>Ga0074199_1000611_pt1 | contig 50085 bp, 39 predicted proteins | sample EPASupsiteSAE347_FD_64528 | JGI IMG/M metagenome (GOLD analysis project Ga0074199, IMG submission 64528) | Bioremediated contaminated groundwater from EPA Superfund site, New Mexico - Sample SAE3-47 | ecosystem: Environmental > Aquatic > Deep subsurface > Groundwater > Contaminated ... | reverse complement strand
TCGGCGGTGTGCAATCCATACAGAAAATAAAACGCCAGACCTGCCACGGCCAGCGGATAAAAACGGATGTGCGCCCAGGGCAGAAAAGCGCAGCATATCAGGGCCAGACCGGCGGTGCGCCAGGGATACTCCGTTTGGGCCAGCGCGCTCCAGCACAGCCATGCGATCAGCGCGGCTCCCAATACTTCCGGCAGGGCCCGGGACGCATATACGCACCAGTAAAAACTCAACCCGAACGCCGTCAGCGCAACGCCGCTGGCCGGCCGCGATGCTCCGGCCCGGCGGCACAAAAGCCAGACGGCGCCGCAGGCCATCCCCGCAATGAGTCCCAGCACTCCGTGGCGCGCCGCATTGCCGCCCGGCACAAAGGGCGCCAGCAGAAAAGCCAGTCCCGGCGCATGCGCGCTGTATGAGATAGTGCCCTTCATCGCCCGCATGCTCGCCGCAAGACTGCGTATAGTAAAGACCGGTTAAAAAGAACAGCAGAGTTGTTACGGCCGCAACAATGGCGGTTGAAATTTTTCCCGTTGCGCCGGCTCTGTTGCATGCGCTGACCGGGTTGCGAAGGGCGCGATTGCCAGCGAGAGGATGAGAATCGGGAGATAGAAGAGAAGGTTGGCCAGCCAGACCGGGGCGAGCAGGTCTCGGTAAACATAAATGAGCAGAGGCAAAGGGGCGAACGCCAGCGGCCAAAGCACTGCCAATCCGCGCCATAGCCGGCTTCCTTTCCCGCCATTCATAGTTTATAGACAGAAGATGCTGATTGTTCAGCGAGTTGTTTGCCGGGAATCGCGGTGGCCGAGCGAAGACAAATCTACAATTATTTGAGCTGCCCTCCTTCGCGCAAGGCTACGGAAGGCACCCTTCGCTCTACCGAGCGAAGGGTGGAGGATAAGGGAGTTGAACCCTCGACCTCCTGAATGCCATTCAGGCGCTCTAGCCAACTGAGCTAATCCCCCATAAAATCAAGGCGTGGACAAAATATCACCGAATCAGGCCGTTAGTCAAATGATTTTTACTGAAAGTAGTTGACGAATGCCGCGTATTTTAATAGGATTTCACACTATATAGGAAAAAGGAGGGAGGTGATTTGTAAAACCAGGGGATCCTGAGATCAAACTGTTTCCGTCTTTACAGTGAAGCTTACCTCGGCATTTGTCGCGCCATAGCCTTTAAGGCGGGTTAAAAACGGACAGACGGGTTCCAAATCAGGACCGGGAATAAATAGTTGGTTCTTGAATGTTTTAAACCGAAAGAAATATTATTTTAGATAAGAGGAATTCACAGAATGAAGAGTAAAATTATTGCCTCGTTAATTTGTTTAATGTTTGTAACCGCTTCGGTTCTGGCCCAGGATGCCGCCGCTCCCGCGGCCGCTCCTGCAGCGGCCCCGGCCGCGGCTCCTGCCGCCGCTCCCGCGGCTGACGCCAAGGCTCCGGCGGCCGCGCCTGCGACTCCGGCTATCATGCCTCTTGAATTGCGCAAGACCGGCACGGTCAACGTTGTCAAGGATGCCAGCGGCAAGGTAACCGGCATCAAACTGATTGTCACCAGTTATGACATTCAGATGGATGAAGGCAGCAAGCCGCTTGAAGCCATGGACGGTCAGAAAGTCAGAGTAACCTGCACGCTCAGCCATGAAGGCGGCAAGCGGATTCTGACAGTCAAGAGTGTTGAACCGGTTGCCGAAGGCGGCGCGGCTGCGCCGGCAGCGGCCCCGGCAGTGGCTCCTGCGGCGGCTCCGGAAGCGGCTCCTGCGGCTGAAAAGCCTGCGGAAGCGGCTCCTGCTGCAAAGTAATCGGAAGAAGTTGAAAATGGCCGTATCCCGATTGTTCGGGATGCGGCCATTTTTTTTTGTCCACTGGGATTAAGAGCCTTTTTCCATCTTGGCCCAGGAATCCCGCAGGGGCACGGTGCGGTTGAAGACGGGTTTGCCGGCGGCTGAATCCACCATGTCCACGCAAAAATAGCCCAGCCGTTCAAACTGGAAACGGTCGCCAAATTTGGCTCCGGCCAGGCCGGGTTCCAGATAGCCGGCGATAACCTTTAGCGAGTTGGGGTTCAAATATTTCATAAAGGCGTCTCCATCCCCTGCTTCCGCCGGATTATCGTGCAGGAACAGCCGGTCGTAAAGCCGGACCTCGGCGGGAAAAGCGTGCCGCGCAGATACCCAATGGATCGTCCCTTTGACCTTGCGGCCGTCGGGTGCAGCGCCGCCGCGCGACGCGGGATCATAAGTGCAATGCAATTCAACGATCTCGCCGGTTTTTTCATCCTTCACCACTCCGGTGCAGGTAATCAGACAGGCGTAACGCAGGCGGACTTCCTGCCCCGGCGCCAGGCGGAAAAATTTTTTCGGCGGCTGTTCCATGAAATCTTCGCGCTCTATATAAAGTATCCTTGAAAACGGCACTTTCCGCGTGCCCATGGATGGATCTTCCGGATTATTGACCGCGTCAAAATATTCTTCCTGTTCTTCGGGATAATTATCAATGACCACACGCAGGGGATTGAGCACGGCCATGGCGCGCCGGGCTGTCTTGTTGAGATCGTCCCGCAGGCAGTGCTCCAAGAGCGCCACATCGGTGAGACTGTTGAACTTGGTGACGCCGATCCGTTCGCAGAAATCCCGGATTGCCGCCGCTGTCCAACCCCGGCGCCGGAATCCGGCCAGGGTCGGCATGCGGGGATCGTCCCAGCCGGCGACAAGCTTGTTTTCCACCAATTGCTGGAGCTTGCGTTTGCTCATGATGGTATAGGAAAGGTTCAGCCGCGCAAATTCAATCTGCTGGGGATGATAAACGCCGAGCGCGTCAAGAATCCAGTCGTAGAGCGGACGATGGACTTCAAACTCCAGGGTGCAGATGGAATGGGTGATCTTCTCAATGGAATCGGAGAGGCAATGGGCAAAGTCATACATCGGATAGATGCACCATTTTACCCCGGTCCGGTGATGGGACTCTTTCTTGATGCGGTAAATGACCGGATCCCGCAGGTGCAGGTTGGGCGAGGTCATGTCTATTTTGGCCCGGAGCACATAGCGGCCTTCGTCAAACTCGCCGGCGCGCATGCGCGCAAGGAGGTCCAGACTCTCCGCAACAGGGCGTTGGCGCCAGGGACTGTCCTTGCCGGGCAGGGTCGGCACGCCGCGATACTCCTTGAATTCCTCGGCGTTCAGCTCGCACACATAAGCCTTGCCTTTGTTGATTAATTGGAGGGCGAACTCGTAAAGCTGTTCGTAATAATCCGAGGCATAGAAGAGGTTCTTGCCCCAGTCAAAACCCAGCCAGCGGATATCGCGCTGGATGGATTCCACATATTCCACGTCTTCGGTGCTGGGATTGGTGTCGTCAAAACGCAGGTGGCAAACGCCGTGGTAGTCCCTGGCCAAGCCAAAATTCATGCAGATGGACTTGGCGTGTCCAATATGGAGACAACCATTGGGCTCGGGCGGGAACCGCGTTACGACGCGGCCGCCATATTTTCCGGTCTTAAGATCGTCTTCAATGATGCCGCGGATAAAATGGCCGGCGGGAGCAGTGTCAGGAGTGTTCATGGCTGTTTATAATCGGATTCGTATCTCGCCTCCAGCTGTTTCAAATCCTTGCCTTTAAGAACAAAGCCCTGTTCAGCGAGCGCGGCAAGCGCATACTGCAGGCGGCGCAGGACCATGTCCCGTCCCAGAATTTCCATGCTTTCAAAAAGCGGCAGGGCCACCGGCGAACCGGCAATCGCCACAAAGAAGGGCATGAGCAGGTCTTTCAGTTTGATGTTTTCCTTTTCGGTCATGCGGTTAAAGACGGATTTGATAACATCGGGGGTCCATGCCGCGGTTTTTTCAATCTCCCACTGGGCAATCTTGAGGAGTTTTGCCGTAGTGGGACCATCAAATTCGCCGCCGAGGAGCGCGGACGGAGCATAGTCCAATTTATCGGCAAAACAAAAGGCGGTCTTCGGCACCAATTCGGACAACGTGTTAATCCTGGGCTGAACGAGCGGGAGAATGCGTTTCCAGATCTCCTCGTTCAATTTCCATCGGGTAACCCGGCCGGCCAGTTCCGTCACGTTCATCCGGCGCAGGTACTGGCCGTTAAAGTTGGCCAGTTTCTGCAGATCAAACACCGGCCCGCCGAGACTGACCCGTTCAAGGTCAAAGCCTGTTGTCAGTTCGTCAAGGGAAAATATTTCCCGTCCATCCGGCATGCTATAGGCCATCAAGCCCAGGTAATTGACCAGCGCTTCCGGCAGATAGCCGGCCGCGCGATAATAGAGGATGCTGGTCGGATTCTTTCGTTTTGACAGTTTGGTCTTATCCGGATTACGCAGCAGCGGCAGGTGCGCAAATTCCGGCGCATCCCACCCGAAATATCGGTAGAGCAGAACATGTTTCGGGGTGGAACTGATCCATTCCTCGCCACGGATAACATGGGTGATCCCCATGAGGTGATCATCCACGACGTTGGCCAGGTGATAGGTGGGAAACCCGTCCGATTTCATGAGCACCTGGCGGTCCACGCCGGTCCAGCTGATCTTGATCTCCCCGCGAAACTTGTCCCCGAAAACGCAGTCGCCTTCCGCGGGGATCTTCATCCGGATGACATAAGACTCCCCGGCGGCCATGCGCTGCTGAGCTTCATCGGCCGGGATGGATTCACACCGGCCGTCGTAGCCCGGGTTGGCCTTCACTGCGGTCTGTTCCGTCCGCAATTTCGCCAAGCGTTCGGCGGTGCAGAAACAAGGATAGGCATGCCCGGCCGCCAACAGCTTCCGAACGTGATCACGATAAATACTCAAGCGTTCGCTCTGACGATATTTTCCCATGGGGCCGCCGATGTCAGGACCCTCATCCCAGTTGAGACCCAGCCAGCGCAAAGACTCCAGGATCGCCTGCTCGGATTCCGGCGTGCAGCGTGCCCGGTCGGTATCCTCAATTCTCAGGAGGAATTGGCCGCCGTTGCGCCTGGCAAAAACGTAATTGAAAAGCGCGATATATGCTGTCCCGATATGCGGCGCGCCGGTCGGTGACGGCGCAATGCGCGTCCGAACGCTCATGGTATCTCCCTGTCAAACCTGCCATTCATGCGGGTGTCATTCCCGCGCAGGCGGGAATCCAGATTCAGAAAATATTGAAATATACTGGATTCCCTTTTCAGGGGAATGACAACTGTCAACATAAAATCATACAGATATTGCAAAAAAATGAAAGTTGCTTTTAATAAATTTTTCGGTAGTGTTTCCGGCAATGCGGTGTTCTTAATTTCCATCAAGCTCGTTTTAATTGAGGAGGCCCATGCAATTCAGAATTTTTGACCTTCTTTTACCGCGGGAAACACAATTTTATGCCTACATGCACCAGCTGGCCGATGTCCTCATTGAAGGGACGACTTTCTTCAAGGATTTTATCGGCAACTTTGAAAAACTTTCCGAAACGGATATCCACTGGAACCTGACCAGGATCAAGGATTATGAATTGAAGGGCGACGCGGTGGAAATAAAAATTATTGATGAACTGCACAAGACGTTCATCACGCCGCTTGACCGGGAAGATATCCACTCCATCGCCATCGGCATTGACCGCGGCATTGATATCCTCAACAGCGTTGCCCAAAAGCTGGAAGTCTACAATATCAAAAAATTTCCGCCGAATGTCGTCGCGTTTTCGGCTCTTATCGCCGATATTGCCCTGGAGATCAATCCCTTGCTGACCGCGCTTGAAAAAAGACAGAATGTCAACGGAGTTTTTGAAAGAATGCACGCGATAGAAAATAAGGCCGATTATCTTTTTCACCTGAGCATGGCCGACCTCTTCGGCGGAACTTATTCGGCCATTGATGTCATACGCTTCAAGGATATTTACGAACACATGGAATCCTGTGTGGACTCGCTTGACTACATCGGCAAAGTGGTGCGGGGTATACTGGTGAAAATGGGTTAAAAAGCATGATTGATATTGTCCACCTTGCCGTTATTGTCATTGCGGTCGCGCTTTTGTTTGATTTTCTCAACGGATTCCATGATGCGGCCAACGCGGTTGCGACCATCGTTGTCACCCGCGCGCTAACTCCTCTGCAGGCGGTGATTATGGCCGCCATTGCCAATTTCATCGGTGCTTTCGTATTTGGCGTGGCGATTGCCAACACGGTCGGCAAAGGAATCATTGATATTCACTACATAACGGTTCCGCTCATTCTGGCCGCGCTTGTCGGCGCGGTTGTCTGGAACATTCTGACCTGGATTTGGGGACTGCCGACTTCCAGCAGTCACGCGCTCATTGGCGGACTCATCGGCAGCGCCATCGCGGCGGCGGGTTGGAAGTCCGTAATACTCGGCGGGGTAATCAAGATATTCCTGTTCATTTTTATCGCCCCGCTTCTCGGCATGCTCGGCGCCATGATTTTCACAACGATCATTATTTGGTTGTTCCGCCGCGCTCAACCCGGCATTGCCAACGGGATTTTCAGGCGTCTTCAGTTGATATCGGCGGCTTTTTACAGTCTTGGCCACGGAACAAACGATGCCCAGAAAACAATGGGCGTTATTGCCTTAACTCTTTATTCAGCGCACATGGTAAACTCATTTCATGTTTCTTCATGGATTATTCTCTCCTGTCAGGCCGCCATCGCGCTCGGCACCGCCTTCGGCGGCTGGCGCATCGTGCGCACCATGGGCACGCGCATCACAAAAATCAGGTCCATGGAAGGATTCTGCGCCGAGTCCGCTTCGGCGCTCGTTCTGCTGGGCACCGCCCATTTCGGCATACCGGTCAGCACAACGCACGTGATTTCAGGAGGCATTTTCGGCGTGGGCTCGGTGGAAGGGGTCGGCAAAGTGCGCTGGGGCACCGCGCGTAAAATCATCTGGGCCTGGATTCTGACCATACCGGCAACCGCGCTCTGCAGCTGGGCCGTTTACCATCTGCTATCGTTGCTTAAACATATCGGAGCCTTCAACTTCTAGTTCTTATCCGCCAAGCGCAGCGGCGCATAAAGAAGAATAGACCGGCCCCGTTGATGCCAGCCGGCTTTCCATAAGCACCAGTTGACTCACGGCCATCACGCCAAAAGCTTTGTCCCTGTTTTTTTCCAGAGCGTGAAGAAGGGCAGCGGCATTGCGCTTTGAGCGGACACGGCCAATGGTCAAGTGCGGGTTGAATGGTTTTAAATCGGGTTTTAATCCGGCCGCCAATACGGCCGTGACAAGGGCGTTCTGAAGTTTGACAAGCGGTGTTACCGCGCCGGCCATGCCGGCCCAGATGATCCGCGGCGAGCGGGGCGAGCCGAAAAAACCGAGGCCGCTGATCTCAATTTCAAATGGTTTGCATCCGGTTGCAGCGTCAGAGAGCGTGTTGGCAACTGCCGCAACCTCCGGCTGAAAAATATCGCCGAGAAAAACCAGCGTGCAGTGGATGTTTTGCGGCTTCACCCAACTGACGTGTCCGCCCGCCGCATTGAGCTCATCCTGGATAACAGTGAGTCCTTCGCGGATGGCGTCATTAATTTCAACGGCAATGAATGCGCGAATCACGTCTGGCATGGTTTGTGAATTCCTGACTACTGGCTTCTGACTTCTGCCCTGCCATCGCCACCAGCGCGGCGGGAATAAGCCAGATTTGAGCGGTCTGGACAAGGTTGTCCGGATAATCACCCAATCCATACAGATGAATAAATAAGAGCATCAAGGCAATTACGCCCGGCAAGAGGCGTTCGTCCAGAGTCGGCGCCGCAAATATCCTGCGCAGGAGGCTTATGGCAAGGATAAGCCAGGCCGCCGCATACAGACAAAACCCTGTCCAGCCGTATTCAAAAAGCAGTTTCAGCCAGTATTGATGACAGTGGGGAAAATGATAATTGGCCCGCGGCGGATGTGAGGCATAATAATTCATTTCAAAATTGCTCTTGCCATAGCCATAGCCGAACCAGGGACGGGCCTTGGTCATTTGCCAGGTGTGGGTCCAAACCTTGTCCCGCTCGCTGAAGCCGGTCATGGTGCGCTTTTCCGCAAAGCGCGGATTGATATGCTGATAGCTGATAAAAAGAAACACGCCCAAGGCAATTATAACCGTTGCCCAAATCAGCTTGCGCCGCCAACCCGGCAGAATAAAACCGGCCCAGGCGAACGCCAGCGCAAAGGCAATCTGCGGACCGCGGGAGGCGGCGATAATCAGATACGCAAGGCAGACCATACCGCCGGCTGAACAACCGGCAACAGTCCGGAAATTCTTTTCCCCTCGCCACAGAAAACCCAGAAATACGAAAAAAGAAAGGCCGGCCATCATGCTGGCAACGTTGGAATGATTCAGGATGAAAGGCTGGAATACATGCGCTTTGGACAGAATATCAGCGCCCAGATGATAACTCATGCGAATAAGGTCATATCCAAGAGTCAGCGCGATTGCCGCGGCGCTGTAAAGGAGGGCCTTTTGGATTTTTTCCTTGTCGTTGAATACAACCGGAATGGCAAATGCGCCGGCCAGAACCTCAAACAGGCGTTCGGTGTCATGCACGGACATTTCCGGCGAAACGGAGAAGGGAAGGCTTGCCATGTGATGGATAAGGAGAACCACAAACGCGATGCCGGCGGGCTGTTCCCAGACCGTCTTTCCGCGTTCCGCGTGGAAAAGAGCATACAAGAACGCGCCAAAAACAACCGCATCCTGAAGCGCGCTGGATGAAAAAGTCCAGATGAGAACACCCATGGCCACGCCGGCGGTGAAACACGCCCATCTTTTTGCCGAAAGGTTGCGATAAAGCCGTGTAAGTTGAACCATCATAATTTTCTCGTCACGATAAAATCAACCAGGGCCGCCAGCGGTCCGGTATTTCCCTTCAAGTTTTGCAGGGATGCCATTGCCTCATTGGCCAGCCGTCGCGCCATTTTTTCCGCCTGCGCAATGCCATGCGCGGCCACATAAGTCATTTTTCCGCGCGCCCGGTCGCTGCCCGCGGCCTTGCCCATCTTTTCCGGCGATGAGGTTTCATTGAGGATATCGTCGGCAATCTGAAAAGCCAGGCCGGCCTTTGTGCCATAGGCGCTTAACGCCTTTAATACAGCAGCGTTTGCCCCTGCACAGATTCCGCCCATGCGCGCCGCCGCGCGGATCAGAGCGGCTGTTTTATGAAGATGGATGTCCCTCACCTTTGACGCGTTCGTTTTTTTTCCCTCGGCGGCCAAATCCTCAACCTGGCCGCCGATCACGCCCTGGCTTCCGGCGGCATGCGCCAGTTCCCGAATTAGATCGCTTGTCTTGTGTGGCGGAAGCGGCACGGCCGTCGCCAGCCATTCAAAGGCGAGCGTCAGCAGGGCATCCCCGGCCAGGAGGGCATTGGCCTCGCCAAAAACAACATGACTGGTCGGCTTGCCGCGCCGCAAATTATCATTGTCCATGCAGGGGAGATCATCATGAATAAGGGTGTAAGTGTGCAGAATTTCAATGGCGAGCGCCGGTATAAGGGCGTTTTTTTCCTCGCCGCCAACCGCTTTGGCGGCAGCCAGGCAGAGAATCGGCCGGAGCCGTTTGCCGCCGGCCAGGACGCTGTAGCGCATGGCGCGATGCAGAACGGCCGGCCTGGTATTTTTCGCCGGCAGGCGTTTTTCCAGCGCCCTGTTGATGAGCGCGCTTTTACGGACCAGATATGGTTCAATGTCAAACAAGGTCATTTTCAATTGTCGTCCGGCGGACCGGAACAATTTCTTCCATAAAAACGGAATTGTAGTTTGCCGGGCGATTTTTCCAAGCACAAATAAAATCGCCACTCAGCATGAGTAGTGTAAGTAATGATGTGTAAATTCAGATAGGTAGGATAACGAACTGGGGAAGGGCTAGCCCTTCCCCAGCCGGCGGGCTTATAGGATAATCCTGGGTGTGTAAAAACCGAAAGGAGGATCCTATGGCCTACGCAGTGAATGTAGCAGAAAACGCAGAAGTATTTGAAGTCTATAATACGGAAGTATATGACCAGGCGCCGATTGATCCGCAACAGGTACAGGCGTTACTGAAAGCAGAGTTAAATCATCGGATGCAAACGATATTAAATCAGCTGTTAATTCGGGAAGCAGACAACCAACTGCCGGTGGAACGCTATGAACGGCGCGCTGGCCGGATTGGGTATCGGAACGGATATTACCGGCGTGGATTGACGACTACCTTTGGGCAGTTTGATCTACAGGTTCCACGAGCACGGACCGGAACGCTGCAATTTAAGACATTTGAAGCGTATCAGCGGCGGTGGCATGAAGTGGATCGGATTATGTTAGAGGCATATATAGGCGGGATGAGTTGTCGGGCGTCTGGGCAACGACTCGGCAGGCTGTTGGGCTGTTCGTATAGCGGGACGACAGTTGCCAAGCTGGGACGAATGCTTGAAGAACAGCTTCGGCGATTCAAGTTTGCCGCATTAGAGGACGCATATGAGGCGATCATAGTTGATGGGATGTACGTCAGGATAAAACAATGTGGCGGAAAGAAACGCCCCGTGATAGCAGTAGTAGGAGTTAAATCTGATGGCACAATAGATTTGCTTGGTCTGAAAGTTTGCTACAGTGAAAACAGCACTGAAGTGGAAGGCCTGTTGCGAAGCATCCGGGACAGAGGAGTTCGCGGAACCAAGCTGAAAGTGGTGACGATCGATGGAGATAAAGGTTTAGAGGCGGCCGTGTATGCGGTCTACGGCAATGTTCGTATTCAAGACTGTGTCTTTCACCGGATCAATCGCCTTCATCATAATGCGGTCAGTAAGAAAAATGGACGCCGGATGATGCAAGAAAGCTCCAAGGCTTTCAAGGAAACCAATCCGCTCAATCAACGAAAAGCACTTAAGCTTTTTGCTGACAAATGGCGGCCGATAGAGCCAACAGCGATTAAGTGTTTTGAATATCGGCTGGAACGATGCTTCGAGGTCAACGCCCTCGCTCCGCATCTGCGATCAAAAGCTTCTACCACAAATCTGTGCGAAGGCCTGTTTAGTCAGGTAAGATATCGCATTAACCAGATCGGTGCCTTTGATAATCCCATTGCTGTCGAAAAATTCGTATTTGCCGTTATTTGTCAAAAGAAATGGATTAACGTCCCAGGAAAAATATCCGACTCGCCGCTCTTAAATGTTTTTACACACAATTCTTGACGGCACCCTCAGCATGCACATTTACCGCTTTACGGCGGGCTTGATTTGCATATAATTCCTACCAATTTACATTGAAAGGATGAAAGGAATAAAAATGAAAAAAACCAGATTTGCCCTGTTTTTCGGTACCCGCGGATTTTTTCCCGCCAGTCTGATTCAGGCAGCGCGCCGGGAACTGACAGCCGCGTTGAAGGAAATGGGCCATGAGTATCTGATGATGGACGTCAAGGCCACGCCGCACGGCGCCGTGGAGACTTTCCGCGAGGGGAAAATTTTTGCCGATTTTCTGCAAAAAAACCGTGGACAATACGACGGCGTAATTCTCTGCCTGCCGAATTTCGGCGATGAAAACGGCGCTTATGCCGCTCTGCGCGAGGCAAACGCGCCCATTCTGGTTATGGCTTATCCGGATGATCTGGACAAGCTGGGGCCTGCTTCGCGGCGCGACGCATTCTGCGGCAAATTGTCCGTGATGGACGTTTTCGTTCAAGCCGGCGTCAAATTCACCACGCTTGTTCCGCACACGGTTCATCCGCAATCCAGCCGGTTCAGGGAGAACATTGATTATTTTGCCGGTGTTTGCCGGGTGGTCAATGGCGTGAAAGGAATGGTTGTCGGCGCAATCGGGGCGCGGACCACGCCCTTCAAAACCGTCCGCTTTGATGAAACGACCCTGCAGAAACACAATATCACGGTGGAAACTCTTGATCTTTCCATGGTTTTGCGAAGGATTGCCGATATGCCGTTTTCCTCAAAACCGGCACAGGCCAAGGCCAGGCTCCTGGCAGGATACGCCTCCTGGCAGGGGGTTCCGCGCAAGGCATTTGAAAACAGTGTGAAACTGGCCGTGGCGCTGGATGAAATTATCAAGGAGTTTGCGATGGATGCCGTGGCCGTCAGATGCTGGACTGAACTCCAGCTTGAACTGGGAATTTCCCCCTGCGTTGTCTTGAGCTTGTTAAACAACAACCGCGTCGCGGCGGCCTGTGAGGTGGATGTCGGCAGCGCCATTATGATGCGCGCGCTCGGCCTGGCTTCCGACGGCATCGCGGCCTGCCTTGACTGGAATAACAATTACGGCGATGAAGATGACAAATGCATTCTTTTCCACTGCGGCCCGATTCCGGCCGATATGATGAAGGACAGGGGCCGGATTCAGGACCATGCCATTATCGCCAATTCCATCGGCAAGGGGAAAGGTTTTGGATGCAATACCGGCCGCATTGCGGCCGGTGATTGCACTTTCGGCAGTCTGCTGACCGACGGCGGAAAGATAAAATGCTGCCTGGGCGAAGGTTCTTTCACGGATGACGCCATACCTGATGAATTTTTCGGCTGTGCCGGCGTGATTGAAATTGAAAACCTGCAGGAGGTCATGCTTTACCTTGGACAAAACGGCTACCGGCATCATGTGAGCGTTACCAGGGGCCGTGTGGTCAACCCGGTTGGCGAGGCTTTGGAACGATATCTGGGATTTGAAGTTGCCAGACCGCAGATTTTGGCCTATAAATAATTGTTATTGCAAATGTCCAGAAGTCAGAATAGCAGGAAATAGCGTTGATTTCCGGGATTGTCATTCCGCACTTGATGCGGAATCCAGATTCTTTCAACAACACTGGATTTCTGCTGGCGCCTACCTGCAATGCTATCCGCCACCGGCGGGTTGCAGGCGGACGGGAATGACACGCTGCATGTAGCTGGTCTTGCCGTTTTGACGTTACGAGGAATGACTGTTTATTGGAGGAGACAGCGCGCGATGCCAACGTATGAATATGAATGCAAAAAATGCGGCCGGATTTTTGAAGTATTTCATGGCATTATGGAAAGGCCACGGCAAAAATGTCCAAAGTGCAAAAGCGATACGCGGCGGCTGATCGGCCGGGGGGCCGGCATCATTTTCAAAGGGAGTGGATTTTATCAGACTGATTACCGCAGTGACCATTATCTGAAACAAGTCGCGCAGGAAAAGAAAAGCGCGGCGCCGGCCGCCGCGGAAACCAAGAAAGACTCCGCCAAAAAGAGTCCAGGCGCGTCCCATGATAAACATGCCGGATAACCAATGATTAAATGCGCACAATGCGGTTCTGACAATGCCCCCTGGCATCTTTATTGCAGCCGATGCAAGTCAAAGCTGAATCTGGGGCAGATTACCAGGGAGTCTTTTAATTCCGGAAACCACGCCGGCCTCCTCCGGGAGATATTACAGTATGTTCTCTTTGTAATCATCGTTTGTTTTATGCTGGCATTGTGGCCGGCGCAGTCCGGGATGGTCAAGGCATCGGGAACTGAACTTGGAATAGCGCGGGACAAGCTGGCCAAACTGCAAAAAGGCGTGGCCACAAGCCCGATTGAGTTTTCCGAAAAGGAAGTCAACATCCTTTTTAATTATCTTCTTCAGGGAGTCCGCCGCCAGCCGGATGACAAGAGTGCCCAAGTCTCCATTTATACCGGCCGGGTGATTATTAACCAGAAAACATTGACCATTTACCTGAATTATCATATCGGACCGTGGATCATCGGCCCGGTTACTATCGGCCCATTTCAGCTCACATATAAGGTAACCGGCCGGCCAGAAAAGGGGCCGGACGGCCTTAATTTTATTGCGCGCAGCGGCGCCATAGGTCATCTGCCATTGCCATGGCTTGGCCGTAATCTCGGAATAACGCGCTTGCGGCAGGTTTTTTCGCCATTTAAGAATGCGCGCCTTTTCCTCAGCGAACTGGAAATAATAGAAATGAAAGAAGGCAGTATCACGGTTTTTGGCGCTAAAAATTAAAACGGTGCGACAGAGCCGTGCCTGAATGCGCTGTCGTATGAATGTCATTCCCGACTTGATCGGGAATCCATCCGCCACTGGTGGATTTTCTGGATTCCCGCTTCCGCGGGAATGACAAAGAGAGGATCAAAGTACTTGAAACACACATATAAAACAACCGTGGGCGTGGTCAATGCCGGCGCGCTCGCTTTTACCGTCGGCAAGGACCCTGACCTTGACCGGCGCCTGATTACCGCCGACTGCATCGGCTCAGCCGCGCATGTCGCCATGCTGGCCGCTCTGCCGGTCAGGCCGAGCGTGATTACGCCGGCGGAAAAAAAGCGCGTGATCAAAGAACTGGCCGGCATAATCCGCCGGGCGCAGAAGGGCTCCTTCAAAATCTCCCTGAACGACCAGGATGTCCACATGGCGATTGAGCGCGTTCTGACGGAAAAACTGGGGGATACCGGCAAAAAAATTCACGCAGGCCGCAGCCGCAATGACCAGGTTGCCGTTGACCTGCGTCTTTACGGCAAGGAACAGATGCTGACGCTGGCCGAAAACGCCTTCCAGCTCTGCGCCGCGCTCCTGCGGCTGGCCGGCCGCCAGAAGATGACCCCCATGGTCGGCCGCACCCATATGCAGCCGGGCATGCCAAGCAGTGTGGGACTATGGGCCTCGGCCTATGCGGAAAGTCTGCTGGATGACATTGAATTGTTGAAAAATGCCTGCCTGATGAACGATCGTTGTCCGCTCGGGTCAGCCGCCGGCTACGGAGTGCCGCTCCCGATCAACCGCCGGATGACGGCCGGCCTGCTGGGGTTCAGCCGACCGGTTTACAATGTGCTCCATGCGGGCAATACGCGGGGCAAAATGGAAAGCATCATTCTTTGCGCGGCCAGCCAGTTGATGCTTACCCTCTCGCGGCTGGCCCAGGATTTGATTGTTTTTACCATGCCGGAATTCAATTACTTTGTCCTGCCTGAAAAAATGTGCACCGGAAGCAGTATCATGCCGCAGAAAAAAAACCCCGATGTTCTTGAGCTGATCCGCGCCAAAGCCGCGCGGGTCTTTTCCCATGCGCTCAGCGCGCTGGAAATAATCCGGGCCCTGCCTTCGGGATACAACCGCGATCTGCAGGAGATCAAGGAGCCGTTCATGGATGGTTTGGACATGACCAAAGCCAGCCTGCGCGTCATGGTCCCGCTGATTGAAAATATCCAAGTCAACTGCGGCGCCCTGCGCGCGGCCTTCAAGCCGGAGGTTTTTGCCGCTGATTACGCGCTTTTCCTGACCGCCAAAGGCATGCCTTTCCGCGACGCTTACCGCTATGTGAAAGAGCATCTGCATGAGCTGGCGGATATTGATCCGGCCGCGGCCATCCGGCAAAAACGTCATTTGGGGGCAACGGCCGGTCTGGACCTCACCATATTTCAGTCCCGGCTGGCAAAGGAACAACAATTTTTCAGAAACGAAAGAAGCCGTTATCATCGGTGCATTTCCCGGCTGCTGGGGGTCAAGTATCCGGTGGAATAAAATTCTAAGAATTTCGGAAAGGTAGGGACGGACTGCCAGTCCGTCCGTCAAAGCCATGCGGTCAGATCGGCGGGACCATGCCTCTGGCTTGGCAAGCAAGGCTGTTTACCACGTTCAAAGCGTGGTCCCCGCCCTACCAAAAAAGATATTCAGATCTAGTTTCGTAGGATCTCTGATTACACCAGCAATGAACGCCGCCATAGAAATACGCGATCTGACGGTTGAATTCCCTGCCCGCAATGCTTCGCATAGCGATGCAGGCAGAAAAGTCGTTTCCGCGCTGCAAAAGTTGAATTTAAGCGTGGCGTCGGGCGAAGTGTACGGATTTATCGGTCCAAACGGAGCCGGCAAAACCACGACGATCCATGTTTTGCTGGGTTTTATCGCGGCCACTTCCGGAACAGCGGCGATTTTCGGCGAGGATGTCCGCCGTTCAATTGCCCGCCGCCGGATCGGTTACATGAGCGAACACCCCCAGCTCTACCGCTTCCTGACCGGCCGCGAACTCCTGACCCTGACCGGCCGCTTGTTTGACATGCGCGGCCGTCTTTTATCCGGTAAAATCGCTGAGCTTATTGAACTGGTCAACCTTTCCGATGCGGCCGACCGCCGCATCGCGGAGTATTCACGCGGCATGATGCAGAGGATCGCGCTGGCGCAAGCCCTGATCAACGACCCTGACCTGGTCATTCTGGACGAGCCGACCGCCGGCTTTGATCCCATCGGCCGGATAAAAGTCCGCGAAATAATCGCGGGCTTGAAGCGCGCGGGAAAAACCGTGTTTTTCTCCTCCCATGAGCTTTCCGAAGTTGAACGCATCTGCGACCGGGTCGGCATCATCTCCGGCGGACGCCTCATTGCCGACGGCAATGTTGCCGGGCTGACCAAGGCGGGTGAAAGTCTGGAACAATACTTTCTGAGGATTTTGACATGATCCGCATCCTGGTAATTGCCCAGACCGTCTGGCGCGAAATTTTCCGGCGCAAGGACCTTTATGTGCTGGCCGTGCTCCTGCTGGCTTTTCTCCTGACGCTTATGACCATGAATATCTTCGGGCTCCGGAGCATGACCGGCTATGTCAAGGAAATCGGCCTGCTCCTGGCATGGCTTTTTGCCTGGATTCTGGCCATCGGCGCGAGCGTGCGCCAGCTGCCGGAGGAGGAAAAAAACGGCACGATTTTTTCCATGCTGGCCAAACCGGTGAAACGTTCCGAACTGATCATCGGCAAATGGCTTGGCGCCTGGGGCGTGGTCGGCGCCGCGACAATTTTCTTTTACCTTATCCTGGCCGTAATCGTCCGTGCGCGCGGCGGAGATTTCAGTTTAGGCCTGGCCGTGGAAGCCTGGACTCTGCATTTTTGTTTCATCGGAATACTTTCCGCCCTGGGCATCCTATTCTCAACCAGAATGAACAGCGATGCCGCGGGGGCCACCACGGCTGTTTTGAGCGTGGCGGCCTTCCTGCTTCTGCCGCAGACGCCGTATCTGGCCGGCGAAATAAGCGGATGGAGAAGGGAAGGCCTGATGGTGATTTACTATGCCCTGCCCCACCTGGAACTATTTGATTTACGCCAGCGCCTGGTCCACGACTGGCCGCCCATGAGTCTGGAGCCGTTTTTAATGATTATCCTTTATGGTTTGCTGATGATGGCAATTTTCATTCTTCTGGGCTGGCTGGCTTACCGCAACAAGAAATTTAGCCGGGACATTATTTAAAAAAAATGCAGCATGACAGCCGTTCACGGCTTGAAATTAGAAATTGGCACGGAATCGTAATCTCCGGAGTATATATTCATTAACAACATAAAGGCATGAAAGCCAAATTTCTAATTTCCAGTTTCCAATTTCGTCGTTCAATAAACATTTACTTCATTATTTTTTTACTCTGGTCCCTTGCCTTTGCGCTCGCCTGCCGCTTGACGGATATGCCGGGACCGCAAAAAACTGCCGAGCGCGGCCTGGTGGCCGAGCTGTTCGGCAGCGCCCGGTTTGAAATCAGCGCGCAGTTTTACGAGCAGGCCGACCGTGTTTTTCACAAGGGCGCAGGCCATTACCGCCCGGCGGCCTTTAAGGATTGGTTCGTCAGGATGAGGGATGAAGTTTCACCCTCCGGCCATTTTCATTTGCATAAGGAGAATGTTTTTGAAATTATGCCCTGGCTGTTCTTTGCCACCCGCGCCGATCCCGGCAATGCGGAGGCCTATGTGGTGGCCGCCTATTGGCTGGCTGGCGAGGGCGGCCGGCCGGATCTTGCCGAACAAACGCTGAACGAAGCCTTGCGGAACAACCCTTCTGATTACCGCATTTACCTGGAAAAGGGCAACCTGGCGTTGAAGGAGGGCAATTACCGGAAGGCGGCGCGCTTTCTGGATGCGGCCTTTGCCCGTCTGCCCGGTCCGGACAGCCGGGAGCAGGATCCGGAACAGGCGCGCGTTGACCGCGCTGAGATATTGACATACCGGGGGCTTTTATATGAAATTGAGAACAGCCCGGAAAATGCTTTGCGCTGTTATCGCGAAGTGGCGCGCATGTTTCCCGGGAGAGCACAACTCAAAGATAGAATAACGGAGCTGGAAAAGAGCGGCCGCGCGCCGAGTCCGCCGGAGGAGCTCGCCGGAATTCTCCAGTTCCAGCGCCGTCATGTCTGCGCCGAGGGCGAAGACAAATAAATCGTCCTTTATTCCCCATGGGATAATCCTGCTTCGTTCAATCTGCATAATGATTTTTCGCAGGCGCCGGCGCCCTTCAGAAAGAGGATATCCATTTGGTTGCGCTTTACGAGACTGGCCGCGCATTCCGGACAAATTCCGTGAGTGAACTCCGCATGCGAATTATTGGCCACGTATCTTTCAATCTGCTCCCAGTAACCTTTGTTATTGCGCACTTTCTTGCAATAGGAACATACGCGCAACAAGCCGCGCAAAGTTCTGATCTGGGCCAGGTCTTCGCGGATCTCCGCAATAAGTTGATCGCGCTCTTCCAACAGCTTTAATTTGTGGAAATAGAGATGAAGGAGCATCAAGAGCAGTATGGCGCTTAGCAAAGCCCCGGTAACAATCTCAAGCCGGATGGTGAAAATATTTTGCGCGATTGTCTCGGCGCTAAGATTCATGCTGTGCAGTCCGGCGAATATGGCGGAGATTGCCATCCAGATCAATCCGTAGGCGGCGATCAGATACCATTTTTTCTTCAGGACCTGTTGCTCAAAGCGAAAGGGAGGCGTTTCCCTGCCCGTCGCGGCAGGCTCAGAATGACAATTCTTTTTTATTTTCACTGTCTTCGGATTTGCCATCAAAAATTCCCTTGTGGAGAAGTTTAATTACGTATGGTAAAAATTCAAAATGCAAATAATTCACGTATCGTGAACCATCCGCAGCAAGACCAAACTTTGCCTTTCAGTTCTTGGCCTTGTCCGGAAAACACTTGCCGGGATGAAGAGCCAAGAAACGACAGGGCGGAACGCCAAAATATTTAGTGAGCAGCTCCAGAAAGAATCCCGGCGGGAACCGGTCCCCCCGCTCCCATTGACACCAGGTAGACTTCGCGACGCCGAGATCATACGCAGCCCGTTTCATGGAAAGCCCCCTTTCGGTGCGTAAAGTGTTCAAGTTGCCGGCAAAAAGAGTGGCGAGCGGTTGCTTTTTTGTATTTTTTTCTTTCCTCATGACCATTCCGCACGAGAAAAAGATGTGAACCACAAATTCATAATTTGGCGGCGAAAGATAAGAAAGAATAAAATCATTATGGATTACGCGTAAAAACAGTGGCAAGCGTTAATAATTCACACGCCGTGAACCGCCTGCAACGCAACAAAATAGCATGCCTTATTCTGAAAAAACTTTATCACACCGGTCCGAGAATAAGAAAAACTATTTTTTTAGCAAAACGCAGTTTTCTTGACTTTGCCCTTTGTTTATCGCATCATTTTTGTAACTTTTGGCCTGCCTGCGCCGGCTCGCCCTCGCGTAGCGCTCTGGCGAGCCGGCGCAGGCTGGAAAGGTCGCGCCGGCAGGCAACCGGAATAATTAAAATTATGTATCTTGAATATTACGGACTGAAAGAGGCGCCTTTTAATCTTACGCCGGACCCCAAGTTTCTTTTCTTCACCCATAATCACCGCGAGGCGTTTGACCATGTGGTCTATGGCATAAACAGCCGGAAGGGATTTGTGGAGTTGACCGGCGAAGTCGGGTCGGGAAAGACGACCATCTGCCGCGCTATTCTCGCCGGTTTGACGCCCAGCGTCAAAACTTCGCTTGTTTTAAACCCTTTCCTGACCGAAAATCAACTGTTGCGTTCCATCCTCAATGATTTCGGCCTCAAAATCAAAGGCCGGGACCGCCTTTCGCATATTGAAACCCTGAATTCATTCCTGCTGGAAAATCTGCAGTCCGGAAATAACGTGGCCTTGATCATTGACGAGGCCCAGAATCTGAGCCCGGCCGTGCTGGAACAGGTGCGCCTGCTTTCCAACCTGGAGACGGACCAGCACAAGCTTTTGCAGATTGTGCTCTGCGGCCAGCCCGAACTGCGGCAGAGACTGGCTTCCCCTGATTTGCGCCAATTGCGCCAACGGATAAGCGTGCGTTACCATCTTTTGCCCTTGAGCGAACCGGAAACAATTCAGTATATTGAATACCGCCTGAAAATGGCGGGTTGGCAGGATGGACAATTATTCGCGGCCAGCGCCGTGCGCCGGATTCATAATTATGCGCGCGGCATACCGCGCCTGATAAATTCTGTCTGTGATATTGCCCTGCTGGCCGGCTATGTGGCCAGCGCCGAGGTAATTGACGTTGACTGCGTCAATAAAGCCATCAGGCAGTTGGAAGGCCAGTCATGAGTCTGCTCCAGGAAGCATTAAAGCGAAAAGAAAACGATGAAGCTCAGCACAAGCCGGAGGCGGCCGGCGCGGAAAAAAATCCGAGCGACTTGCCGTCCCCTGCTGAGGTGAGCTTGTCCCTCAAGAAGCCGGCGGCTGATAACCAAAGCGCCGACATGCGGCAGAACCCCCCGCCGCAGTCAATGCCGGTTCCGGAACATTACCTTGACGAGACGCGCCAGTCCATCCTCGCCCCGCGCTCCGCCACCCAGGCTTCGCCGGAAGCTCCGCCGAGGCGAGTAGCGCTCCCCACTTTGCCAGAGCGCTTCGCAGCGGCGAGTCGCGACGGCGAGTCGGCTCGCCTCGATGAGTCGGCGAAGCCTGTGCGCCGCAAGACGTCTTTGCTCTGGGCGATTGTGGCGGCGGCTGCCATTTTGGCCGGGTTGATGATTGCGGCCGGGTTCGGATTTTTCCTTTATCGTTTCCTTTCCCCGATAAGGGCGAACATCAGCCGGCCTATACCTCAGGCCGTAAAAGTTGAACCGGTTGTATCCGGCGGCACAAACATGGTTGCCGGCCGGACCATGCCGGGCGAGAGACGTGAAGCCGCGGCCGGCGCCGCGGCAATGCCCTCTCAATTTGCCGTTCCGGATGCGGGAAAGGCTCAAAAAGATGCCAGCGCGACAACTGCTCCCGCGCCCGCCGCCGGCATGATGAAAGTTGCCGAATCAAACGCCGTCCAACCGCCATCCTTCGCCGAGACCGCGCCCCGGCCGGTTTCAATCAAACCGGCCCCGGTCAGGGCCAAAGCGTTGCGGGCGACTTCAACGGCTGTCAAATGGCCGGCGCTCAAATTAACGGGCATATTGCGCGGTTCCGGGCCGGCGGAAAGCACGGCATTCATCAATGGCAAAATGATCAGCGCCGGCCAGACAATTGACGGGGTGACGATCGTTGAAATTCAGGCCGACGGCGTGCTTCTCAAATACGGCGCGGAAACAAGGTTTTTACGGGTGGGCGCCACTTTATATTAAAACCTGGTCAGGCTTGGATTTCTACCGGCGCCGGATCGGTGGTAAGGAGTTTTTTGACTTTGCCGAGCGCGCCGTCAAAATCTTCCGGCGTGACAAGGAAATAATGGCAGTCTTTGCCGGTCAGGCCTTCAATATCCATCTTGAGCTGATTGTCATATGGATTAAGAATCGCCACCAGCGCGTCGTCTCCGATAATTTCAAAAACAATGGCGCCGCGATGGGTCATGAATTCCCATGCAAGGAGGGCGCAGACTTCTTTCTGCAGTTCAAAATTGGCCAGGCAGACCATGGGCGTATTGCAGGCCGTGGCCACGAACGACATGATTTCATTTATGGCCGGGTAATTGCGGTCGTGCAGAGTATGCAGGGTGGAGACGGGAATGTCGCTGGCCCGCCCGGAATTCTCCGAGAGATCATGCACGATCAGCGAATATTCTTCCTGGCTGAGTTTTTTGGACTGAAGAAGATTCCAAGCCATGGAAATCTCGGCGGCAATATGCCCCTGGCGGCTGGCGGGAGTTTGTTCGCCGTCAATGACCACCGCCATTACTTTTTTGGATTGCAGGCCTTCCAGGCGGGCGATGGTGTCTTTCACATTCTGGTCCGCCTGGTCCATCCGCTTGAGCTTTGGCAGGGTATCACGCGCGGCGTCTTCATCGCCTTCATCGGCCAGCGCATTGGCAAGGCGCAGAAGGTAATCCTTGGCGCGGGTATGATCGCCTATTTTTTCGTAGGCGTCGGTGAGCGTCTCCAGCGAAAAGCGGTCATTGGGCATCACTTCCAGGATTTTTTCAAATTGTCCGATTGCATTCCAGATGTCCGATTCGGCCTGGCTTAATTTCTTGGCGGGTTCCTTGCTCATGGAATAATAAGATAAACTTGTTTTTTGTATTGTCAGAAGTATAATACTGCCATCCCAAAAATTAGCAATATATAAAAGAGCATCCCGCCGGCGGATGTCTTTGGCGGCAAACAAGGAAAAATCATGGATCGCGAATCATTCAGCGGACAGATCGGCGCCATTCTGACGCGCCGCAATCTGATTGAGCCGGCCCGCCTTCAGCAGATCTTTGACTCCGCCAAGACGGAGGGGAAGAGGCTGGAGGAATATCTTATTGAGAAAAAGATAGTGTCAGACACCGAATTGACCCTGGTCATTTCGGAATATCTGGGCATGGCGCCGATCAGTCTGGCGCATTTTACCCCGGACGGCCAGCTGCTGGAACTGATTCCGCCCGACAAACTGCGGAACGCCGCCGCGGTGCCGTTGGCGCGCGTCGGCAAAACGCTGACGGTTGCCTTTGGCGACCCCTTTAACACGGCGAATATAGACGAAATTCAGGCTTTAACGGGTTTGAAAGTTGAGCCCCTGGCCGCCTCCGACCACGAGGTGCGGGAAGTCCTGCAGAAGTTTCTGGATCAGTCTTCGCCCGGGCTTGAGGATATTTTCAAAAACGCGGTGGAAAGCGATGAAGTTGAAGTCGGCCATGAAAAAAAGGAGGAGGTAAGCCTGGATGAAATGCTGGAGAGCGCCGAAGGCGCGCCGGTCATCCGCATCGTGAATTCAATTCTGGTTGAAGCATTGCGCCGCCGCGCGAGCGATATTCATATTGAGCCGATGGAAAAGGTTCTGCGCCTGCGCTACCGCGTTGACGGCGATCTCTACGAGGTGCCCAGCCCGCCCAAAAATCTGCAGTCAGCCATCATCTCCCGCATAAAAATCATGTCGGACATGGACATCGCCGAAAGACGCATCCCGCAGGACGGCCGGTTTAAAATAAAGGCCCTGGGCAAGGAGGTGGATGTGCGCGTGAACCTCCTGCCGCTCGTTCACGGCGAGAAAATCGTGATGCGCATTCTGGATAAGACCGACCTTGCTCCCAATTTGGCCGCGCTGGGACTGGATAAAAAGGCCTACGAATCATTGATTTACGCCATCGCCCAGCCGCATGGGATCATTCTGGTGACCGGTCCGACCGGCAGCGGCAAGACCACCACGCTTTATTCCTGCCTGCAGGATTTGAACAAGATTGACGTCAATATTGTCACCACCGAGGACCCCGTTGAGTATCAGCTAGGGGGCGTTAACCAGGTCCAGATCAATGAGGACGTGGGATTGACCTTCGCCAACACGCTGCGCGCCATTCTGCGCCAGGACCCCGATATCGTCATGATCGGAGAAATCCGCGACCAAGAAACGGCGTCCATTGCCGTGAAAGCCGCGCTCACCGGGCATCTTGTGTTGAGCACCCTGCACACCAATGACGCGGCCGGCGCGATCACCCGTCTGCGCGACATGGGAATTGAGGCCTTCCTGCTCTCTTCATCCATCATCATGACCCAGGCCCAGCGGTTGTATAAAAAACTGTGCCCGGTTTGCAAAAAGGCATGCCAGGTCCCAGGCGAACTCCTGCGTCTTAACAACATTGATCCCTCATATTTCAAGGACAACCAGATTTACGAGCCCGTCGGTTGCCCGAAATGCATGAACACCGGGTTTAAAGGCCGCAGTTCCATGATGGAAATTTTGATGGTGGATGACGATATCCGCCCGTTGATTCTTCAGAATGTCAATGCCAGGATGCTGGCGGACAAGGCGGTTGAAAAAGGAATGATGACCTTGCGCATGGTGGGGCTGGAAAAGGTCCGGGACGGTATTTCCAGCCTGGAGGAAATCCTGAGTGTGACCGGAGGAGAATAATGGCCGTATTTAAATCAACGCTGCAATCATCATCATCCGCGCCGGAACAGGTCCGGCCGGCAATACCCCGGCCGTCAGAGCCAAAAGCCCCTTCTTTCCCGGCTACCGCCGAAAAATCAGCCAGGGAACAGAAAAGCGCCTCCTCTGAAAAAGTATTCGGCGCAAAAAAAATCAGGACCAAGGAACTGCCGCCTTTTTCCCGTCAGCTTTCATCCATGCTGCTGGCCGGCATGCCATTGATCCAGACGCTGGATGCCCTGCAGGATCAGACCAGCGACAAGAACTTTCAGACCGTCATTCTCGGCCTGAAAAACTACCTGCAGGGAGGCGCTTCTTTTTCCGAAGCCCTGCAGCGTTATCCGGCTGTTTTTGATACGCTTTACGTCAACATGATCCGGGCGGGTGAATCAGGCGGCAAGCTGGGCGAAACCGCGGGGCGTCTGGCCGGATTTCTGGAAAGCTCGGCGCGGTTGAACCGCAAGGTCAAATCGGCCATGAGTTATCCGGTGGTGGTGCTTTTCATCGCCCTGGCGATTGCCGTCGCCATGATCCTGTTCATTGTTCCTGTCTTTGCCAGCATGTTTGCCGATTTCGGGGCCAAACTGCCCGGGCCGACTCAATTCATGGTTGACATGAGCGGCGTCCTCAGAAAATACGGAATTTTTGTCCTGGCATTTATGGTGATTGCCTTTGTTTTTTTCAAAAAATGGAAACAGACCCCGTCCGGCGCCTATCAATTGTCCTCGTTTTTTCTAAAATTTCCGATTATCGGCGAACTCAACCAGAAAGTGGCGACCAGCAGGTTTGCCAGGACTTTTGCCCAGCTGTTGAAAAGCGGCGTGCCGATTTTGCAGGCCATGGAGATCGTGTCGCGCGCCACGGGCAACAAGGTTTTTGAAACCATCATTCTGGAAGCGCGCGGCACGGTGGAACGCGGCGAGCCGCTCTCCAGCGCCCTGGTCAAATACAAGTGCTTTCCCAAACTGCTGGTGCACATGCTGGCCGCCGGAGAAAAAACCGGCAAGATTGACGACATGATGCAGAACATCGCCGACTTTTACGACGATGAGGTGGAAGTGATGCTGGACGGGCTGACCGCCTTGATTGAGCCGCTCCTGATGATCTTTCTGGGCCTCACCATCGGCAGTATCGTGATTTCCATGTTCCTGCCCATCTTTAAGATGGGCGAGATTGTCGGCGGGGGTTAACCCGTTGCGGGTTAATCCTGAGCAAGCATGCTTCAGCATGCGCGTCGAAGGATTAATCCAGAGCCGGCTGTTTTTTAACCGGCCTTCAATTCCTTTCTTCGGCAAGTTTGTTGAGCGCGTCCTGCGCCGCGTTCTGCTCCGCGTCGCGCTTGCTGGCCCCCTCTCCGCTGCCCGCGGCGGCGCCGTTGATTTCGGCGCAAACGAAGAAAATCCGCGCATGCGCCGGCCCGCTTTGCCTGATGATCCGGTAATGGGGGTTCGTTTTCCACTTGCGCTGGACTATTTCCTGGAGAAGTCCCTTGGGATTATCCTGAAGCGCATCGGCCGGCTCAACGCCCTCCAGCAAAAAAAGGAACAGTTTGGTGAAAATGCGGATCACGGCCCGCACGCCGCCGTCCAGATACGCCGCGCCGATGACCGCCTCCAGCGCGTCGGCAACATTGGATGGCCGGCGGCGCCCGCCGCTCTTCTGCTCGCCCTTGCCAAGCTGAAGCCAGTCGCCCAATTGGATGCCCTGGCCGATTTGCGCCAGCGCCTTCCCGCTGCTGAGCCGGCTGCGGAGCATGGTCATTTCGCCTTCCTGCAAATCGGGAAAATTCCTGAAAAGATAGTCGCCCGCCACCAGGGCCAGCGCCGCATCGCCCAGAAATTCAAGGCGTTGATTATCCTCGCCGTCCTCCGCGCGCTCAAAACGCAGGGAACGGTGCCGGAGGGCGTTGGCCAGGAGGGATTTTCTGCGAAACGAATAACCGATGCTTTTTTCAAGTTTCCGGTAGGGATTGTTAAACAGGTATTTCATATTAGAACTTCATTTTTGCCACAAGATGCACAAGAAGGACACAAAAATATTCAAATATTTTTCTTGTGAATTTTGTGCCTTTTTGTGGCTGATTTTAAAATGTTTTTTTATTCATGCGCGCGGATGGAATTGTTCGTGAATTGATTTCAGGCGCGACTGGTCAACATGCGTGTAAATCTGGGTGGTGGTGATGTCGGCATGCCCCAGCATTTCCTGAATGACCCGCAAGGGGGCGTTGTTGGCCAGAAGATGGCTGGCAAAAGAATGCCGCAGCGTATGCGGACTGATTTTTTTCTGAATATCCGCCTGGCGCGCGTATTGTTTAATCAGCTTCCAAACCATTTTGCGGCTGATTTTCTGCCCGCGGCGCGACAAAAAAACATGCCGGTTCTGGGGGTCGGCGGTAAAAGAGCCGCGCGCATGGTCAATATATTTTTTCAAGGCGGAAGCGGCCTTTTCAGAAAAGGGAACGATGCGTTCTTTTTCGCCTTTTCCCGTGCAGCGCAGATAACCTTCGTCAAAATAAATATTATCAAGCGTCAGATTACATAATTCCGAGACGCGCAGACCGGTGGCATAAAGCATTTCAATCAGCGCCCGGTCGCGTACCATCCGTGGTTTATCGCCTTCGGGCGCGGAAAGCAGACGATCAACTTCCTTGACGGAAAGGGTGGCCGGCAAGGCCTTCCATAGCTTTGGCGCATCCATGACTTCGGTGATGTTTCCGGTCAGGAGTCCTTCCTGCTGAAGAAAGCGGAAAAAAATTTTCACGGCCACAAAAAGGCGCGAAATGGAATTGACGCCGAGGCCGCGGTCTTTTTCAAAAAGCATAAAATCAAGAATGTCCTTGCGGGTGACGGCGTTCAGGGTGGTTATTTTCCGCCGCTCAAGGAATTGGATGAATTTTAGCAAATCCGATTGATAAGCCAACCGCGTGTTCGGGCTTAACCCCTTTTCAAGGGCAACAAAATCCAGAAACTGGTCAACTAAATAACGCATTTCTTCAAGAAATGGAGAATGCAGAATGTAGAATGAAGAAACAAAATCTTTCCGCCATGAGCGGATCCGCATGAGGCGGAAATAATTCTGCATTCTGCATTCTTAATTCTATATTTAAGTCACCGGCATTCCGGCGGCAAGGCGGCAACGGCGTTGGTCTGAGCCTGGGTGTCGTTGGCGTCAAACCCGGCCGCGGCGATGGTGAATTCAATGTTTTTCAGGGCAATGACCATGGAATTATAAGTGACGGCGATTTCGTGTTTCTGAACATCAGGCCGGATGGAAACAATGCCGGGCTGGCGCATAAAGGCATCCTGAATGATTTTGGCGCAGGCCTGGTTCTTCAGCCCCGGCGTTTTGATGACCACTTCCCGGACATCCTGCTGGCGGCAGGATGAAAGCAGAAACCCCGTCAGAATGACCAGCGCCAGGGCGCCGGCCATTTTCTTGACCGGCAAGGAGGGTGTATTTATTAAGCTCATGCCCGAAAAATATAGTCTTGCCTGCTTAAAGTAAAGTTTTTTCTGTTCTTTCCGGATATTTTTTAGTAAGCCATATTCAGAGATTTGACCCCAATAAGAAAGGAAATCATCATGAACAGCGACCGGATCAAAAAAGGGCTGGAACGAGCTCCGCACCGCAGTCTACTGAGGGCGCTCGGCTTGAAGGCCGAGGATTTGGAGAAACCGTTTATCGGAGTTTGCAACTCGTTTTGTGAAATCGTGCCGGGTCATATGCATCTGAACCAGGTCGGCCGGCTGGTCTCAAAATACATCCGCGCCGCGGGCGGCATCCCGTTTGAATTCAACACCATCGCCATCTGCGACGGCATCGCCATGGGCCATGCCGGCATGAAGTATTCCCTGCCAAGCCGGGAACTGATTGCCGACAGCGTGGAATCCATGGTGCGCGCCCATTGCTTTGATGCGCTGGTCTGCATTCCCAATTGTGACAAGATCGTGCCGGGCATGCTGATGGCCGTCCTGCGGACGAACATTCCCGCCATCTTTGTCAGCGGCGGGCCAATGGCCGCCGGCAAGGCGCCGGACGGCAGGATTCTTGATTTAATCAAGGTGTTTGAAGGCGTTGCCGCCTGCAAGCAGGGCACCATCAGCGAAGAACAGCTGGCGGTCATTGAAGCGAACGCCTGCCCCGGCTGCGGCTCATGCTCCGGCATGTTCACGGCCAATTCCATGAATTGTCTCTGCGAGGCGCTGGGGCTCGCCCTGCCCGGCAGCGGCACCATTCTGGCCACAGACCCAAAGCGCAAAGGTCTTTATAAAAAAACCGCCCTGCGGGCGGTTGAAATGGCGCAGCAATTTGGCCCGACGCCGCGGGAAATTGTAACGGTTGACGCGCTGGACAACGCCTTTGCGCTGGACATGGCCATGGGCGGGAGCACCAATACCGTCCTGCATGCCCTGGCCATCGCCAATGAAGCCGGCATTGAGTATGACCTGAACCGGATCAACGCCATTTCCAAGAAATGCCCGAACATCTGCAAGGTCTCGCCCTCCAGCGAGTACCATGTGGAGGACGTGGACCGCGCCGGCGGCGTGAACGCCATTCTGAAAACCATTTCTGCTGTCAAGGGCTTGCTCAACATCAAGGCGCTCACCGTGACGGGTTATGACCTGGGCAAAAACATTGCGCGGGCAAAAGTTACCGATGAAAATGTCATTCGGAAGCTTGAAAATCCTTACGCCAATGAGGGCGGCCTGGCCATTCTCTGGGGCAACCTGGCGGAGGAAGGCGCGGTGATTAAAACAGCCGGGGTGGCGCCTTCCATGCTGACCTTTGAGGGCACGGCCGTGATTTTCAATTCGCGCGAGGAAGCCTGCGAAGGCATTCTGGCCGGCAAGGTCAAGGCCGGCAACGTGGTGGTGATCCGTTATGAAGGTCCGCGCGGCGGGCCGGGCATGCAGGAAATGCTGGGTCCCACCTCATATATTATGGGCCAGGGACTGGATGAGAAGGTTGCGCTTATTACCGACGGGCGTTTTTCAGGCGGCACGCGCGGCGCCTGCATCGGCCATATTTCGCCCGAGGCGGCCGCGGGCGGATTGATCGCCTTGCTTGAAGAAGGCGATTTGATCCGGATTGATATTCCGAAACACAAGCTGGAAGCCGTGCTGTCCGAGGATGTTATCAAACAGCGCCGCGCCAGACTGCCGGCCTACCAGCCGAAAAATCTTTCGGGATATCTGAAGCGCTATGCCTCCCAGGTAACCAGCGCCGGCGCCGGCGCGATTTTGAAGAGTTAGTTTCTGGATTGTCTCTCGTCTGTTCTTTTCTGTCATTCCCACGAAAGTGGGAATCCAGTATTTCCGCCACGGGCGGATCCCTGGCCGAACTCGGGCCGGCTGCCTGTGGCATGAGAATTTCTCTGGATTCCCGATTAGATCGGGAATGACAGCCGTGTGCGAAGCCCTAGCCGAGCTCGGGCCGGCCGCCTATAGAGGAAACGTTCAAAGTTGGACGTTGAAAGTTCAATGTTTTTTTGATCCTCACCCGAAATGGGTCTTGAGGTATTCAATGGCCGCGTCCAGCGTGGGCAGGATTTTTGTGCAGTAGCGCACCATCCAGGGACTGCTGTTCTTGAAATCAAACGGCGAAAACGCCACCACGAATTTCTTGAGATTATTGGAGGCGTAAAAAACCTCCATCGCGGTTCCAATGGAAGGCTTGCTGTAATTGACAAGGATGATGTCGGCATTGCGGATATCCTGCAGGTCAAATTCAACGATTTCATTGGCGCTGTCCACTTCGCGGTCCTTGAAATTACGCCGCATGGGGTCCAGCAGAACAAACGACTTTTGCAGTTTTTTAACGGCGGTTTTGCGCCATTCCCGGGCCACGCCGCACGATTCATCCATGATCGGTCCGCAAAGATAAATTGTCTTCATAAGAACTCTTTCCATCCTCCACCAGCAGCATGCTATTGGCGGACCAAGCATGCCCGCCGGCGTTTAAAGGCAAGCTCCGCCTCCTTCTGAAATATTCCAAAAAGTCAAAAATCTGTCCAACTTATTTCTGACCGACCTTTTCCAATCGCTTTCTAATCTGCCGGAACCGGTCGCTTTTGCCTTCGCCGGCTGACCACCTTTTGATTTCATCAAGATCAATGCGGTTTTCCCGGGCAACCAAGACTGCCTGCTCAAAACATTGGCGATCATTATCATGGTAGAACCAGGTCAACCTGTCTTTTACGCAGTCAGTCGGTGAGATAATCTTGAGCGTGCCGGTGGCTTCATGTCGTTCAAGGATTTCTTTGACCGGCTCTTCGCCGACGGCGGGGGGTCCGGCGGGAAATTCAACGAAGATTTTGGTCTCCGGGTGCACGAAATAACGGCCGTTTTCGGTAAAGCCGATTGCTTCCATTGCGTTGCGGTATGATCTGCGCTTGGGAGCGATTAGCTGGGTGCTGACCATGTCCAAATCCATTGAAACGTATTTGTCATGACTGTAAATTGCTACGCATGCACCGCCGCAAAGCACAACGTCAATCCCTTTGCGGCGCAGATGTTCCTGAACAAACGCCGCCAACTCTGCCTTGGTCATGTTACGGAGAGATTTCATAAAGGTTTGCCGCGCCGTCTGGGTCTTCTTCTATTCATAAGAAGCTGTTCCCTGATGTTTTCAGGGCAGAAAATCATCACTTTGTTGAGGAGCATCTTTATTTCGTTCAGGAACGGATAACGGGGATTGAACGAATAGAGGCGCGTTCTCCCCGCCGACCGGCTGCGCAGAATGCCGCCTGATTCCAGTTTGTCCAGTTGATTGCGGATCGGCCGGTAGTCAACGCCGAAAAAGCGGGCGATTTCCCGCGGGTAGCCTTCCTCGCGCGCAAAAATGAAAAGTAAAACTTGTTCGCAGCTTGCAGATCCAAGCAAAGTTTCCAGCATTTGGTTTGCCTCTTTCCTAGTGTCAAATGATGCAAAACATACATCATTTGATGTATAATTTGCATCAAACTACAAAATTCGGAAGAAAATTGCAAGAGAAATATTCCACGGGCAGCCAGGGCGAATTTGATTGCAACTTTATTGCCTGAAGTCAAGAATAGTTCATGACACATGAAAACGCGCCAGGCAACCGTATCTTTCAAGACCGTGGGCTGTCGGCTCAACCAGGCCGAAACAGCCGCCATCCGCGCCTCGTTTGAAGAGGCGGGCTTTGCGACCGTGAAATTTGGCGCATCCTGTGATGTTTGCGTGATTCACGGTTGTGTGGTGACCGCAAAGGCCGAAGAAGACAGTCTGCGGCTGGCGCGTTCCGTCAAACACCGTTATCCGGAAACATTTGTCATTCTTGCCGGCTGTGCCGCGGAATTGTTAAACAAAGTTGCTTCCGATGGTAGGGCGAACCCGGCGGAACGCGGGGCAAGCCCTCTGGTTTACCACGCTTCCAGCGTGGGTGAGCCGAGCCTTGTCAGACGGCTCGGCAGGGACGCCTCGCCCTACCTTTCTGAAATTTCCATGCCTGAACATGCCGACTATCTGGCGGGACAGAGCGCAAAATTCAATCTGCCGCAAATTCTGGGGATGCGTTTTCAAACCGTTGAAAAACAGCCATCTCCGACAATGCCGTTGTTCAATACCAAAAGAGCCATCGTAAAGATACAGGATGGCTGTGATTCCCAATGCGCCTACTGCATTGTGCCGCATGTGCGGGGGCCAAGCCGGAGCCGGCCGGCGGCCGAAATTATTGACGAAATTTCCAGGCTGACTTTATGCGGGTTTCCGGAAATAGTTTTGACGGGCGCCAATATCGGCTGTTATGCCGACAACGCCTGCCGCCTGCCGCAACTGCTGGAACAGATTGAAGCCATGCCGGGCTTAAAACGTTTCCGGATCAGCTCTCTGGAAATTTCAATTATTGCGAAAGATGTGATTGATTTCATGGCCGCCTCAAAAAAAATATGCCGTTTCCTGCACCTGCCCCTCCAGAGCGGCAGTGATTCTATTTTAAAAGCCATGGGGCGGCCTTATACCGCTGAACAGTTTGCCGCTGTGGTTCAATACGCGCAGAAAAAACTTGGGATATTCGGGCTCGGCACGGACATTATTGCCGGGTTCCCGGGGGAAACCGAGGATGATTTTCTTGCGACCGAGCGGATGGTACGTCAATTGCCTTTCAGCAAACTGCATGTTTTCAGTTACAGCCCCCGTCCCGGCACGCCAGCCTGTTCAATGCTGGAAGAAATATCGGCAAAAGACAAGGGAGTGCGTTCTACCCGGCTGATTGAGCTCGGCCGCCAGAAGAGAAGGGAATTTGCGCAAACATTGATAGGAAAAAACCTCTGTTTTGTGGTGGAAAAAATAAAAGATGGCTGGGCAGAGGGCTGGACCGGCGAATATCTCCGGGCCCGTCTGCACAATCCGGAGCTTAAACCGAAGCAAATCGTGGAATTTATCTGTGAAAGCGCAACGGATGATGTTTTGCAGGGAAAATCAACCCGCTGAAATCCGGCTATAGGCCAAGATATGTGGGTTGAGTTGATAGCCTGATGGATTGGAAGTTCGGTGCGTATTTATTTCTAAACGAGGCGGTGATTTTCACGTCGCAAGGCGGGTCAACTTGGATGCAATGCCAAATGGGAGGTATCGCGCCCAGGGTCTGCAGGGCGCGATATGAATCCGCGCGGCGCATTTCGCTGCCCGCGGAGCGGGATTCGAAAAAATCCGGTCAGTCCGGTTCAGATGTGCCGGCGCCGCGCGAGCGCGACAACGGAGCAGATGGACCGGAATCGCCGGAGATTTTTTGAACGAAATGCACCGCGCATTCTCCGATGGATCAAATTATGCTGCTATCACCAAAATATCCGCAAGACGGAGGCTGCAAAATACGGTTATGGATAATTGACCAAGACCGTTAAATAATATATGTTACTATCCAACTAAATCATCAAAGGAGGCAGATTTATGAGTAGACCGATCAGCAAGATATCGCCCGAATGGTGGGATTACACAACCCTGGATGAAAAAATTCTCAGGGCCGCAGCCAAGTTGACCGAAAAAGACATCCGCCAGCTGGCGCGGCCGGGTTTCAAGGTTGCCATGTTTGACACGCTGGAGGAGTTTTATCTGGCGGAAGCGCTGGAATATATCAACGCTTGGAAACAATCCACGGCCGACAAGCCCGCCGGAATCTGCGGGCCGATCGGGCCCACGGAACAGCTTCCGCTCGTGGCCCGGATGGTCAACGACCTTAACCTCAACCTGAAAGAGGCGGTCTTCTGGGGGATGGACGAATGGTATTTGAATGGCAAAGAAACACCGGTATCGCATCCCTTGTCGTTTAAGCGGGCTGATCTTGAGCTCTGTTTCAACCGCATCCGCAAGGAACTGCGGCCCCGGCCAGAAAATCTGCACTTTCCTGCGGCGAATGTAAAGGCTTACAGCGAGAGTTACAACCATGCCCGTTGTCTCATAATGCAGGGCGGCCAGGGCGAGGTAAAGCATTGGGCCTTCAACGATCCGCCCCGGCGCAAAGGTAAATATATAAATAATCCTCCGCCGCCGGCCGAATACCGCAAGCTGGCGACCCGGGTTGTTGATCTGCATCCCATGACGATCATTCAGAACGCCCGCACCTCGGGCGGCGGACAGGTATTTCTTGTGCCGCGCCAGGCCCTCTCCGTTGGCCCGGCGGAAACGTGGAAGGCTGAAAAAGTTTCCATCTGGCATCCGGGGCATCACGACAATAAATTCGGCATGCGCCTGACAACGCTCATGATTTCCAAGCGCATTCCGGATTCCGCGGTTCCGATGTCGCTCCTGGCTGATCATCCGAATGTTCAGTTCAATTTCTATCGTCCGGCGATCGGAACCTGCGCGACGGAGATGCACTGACAGCTGAAATGAAGAATTTAAAATGCAGCCTGCCCGAGCGTCGGCCAGGGAATGAAGAAACGAAATAAATAAGGTTTCATCTCCATACTGGATTCCCGCATTCCTCCGTCGCTCAAGGAGCTATGGCGGACAAGCCGCGGGAATGACAGGCGTCTGGTAACAACTATACTGCCGAAAATTCAGAATGATCTTCAATTCTGCATTCCGCCACAGGCGGATGCCCGTGGCATCTTCATTCGGCATTCTTCATTTCCCTTGCCGGCGCAGCGCCGGTAAAGGAGCGGCGGTAATGGGCGGGGGTGGTTCCCGTCAGGCGCCGGAAATGCTTGGTAAAATAACTCTGGTCGCAAAACCCGGCCGTGAGCGCAATCTGACTGCATTGATCACCGGTGTTTTCCAGCAGTTGGCGCGCTTTGGCGATCCGCACCCTCATCAAATGCTGCCAGACCGTCTTGCTGGTATGCTGTTTTACCAGATGCGCGGCGCGCGAAACGCTTATGCCGACTTTATCCGCAATCTGTTTCAGGGTCAATTGTTCGCTGTAATGCAGGGCCAAATAGTCAAGAATGCGGCCGACATGCGGATGATAACAGTTGAAACCGCGGGCATAAATGCCGTGCATAAAATCTTCCAGGGCCTGCATCAGAACATGCGAAAGTGTTTCAAAGTTTTTGGCTACGATTAATTTCCGCATCCACTGGTGGTTGCGCTCAATGAGCGGCTCCAGGATGGGACTGTCTTCCACCGCCGCGCGCGTAAGGTAACCCATCAGCTCAATGGCCCGCGCGCGCAGGACCGCCAGCTTGGGCGACAGCAGATACATGGCGCCCAGCATTTCATTCAGCACCCGGCGCGCGCCATTCCGGTCGCCGGCCCTGATCAGCGCAAGCAGCATCCGTTCCTTGTCAATTGAATAGCCGGTCTGGCCGCTCTTTTTATGTTCGTCCATCGCCTCGGAAATATGGCGCTGTTGAACGGCCTTGACCCGGTTTTCCTCAAGCAGGACCGGTTTCCAGCCGCTGATGCGGTAAAAGGTGTCCTGCAGAAAAAGTGCGGCCTGTTTGATTTTTAGCGCGGGCCAGACCGGCAGATTGTGTGCCGCATTTTTTGCGGCTTCCGGCGCAACCCCCTGTTCAATCAGATAACTGCGCACTTCCTCCCGGTTGCCGTCGGCGGTCAAAACTTCGCCGCCGATAATCCCGCCGTGAACAAGGCGCTGGTCAACCAGGGCCGCAACCCAGCTTACAATTCCCCGGGAAGGGTAGAAAACGAACGGCTCGCCCCAGCGGACCGCCTCCTGCAGGCTGAACGCATTGGTCTGGGCGGAGAGCGGCAAGGCCGGCAACCTTTGTTTACTATCCTTTGATTTTCCGCCACGGCGGAATGACTTAAGGTCCCCTCCTTTGGAGGGGTGGCCGGCTTGTCCGCCGTCTTGTCCTCCATAGCCGCTTCGGCGACGGAGGAAGCCTTGGCGAAGGCGGAAGGCCGGGGTGGGTTCCGGACCGAATGGAATAACGTCCCCGTTCATATCTATAAAAACGGGGCGCAATTTGAAGGCCTCATAATATTGGGCGCTGACTGCTTGGACAACTTTCTGCGATAGTATTGTCATAAAATTATCCGCCATCCGGCTGAAAAAAGCCGAAATACAGGCATTTATTAAAAAGAATGCAGCAATATCATTATAAAAAAAGCATTATTTGTCTAGCGCAAAATGCGGCTTCATGGCTAACTTCCTCTTTAGCAATTAGCGCCGGCTCTGTCCGGAACACACGTTCGCAAACCTTACAAGGAGGCAGAATGAGCGTATTGGAGCAAATCAGCGAAAACCTGATCAAAGGCAAGGCCAAGGAAGTCAAGGAACTGGTTGAAAAGGCGATTAAAGAAAATGTTAATCCGGCCGACATTCTCAACAAGGGATTGCTGGCAGGGATGAGCAATATCGGCGAACGTTTCAAGAAAAACGAAGTTTATGTTCCGGAAGTTCTCATCGCGGCCCGGGCCATGAAATCCGGGATGGAAGTCCTTAAACCCCTGCTGGCCAAGGCGGGCGTGAAGCCGGTCGGAACAGTTGTCATGGGAACCGTCAAGGGCGACCTGCATGACATCGGCAAGAACCTGGTCTGCATGATGCTGGAAGGCGCCGGATTCAAGGTGGTGGATGCCGGCATAAACGTTGAACCCGAAAAGATGGTTCAGCTGGCCAAGGAAAATAACGCCAATGTGATCGGCGCCTCGGCCCTGCTGACAACCACCATGACCAACATGAAGATGGTTGTTGACTCGGTCAAGTCCAGCGGGCTTTCCGGCAAGGTGAAAGTTATTATCGGCGGCGCGCCTGTAACCCAGGCCTTTGCGGACGAAATCGGGGCGGATGGCTATGCCCCGGATGCCGCTTCCGCCGCGGATGTTGCCAAAAAACTCGTTGGCTGACCGCCGGCGATTGATTGTTTTGAATGTGATAAAAAACGCGCCATGGGAAACCATGGCGCGTTTTTTTGTTTTTGCAGAGAATTAAAGCTCTGTTATTGCCGGACGCCGCTGATGTCGGCGTCATAACCGCCATCCTCAATAAACGTTCCCGTTAATGTGCGGCTGGAGCTGCTGGCGTTCAACGTGCCGGCGATGGTGACGTTGTATCCCTGAGAAAAGCCCGTCGCGTAGATTTGCACGATGGCGTTTGAGATGCTGGAACTGCCGATAGAGCCTTCGTATTTGCTGGAGCAATCATCAACGATTTGAACGGTGTTACCCTGTTGATAGATGACCATGGTATAAATCGGGTTGCCGTGGTTGCCCTGGTTGGAATTGGTCGTGGTGGAGGAAGAGAGATATTGGTAGGCGGCCAGGAATTGCGTTCCGCTGGCAATCGGCGAAGCGAAATTAAGAATCCAGGCGCCGGTGTTAAGGTTGATCGTGCCGGCTGTGCCGTCGGAGGGCGTAATGGTAAACGCCACTGTTCCGGCCGAAGCGGAACCGGGGTCAACGATGCGGTAACCGCCGACCACGATCGTCAACGTGCCCTTAATAAGAACGGTCGGGTTGGCAAGGGTGCCGGCAAAGGCGGTGGCTGATCCATTGCCGGTGGCCAGCACCTCGCCCGCGACGGAATTGGTGGCATAGGTGGTGTTGGTCGTTGTGCCCGAAGCGCCGGGTCTGCGCACCAGCACGCCGCCGTCAGAGGCCTTGTAAGTACCGCTGAAATCATAGGCGGTCACATTGTCGCTCCAGGTGGTCACGCCGCCGCCGGTGGTCCACTCGCAACCAGTGACAAAGAGAATGCAGAATGTAAAATGCAGAATGAAGAAACATTTCAGGATTAGGAATTTCATTTATATTACCTCCGTGTTAAGAAATGTAGAATGCAGAATGAAGAAACATTTCAGGATTAGGATTTTTTTGCTTTGTTAATAATAGATACAAAAATCGCGGTCAGTTGATTGTTCTCGTCCATTAAAGACGATAAAGATTTACAGGAAACCGTATTGGATTCAACAAGCAACTCCAGCCAATATGCAGTTTCGTCAAGTTCTTTCAAACAATCTCCCATTTTAGATATAAATTCCGGTTTGGACCTGGCGCGGTTTGCTTCCCGATAATTAGCGCCAATTGACGTGCCTGAACGCAGAACCTGTTTTCCAAGAACCTGGGCCAAGGTTGTCTTCGGTAATGAAACATAAAGCTTGATAATCCGCAATGCAAAAACTTTCGTCCTGATTTTCAGATCCGGCTTATCATTCATGCCTTTGACTTGATTCTGCATTCTTCATTCTACATTCTGCATTTCTTCCTTATCTTCCTTTCAGCGCCGGTGTTGCGGCCGGGTAGCCGAATTGAGATTGATAGAACTGTCCCGACCAGCAGAGAATATACCACATGCCCGTGGGCGGATAATAGACGCAAACATCCGTGCGGCCGTCGCCGTCATAGTCGCCCGCGACCGGGATGCAACCGTAACAGCCGAATTGGCCGCTGAAGAACTGTCCTTTCCAAGTCAGGATATACCAGTTGGCGGTTGAGGTGTCAAACATGGCAAAGTCGTTGCGGCCGTCGCCGTCATAATCGCCGGGCACCGGGATCATGGTAGGGCCGCCGAAATTGCCGGAGAAATACTGGCTTTCGTGAGTGTACAAATGGAAGGCGAATATCTGCCAGTTGCCGCTGGCCGATTCGTAAACCGCCGGGTCCATTCCGCCGTCGCCGTTATAATCGCCGGGCACGGGTATCCAGGTCGGCCCGCCGAACGCCAGGGTATAAAGCTGGCCATTCCACAAGTTGTAAATAAACCATGTGCCTTCCGCGGGGTAATAAACGGCCATATCCGTCTTGCCGTCGCCGGTGTAATCGCCCGGCACGGGAATCATCTCCGAATCCCCGAATTTTGTGCTGAAAGACTGGCCGGTCCAGGCGTCGTACAGGCGCCAATCGCCGGTGGATGAATCAAAGAGCGAGAATTCATCGCACCCATCGCCGGTATAGTCGCCGAGCATCGGCAGAGTCGTCGCGCTGCCGAAAGGCAGGGCGAAGAAGAAGCCGCTGGCGGTCATCAGGTACCATTTGCCTTCGGCGATATCATAGACGTTCAGATCACTGCGGCCGTCGCCGTCGTAATCGCCCGGACTGCGGCCGGCGTCAAAACACATCGGCTGATAACGCGGGTAACTGGTCGGATCCAGAGGATCGGTATGATAACGCTTCATTTCAGCGCCGTCGGAATAACCATCGCCGTCCGTATCCCAGACATTCGGATTAAGCTGAATGCCGGACTTGGCCGAATAACCGAACGATGGCGCGGTATAATTGATTTCAAAACAATCGGATAAACCGTCGCCGTCGCTGTCCCAGTTGGCCGGGTTCATATCGTAACCGTCGCGCATATATTCTTCCAGGTTGGTCTCGCCGTCGCCGTCGTAATCCATATCGCCGGTCTGGTTAAGATCGCCGAAGTAATACATTTCCCAGGCATCCGGCAGTAAATCGTTGTCAGTATCCTGATCGCGGATGACCAGCTTGGTTCCGTCAATAAAGAAGGTGTCAATGAGCGTCAGGGTCCGCGGCTGGTAATCGTTGTTCGGGTCCCTGATAAAGCCCCACGACTCCCAGGGACTGTTGCGTTTGCCGTTGCGCGTTTCGCCGGCCGGGGTAACATCCAAATAAGCGCGGACATAATACGTTCCTTCCGGCAGGCCGCGCAAAGTGAACGAGCCTTTGAAACTGTTGGTGCGCGAAGCGCCGGTGAGGAGCATGCGCGCTTCCGGTTTGCCGCTGAAGCCCTTGTTGTCAAACGCCTCAACATAGATGTTGGATGCGTCGGCCTTGCCGAAATAGTAGATATCGCCTGTAATCCAATGCGAATTGGTTGCGCTTAGATTAATTTCAAAGGTTTGCAGATCAGCCCATGCGCTTTCGCCGGCCGGGTTCCAGCTTGCCACGCGCCAATAATAGACGCCATTGCCCAGCTCGCCGGCGTATAATGGCAGATCGGCCTGAGACACGCCGTCCTGGTCGCTGTAGGGGGTCGGATAATATTGGTCAATGACAAAATCCAGTCCGCCACTGGCGTTTTGCCGGGCAACCTGGAGATGATACATGGTGGAATTTACATCCATGGTCCATTTGAGCTGGTTCTGGCTATAATTAAGCAGTTCGCCGCGCGGATAGACCAGATACGGCGTGCTCAATGATGCCGGCCAAGTTATATTGAACGTTCCCTGCTGGCCATTCATCCACCATTGATAATGGCCGTTTGGAAATCCGTAATATCCCGCCAACTGATAATCCCATTCATGGAAGAAATTGCGCGACCAGCGCACGGTGCGGGTCAGCATGGTCGGAGCGTCCTGCTCGCTTATTTTATTGATGACCACCGGATAATCACTTGTGCCGGCGGTATTTCCGGTCCAGACAAACCGGCCGTAACCGGGGGCATTATCCTTTACCTGAATTTTGATATTATTGGGACTGGTATAGCCTATGCTCAAAGGTTGACCATCAAGAATTCCCATTGGTTCGCCCTGATTAAAACTGCTGCTGTTGTTTAAGTCAACGTATCCCATAATATATGTATCGCCCTCTTTAAATCCTGTCAGGTCAAAGACGGCGGAGTTGCGGTTTAGATAAACATAGTCAACACTAACGATAGCGCCGGCTGCCGGGGTCCCGCCCGATGCCCAGCGTATTGATAGAATGCCGGTGACATAATTAAGACCAGCTGCGTAATCCTGACCAGGGCCTGTATATGTATATGTCGTGGGGCTTGTGAAAACAAACACCGCAGAATTACTGCCTACCGGAGCTGATATAGTAACAACCGTTGATTCATCAAGTGGATAGACTGGCAGACGGACATTAAAATAACGCGTGCCATCCGCGGTGCCATAACCTTCAACCTGTTGTCCAGCGCCGACTTTTGTTATTGCCGGTATGCCATCCATCGTATTTGTGGAATAAGCATAAAACCTGTAATTATTGCCCTCAATATTTTGCGCGCCGGAGTAGCAAACAGTGCCTATAACATGCGGTTGCGGGAAACTGGAGGAATCGCTTGGATCGGTTCCCCCCTGATATTCGGCCAGATTGCTCCAGCCGTCATTATCCAGGTCAAAGTTCGCATCGTAATGATACGGGTCAAGGCCGTATTGTATTTCCCAGGTATCCGGCATGCCGTCGCCATCCATGAACATCTCGCCCCAGGTGCGGTGATAGGGACCGGAGCGGCTGTCATAGTCGCCGATGCCGTCGCCGGCCGTGTCTGAATTGCGCGGATTGGTCCCGGCCAGATATTCGGCGCGGTTATTTAATCCGTCATAGTCAACATCGCCCCAGGCGCCGTTGTCTCCGGTGGCATCATTCGGGTCAAGATTATACAACTGCTCCCACCAATCCGGCAGGCCGTCGCCGTCAGAATCGGTTGAATCCGGGTTGTTGGGGTCAAGGGAGGACAGCCAGGAATTGGTGGCCACCCCGCGTGCGCCGCGAAAGAGTATAAGATCATAGTTACGATTATAGTTTCTGTAAGTGAAATGATACGGGTTGTCAGGATTTACATAATCGCTTAAGGCGTTTGTGCCGGTAAAGTTAGAGCTGAAATGGTATGAATCATCGTAGGCCGGCGACCGCGCCAGGCTGTGCCAGGCATTGTCATCGGCATACACGATGTAATCATACGAATTGGTTATGCCGGTATAAACCGTGGAGTGCAGGGCGTAATTCTGCCACCAGGCAATCGCCGGGTGCATGTCAAAACTGATATCCGCCATGCTGGAGGGATAAATTGATTCGCCCGGCCAATTGGGATCAGGGACATCATCAAAAGTGAAATAGTTATAAATATTGGTAACACCAAGATATACGTTATTGGTGATATCATTCTGGGTCAGACGCCGGTTTTTGTTCGCCAGAATTTCGGCCCGTGTGCGCACTCCGTTCCAAACGCGGACTTCGTCAATGCAACCTCCGAAATAATCAGCCGGAGAAGGATAAGCTGTAAACATTGATTCGCCCGCATTGTTATCCCGCGCGCCAATTATCAAGACATGAGAGGTTTCCATAAAGAGATTAGTGGTAATCCAGTTATCAAACCCGTTGGCCGGCAGTTCGGTTGAGCGCAAAGTATAGCTTTCCTCGCCATTGACGTAAATTGTCAGATTGGTGCCGTCATAGGAGCCGGCAATATGAGTCCAGTTGGTGTTAGAAGTGATCCGGTGGGCTGTTCTAGCCGTGGCCTGGTAAGTGCGCAGGCTCCCGCGGCCATTATAGAGGACATACGGCAGGCCGTTCGTAATTCCCATCCGGAAATTGGCGCCGACAATATAGTTCCCGGGATTAAGCGGATTATCATATAATCCTGCTTTCTCCATGACCACTTGATTTCTGGACAATGTCGGATTATCCGCTTTGATCCAGGCCTCCACGCAGAAACGGCTTAAGTCGGATTCAAACAACATGGAGGAACGTGAGCTTACTTGGCGGGCAAAATCGTTCGTGCCATTCACATAAAGCGCGCGGTTGCGGACCGGATTGCGGTCATCCAGCGGATTGTTGCCGGTCTGGCCCGTGGCCGAGTTGACTTCCGCGTAATCGCTCATGCCGTCATTATCAGTGTCGTATCCTTCCACCGTTTCAAACCTGAACGGGAATACATCATAGTTAGCCAGCCAGTCTGTCCGAAATGTCAGAGGCACCATGTCAAAGGTGTAATTTTTATAAACAAAACTGTTCACATCATACTGGTCCGTGCGCCAGATAGGGGTCGGATCAGTATGATAAAGCGTTCTGTTGCGGGAATAACTGTATTCTTCCAGGTTGGGCAGACCGTCGCCATCCGGGTCCATTCCGTTCAGACCGAAATTGAACGGCCCGACTATTTGCCCCATTGCGGTAATTCTGGCATCCGGATCATACCGGAATGGCTCCACATATTGGATATATTCCAGAAGCGAGTTAAAAGGCGAACCTTCCAACCCGAACTGGTAGCCGGGCGTTGTGGGATCAGCATCAACCTCGGCGACATTGCCAAAAAGATTGTTAAAGCGGGGAACATAATCAATAACCATGCATTTACTTCCCCGGCAGGGATTCAAGCCGTGATAAACTTCCCAGTAATCATCCATATTGTCCCCGTCGCTGTCATAAGGAGTGTTGGTCCCGCCCGCAAATGGGGTATGATAGTAAGGGAGCGCACTTACTGGATCTGACGGCGTGGACCAAGCGCTGGCCGCGGGATAATTTGTCCTCAGGTAACCCAGGTCGGTGTAGACGCCATTGACAAGCATAAAGCATGGATCGCTGATATAATCCGGCGGAATAAATACGGTATTGGCTTCAGGTGAGGCCTTATGGGGATCCCACGGCAACATTGCCCGGCGGACGCAGAAATAAATAGGAGTAACCTGCCAAGCCGGATTGACCAATTGCCATTCCGGCACTGCCCCGCATAAGTATTCCTGATAATTAAGGAGACCATCGCCATCCGGATCTGTCAGGGCATCTGAGTTTGTCACCGAAGTCCCGGCGTAAATTTCCCAGGCATCGGGCAAATGGTCGCCATCCGTATCCCATGAAGTCGGATCTGAGAGCGATTTTTCGGCATTGTCCGTCAACCCGTCCCAATCCGTATCTTTCGGGTGCGGATCGTTCGGCTGAGGGGCGGTGATAACACCCGGATCAGTGGGCAGTAATTTGTTTGCCCAGGTATTGGAACAATTTCCAAGCGAATGGGCGGCGTTCGCCCATTCATCGCGGTTGACAAGTTTATCGCCATCCGAATCAAGACCGGCGTCAGCGGCGCTATTAGGATTCAAGCCGGTATAAAGTTCCCAACCATCCGGTATCAGATCGCTATCCGAATCCATGCCAAGGCGAGGCGAGATGTTAATTGGCACAGTATAGCTGTTGCGGGTTAAGGCAAATTCAAAGTCGTTTTCAGCAATCATTTGCCCGCCGGCGTCCCAGGATATACGGCCGATATAATCCCCGCCGACATATTCCTGATAAGTAGTATAAGGCATCGTGTTCGTGGCCGCGGTAAGATTGGTGGTGACAAGATTGGTCCAGGCAGTATGGGGATTGAAACTGCAGACCCCCGGATACGGAGTGGCCGGAGCCATGGAATAGACAGCGTCATGCTTGATGCTGGGATTGACAATGGCGTAATCGCCGGCCGAGTAAGTGCCGCTGTTATCCGCGTCCACCCAGACCGGATAACCGTTCTTATAAGAGGACAAGCCTGCGCTGGTGCCATAATAATTGGTCAATATTCCATACCGGGTCCCGACCGCGTGATTGGTCAAACCTGGGCTGGCCTTCAGAATAGTATCCTGGTAAAGGTCAAAGACATTAGCGCCGGTATTGGTGACAATTTCATTCCAGGCGGCATTGGGATTCGCGGCCGAACCGCCGAGCCAGCAGACATTGGTGCCGAGCGCTGTTCCGACCGTGCCATTGGTCAGCATACCCTGATTCACCCAGGCCATATAATCGCCGTCCGGATTGGCCCAGTTATTCACATAATCCAGCGCATTGGTTGTAACGGCTGCGGAATCAAACTGCACTTCCCAATAATCATCCATGCTGTCGCCGTCTGTGTCGCAATGGGTAGGATCGGTCCAGGTGTCGCTGTATTCCTCCCCATCAGCAATGCCGTCGCCGTCCGTGTCGCTGGTTGGGTCAACATAGAGTATTCCCCACGCGCTTTGCCGTTTCCAGGTTACCCAACTTAAATTGGCGCTGTTGGTGATGCCTTGATCGTAGGCATCCTTTGAGCGCCAATACCAGAAATAATATCTCCAGCCGTCGGATATGCCTTCGGTTTTACTTTCGGTGCTGGTCGTGTCAAACCATGTCGGGTCAGTAAGGGGATCATCGTTGGGCACCCATGTGCCGCCGGGACCGTTGGTCAGGTAATATCCATCCAGCCCGCGGCATTCAAGCAGGTTGTTGAAAGGCACTCCCTTGGAATAACCGAGTTGGGTGCCATCCTCTGGCAATTCTTTTCCGTCGCTCAGATGTCTCAAAAGCTGGAGGTGCTGAAGCGGGTAGCTTGGGTCGCCGTTGCCGGAAAAAGTCACATAAACGATATTATTTGTATCTATTGTGATGAGGAGCGGAGTGTTCGTGGCGGCGGATGGTATCCAGTCTTTATCAATGTTGCCGCTTGCGCCGTTGGTTCCGGTCGGGTCATAAGGGTTCAGCCCATACCTGATTTCCCACTCATCCGGCAATCCGTCGCCATCGCTGTCATTGGTGCCTGAGGCCATATAAGTATATGCCGCAGTGATAGTGGAAGTCAGAGCACTTGTGATATCGGTGGTGAGCGCAAAAGTATTTGATGGTGTATAACCGCTCAGCACCGGAAAACTAACCGTGTAGGTGCCCGTCGGAATCTGCGTTAAGATGTAACTATTTGTAAAAGTGATGTTGGTTGATATGGCATTTGTATATTCCGCCGGACGTGTGGATAGCGTCCATACCACGTTTGTCCCGCTTACTCCGGAAATCACCACGGATAAGCTGTTTGAATAAGGCACATAGGTGTTGGTGCTGAACCAGTCATACGGCCCACCGGTTATGTTGACACTGGTTGATGCCGGCGATTTATGCCCGCGCACGGAATTGAACGCAAGACTGTATGTGCCTGTGGGAATCGTGGAGAGCGTAGAAGAATTGGTGAACACCGTTCCATATGTGCTGTATGTGCTTGAGTTCGTATATTCATTGCCAGAACCCGGAGTTACCTGCCAGACTGCACTGGCACTCCCACTTATACCAGTGACAACTACGGAGAGGTTGTTGGAATACGGGCTATAGAAGTTTGTTAACGTAGTATTAGCACTTAATACAATAGTCCAAGGGTTAGTGGGACAATAAAAATCTCTAGCACTACGAAACATTGCATAATGATCTATAGTTTCTTGTAAATGAGCTACCAAGTCTGCGTGACTATACCAAGTAGCATTGCTTGGCGTAATGGTCCATCTAGCGCGATCCCAAACGTCAACATTATGCTGCGCCTCACCATCAGACGAGTACAGTTCAAAAGTACAGCTATAATAATTCTGTGCCCAAGCCGTTCCCCCGAGCACGAGTGACCAGAGGAAAGCAATGAAGATATAGATGCGTCGATTCATGTCATATCCAAGTCTTATCTTCTTTATTTAATCTCCAAATAATACCAGCAAACAATGTTTTGTGCAACTTTTTTTGTGATTTTTTTTGGGGCTCTGGAAAATGGAGAAACGCGTTTTTGTGCTCTCTGCCTCAATCTTCCAGTCGCACCGTTTCCACCTCGCATTCGGGAATCGCCTTCAGGAAATATTTGCCGTACCAGCGGCTGATGATGCGCGGGTCTAAAATGACGATCATCCCCTCGTCGGTCGCGGTGCGGATCAGGCGGCCCACCCCCTGCCGGAATTTCAAGATGGCCTGGGGTAATGAATATTCACGGAAAGCGTCGCCGCCCGCGGCGGTAATGCGATCGCCCCGCGCCTTGACCAGGGGCTCATCCGGCACGGAAAAGGGCAGGCGGACAATGATGACGTTGGAAAGCGCCTCGCCCTGAACATCAACCCCCATCCAGAAACTGTCCAGGCCGAAGAGCACCGCGCTGCCAATTTGCGAGTTTTCCGCCACGGGCGGACCAGCCTGCGGCTGGCCATTTTTACCGTCGCCCCCCGTTGCGGGCAAGGGAGCACTTGGTCCCTCGGCTTGGCGCGGGGCCGACGTGGCGATTTTGGATTGAAGATCATCACAATCCATTTTGCCATTTCCATTCTGCATTTCCACCTGAATATGCGCCTCCCTGAATTTTTTCAGCATGGCATGTCTTGGCAAACCTTCGCCCTGCACGAGCGCAAGCAGTCCTTCCGCGGCAAAAAAATCTTCCAGCCGGCCGGCCACCTGCCGCATCAATTCGGCATTGGTGAAAAGCACAAAGGCCCGGCCGCGGCTCTTACCCGTGAAATGCGCCACGGCGTCCGCAACCGCTTCGGGAAACTTGGCATCGTTGGGTTCGGGCATATCCGCCGCGATATAGACTTTCATCTGCCGGTTGTAATCAAAAGGCGAATCAACGATAAGCTCGCGGCAATTTTCAACGCCGATTCTGCCGCGGAAGTAGGCGAGTGATTCATTGACGGAAAGCGTCGCCGAGGTCATAATAATTGGCGCATAGGCGTTGAACAGCATGTCTTTTAAAAGCGGGGCGACGTCAACCGGCGCGGAAACAAGCGCCAGCCTGCCGCGCGCGCCCTCGTTTTCTATCCAGCAGACGAAATTCGGGTCGGGCTCTTTCCGGAAAAATTCAATTGCCTGGCGGATTTCGTCCCCGCGGGTGATAATCGCTTTGAGCTCGGCTTTAACTGCTTCATCCTCAATTGCTTCCTGCAATTTTTTTATGTTTCCGATCAGGACGGCGATTTGCTCCGCCAGCATGGATTTCAATTCCAAGCGGCCCTTGATGGTGAGTTTATCACGCCAAGCCTTCTGTTTGGCCGGCGTCCGGGAGCGCCCGGCCGTGGAACCCGGAATAGGATTTTCCGGACCACTGGCATGCCGGTCGGACGGAGTTTGCAGCAAAGAAGCAAGTTCAATGAAGAAATGGTCAACGGCGTCCCAGGTCTTTGCGGTCTCATCGGCAATTTGAAACTCCTTCAGCGCCATCAGCAATCCCTTGCCGTTGGCGGGAGTATAAAGACGCCGGAGCCAGTGCTGAATGCCACCCTGCGATAGTCTGAGTCCGAGGTGTTCGCCGGCGATATCCTCAATATTGTGGGCTTCGTCAATGACCAGCGCGCCGAAATCGGGCAGAATGCCGTTCCCGGTCCGGCGCATGGCGAGATCGGAAAAAAGGAGGTGATGGTTTAAGACGAGCAGGTCGGCGTTAAAGGCCTCCGCGCGGGCCCGCATCAAAAAACAACGCGGGTAATAGGGACATTTTTTTCCCAGACAATTATCATGTTCCGAACAGACCTGGCGCCAGACGTCAGGGGTGCGTTGAGCGTGAAGAGTGAAGCGTGAAGCGTATTTTGACTTCTGACCTCCGCCCTCTGAACATTCTGCATTTCCCTCGCTGACCTCTGACATCCCTGCTTCGCCAAGGCTTCGCAGGACAGGCTGATCTCTGACATCTGGGACCCATTCCGACAAACTGCCGTCCCGTGTTTCATTGGCCCAGCGTCTGAGGCGCGCCAGTTCTTTTTCCGCGCCCTTGTTGAAAAGGTCGCCGCTCATGAGGTTAGCGCTCGCCAGCCGGCGCAGGCAAAGATAATTGCTCCGGCCCTTGCAAAGGGCGGCTTTGAAATCCAGGCCTATGTTTTTCCGCAGGAACGGGATGTCCTTGAACATGATTTGCTCCTGCAGATTGATGGTGTGGGTTGAAACCGCCACGCGGCTTCCATTTGCAACGGCTGAAAGGATAAGGGGGACAAAATAGGCGAAAGTTTTGCCGACTCCGGTTCCGGCTTCAACCGCCAGGTGTTCCGATTCCACCAGCGCCTCCGCGACGGCTTCGGCCATTTTCTGCTGTTGGGGGCGGATTTCAAACGGAAAGGGCGCGTCAGCGCAGGCTATGTCCAGCGCGCCGCCGCTCGCGAAAAAGCCTGCCGTTTGTTCCCTGATTGAATCGGGGAGATTATTTTCGGCGTTGGTTATCATTGTGACAACGTCATTTATTATAAATAAAAAATATTATTGCACAAAGTTGGCAGGCATGATAACAATAAATCATCTTTTTATTTGTGCTTCGTAGCGACAAGCCTTGTTTCGCGCAGTAGCATGCGAGCGTAGCTCAGTGGTAGAGCTCCACCTTGCCAAGGTGGGTGTCGAGGGTTCAAATCCCTTCGCTCGCTCCAACCATTTCCTTCGTGTGGCATCCCTTAATATGTGAGGTGGGTGTCGAGGGTTCCCCGCCGGAGGCGGGTCCGCCTATGGCGGAAAACCTGTCCCGCGTTTCGCGGGATCCCTTCGCTCGCTCCCCATTCAGCATTGTTCAATTGTTTGAGACGGACAAATAATTACCGAGGGTTCCCACTTCGGCCCGCTCCAGCGGGCCAAGTGGTCGCTTATCCCGATGCGCTGCGCGATCGGGATGACGCGAAAATCCCTTCGCTCCCTCCTTTGCTCACCTGCGGTGAGCTACGGAGGGCAGGCCTTCTTTGTTCTACGATTGTGTGTCCTACAGGGTTAAATCATCCCTTTTCCGGGCCGGTGATGCCCCAGAATTTTAGCTGCAGATGTTCCCGCTCATAGGCCATGAAGGCCGCCGTCTCGGTGTAGTTCAGGACGGATTTATTGATTGTATCCCGGAAAGATTTGACCCGCGCCGCCGGCTTGACAAGCCGTTCAATTTTTCTGAAATCTTCAACTATCTTATCCGCCTCGGTATAATGCACCAGCTGATACATGCGGGTAAAATCGCGCACCGGCTTTGCGGTTTTGATCAGCCTGTGATTACTTGGTTTTTTTTCCTGATCAAACACACGTTCCATGTAAACGCCCTTATCGGCAAACTTGCTTTCCGGCGTATCAATGAAAGCGGTTTTATTGGCGGGATCACGCAGGAGGAAAAGACTCGCGGCGATTATCAGTTCCCGCGCCACGTTCTCATCGTCGGCCATGAAAGGTCCGACAAACGGACGGATTCTTCCGGGGCGGGTGAAGCAGTAGCCCTTGATTACGCCATTATCGTCCCGATACAAAAAACAGCCGCCTTTGCCGTCAGCAATGCCATCGGCAACAAGCGCCCGGATGATGGCCGCGCGCTCCACAAAGCAGGCGGCGTCGTAACGAATGACTTCTTCCAGGTCGTTTTTGCCGATAGCGAACACATGATTGTCATCGTATTTCCGGCCGGTAAATTCGGCCAGTTCAAAGACCGAGCGCCAGAGGCGGTAGGAGTTCACATAACCAACCGCTCCGTAGACCGTGTTGCCCATGGGCGTGGCGTCCAGACCGTTGATCACCTTGCCGCTGTCAATGGCGTATTGCACACAGCGTTGCATCATGGCGTTGGCAATCCCCTGCCGCCGCGCCTCGGGATGAACCAGAATCATCCCGATCCAGGTATTCTTTTCGCCGAGCGGCAGGACCGAGCAGGTGCCGACCGGAATGTCAATTTTTTTTCCCTTGAGCCTGGCAACAAAAGTGCCGCTGGGATCCAGCTCCACCATGCGGTCAATATCGCGTTCGGTCTGGTTCCAGCCGGCGCGCATGGTCAGAAGATACATCACATCGCGGTAGCGGCCTATTTTTTCCAGGCGGAACAAACTGCTGTTGATGACTTTCGTGTCAGGCGGCAGATCAACGCGCATTTTCTCCGGGACTTTGACGCTGATTTTTTTGCCGCTGCGCGCCACAATTTCAACCTGCCGCTCGGCGGAAAATAAATCACCTTTTGGATTGTTCAGCCGGAAACAGCCGTAGAGCGTGTCAACGTATTTGTCCTTGCCGAGAACGATTTCGGTGATCTCCGCGGGGTGTGCCTTCTTGATTAATTTTTTCATGATATGTGATTATTTCAATGTTCATAACCTGGCAAAATTCCAATAATCAAGCAACAAATTCCAAATAATATCCAATTATTCAATAACCAAAATTTTAAACAAAAAATTTATGACATTGGAATTTATTCGCCTTCGCCAGCCTGCCCGAGCTCGGCCAGGGCTCCGGCGAAATTCCGCAAAGACTCGATCCGCCTGCGGCGGATTGCCCCGCGGCCCCGCCTGCAACCCGCCGGTGGCGGATAGCATTGCCTGCCCGCAT
>Ga0074199_1000610_pt1 | contig 50154 bp, 43 predicted proteins | sample EPASupsiteSAE347_FD_64528 | JGI IMG/M metagenome (GOLD analysis project Ga0074199, IMG submission 64528) | Bioremediated contaminated groundwater from EPA Superfund site, New Mexico - Sample SAE3-47 | ecosystem: Environmental > Aquatic > Deep subsurface > Groundwater > Contaminated ... | reverse complement strand
TGATGCTTGCGGGGGGGGCAGGGGCAGGCGCACAGGACGCGCCTGCCGCATTTGCGGAGCCGGGGTTTCGGACTTCGACTGCGGCTCCGATTCCGGCTCCGGCTCCGACTGTGGCTCTGGCTGCGGGCGACGTTTCGCGCGCCGGAACCGACGATCCCATCTATCTGAATCTCGTGTGGCACCAGCACCAGCCTCTGTATTACAAAGATTCGGAAGGAGTGTACACGCGTCCCTGGGCGAGGGTGCATGCGACCAAAGATTATTACGATATGGCGGCGATGATCGCCGACTACCCCGGAGTGAAGGTCAGTTTCAATCTGACGCCGGTTCTCCTCCGCCAGCTGGCCGATTTTGCGTCCGGCGCCAAGGATCGTTACCAGACACTGGCCGAGAAAGATGCGCCATCGCTCACGGACTCGGAAAAACGCTTTATTCTCGAGCGATTTTTCGATGCCAATCGCGACAACATGATCCTGAGGTTTCCTCGCTACGCCGAGCTTCTCGCGAAACGGGGCGGTTCAGGCGCGGCCGAGATCGACAGGGCGATCAAAAGCTTCACGGTAGGGGATTTCAGGGACCTCCAGGTTTTGTTCAATCTGGTCTGGTTCGATCCGGATTTTCTCGCCACCGAACCTTTGCGGAGTCTGGTCCTCAAGGGGCGGGACTTTTCCGAGGAAGACAAGACACCCCTCTTTGCGGAAGCGCGCAGGATTACAGGAGAAATCGTTCCCCTGCACAGGCGGCTTCAGGACGAAGGGCGCATCGAAGTCACCACGACGCCTTACGCGCACCCTATACTTCCTCTTGTCTACAATTCGGACCTGACGAAGAAGGCCGATCCCACGGGCAAGGCGCCGACGCGCTTTTCCTGGCCCAACGACGCGATCGCCCAGCTGAATGCGAGCACCGCGGCCTACGAAACGGCTTTCGGCAGACCGGTTCGGGGATTGTGGCCGGCCGAGGGAGCGGTATCGCAGGATACGGTCAGGATCACGGCGAAGGCGGGATTTTCGTGGATGGCCACCGGCGAACAAGTCCTGGCCAAGAGTCTGGGCGTCGGTTCATTTTCCCGCGACGCGATGGACACTGTGTTCGAAAGCGACGCGCTCTACAGGCCGTATTATGTCGAAGACGGCGGATACCGGATGGCGGTGTTTTTCAGGGACCTCCGTCTTTCCGATCTTATCGGCTTCGAATACTCGGGCATTCAGGCGGCCGCCGCGGCTTCGGACTTCGTGGCCAGGATCGACCGCATCCGCGAGAACCTGAAGCGTCAGGGAGCGAAAGGGCCGCATATCGTGTCGGTCATTCTCGACGGCGAAAACGCCTGGGAAAATTATCCGATGGACGGAAAGGCCTTCCTTGGCGCGCTGTATGCCGCGCTGCGGGACAGCGATACGATCAGGACGGTTACGCCCTCCGAGTATCTGGAAATGTACCCCGAACAGCGGTCGCTCGACCGTCTCGCCGAAGGATGCTGGTTCACTTCCGATTATTCGACCTGGATCGGCGAGGAGGAGGAAAACCTCGCATGGGAATATCTGGGGAAGGTACGGGCGCATCTCGCCAAGTACGATGTCCAGAAAATACGCGCGACGACGCCCGAACGCCTCGCTGCCGCCAGGGATGCGATGTATCTGGCCGAAGGATCGGACTGGTTCTGGTGGTACGGCGACGATCAGGATTCCGGCGTGGACGAGTATTTCGACGAAGGGTTCAGGGCGCTTCTCAAACAGGTTTATGTAGCGCTCGGTGATGAAGTACCCGCATTCCTGGACGTTCCGATAATTCCCAAACGCGCGATAAGTCCGGATAAGGGGTTCGATGCCGGGAAGGAGCCTTTCGAGCCTTTGGTGGACGGAATTACCGAAACCGGTGAATGGGACAGGGCTGGACTCATTTCGGCTCCCGGAGGAGTGCAGGCTGTCTCGATGGAGGGGCTGCATGCCCTGTGGTACGGGTTCGGCGCCAGGGATCTCTATCTTCGGGTCGATACGAAAATCAAGACGACGGATTTTCCCGAAGGAAGCGCGATCCAGATATATATAGGCAAAAACGGAGCCCCGGGCGCTCCCTTCACCGAGAACGGTACGGTATTGGGCTATAACGCCCTGATCGGTCTCTCGCTGGATATCCGGACGGGCAGTATGCGAACGATCCTGCCGGACAAGGACGGTGCGTGGAAAGCGGTCGCCATGGGTACCGCAGGTACCACGGGTGCCCGGGCTGCATTGGGCGGCTCGATGGCCGAAGCGGCGCTTCCGCTCGAAATTTTGGGAAACTTGTCCCCCGGGGACAGCCTTGCGCTATCGGCCTATGTCGCGTCGCAGGTGGGCAGCGATTCTCCGGCGCTGCCGTCTTCGGGGCCATTGCGTGCGATAGTGCCCGATATGCTTTCGGTGGACCCTGTGCTGTCGGTGACGGATCCGGAAGGCGATGACCACGGTCCGGGAAGCTATCTGTATCCCGCCGACCAGGTATTCGCCCCCGGGGTCTTCGACATCGAAACATTCGAGGTTGCCCAGAATCCGGAACTGCTCGCGATCAAGATGAGTTTCCGCGGTGGGATCGACAATGTCTGGAATTCGGGAATCGGACTGTCGGTGCAAACGATCGACGTGTACATAGATCGCGATCCGGGCTCCGGAAGCGGCGGAAAGTTCCTTCTGGAAGGGCGGAACGCTTCCCTGGGAAAAGGATTCGGCTGGGAGAGGGCCATTTGGGTCGAGGGCTGGAATCAACGGATTTTCATGAGCGGCGAGGATGGAAACCCCAAAGAGATGTCGGGCACGGTGCGTGTCGTAGTGGATGCCTCCAAGCGGACGGTGGGAATCACCGTGCCGAAAGCCGCGCTCGGTCTGGGCGATGATGCGAGGAACTGGGCTTTCGCGGCGGTCGTACTGAGCCAGGACGGCTATCCTGCCCCCGGGGTGAGGCGCGTGCGCGACATCAATACCGGTGCGCCCACCCAGTGGCGGGCGGGCGGAGCTCCGGCGGACTCGAACCATACCCGGATTTTCGATGTCGCATGGCCCGCAGGAGCGACGCCTTCCCAGGAAGAAGCGCTGTCGACCTATGCCGAAGGCAGTTTTCCCCAAGTACCGATGCTGACGGCGCGCTGAAGTTCGCGCAGCGGACGCAAAATGCCGAGACTGGGTAACGACATACCGAACAAATGAGGCTTTTTCAAAAGTCGGAAGGCTTTTTGAAAAAGCTACCAGAACTTGCGGCATTTGTGTACGGTTTTGTAGAAACCGGAGCAAATGCGAGCCAATTTCAAAAGTAACCGACTTTTGAAATTGACTCAAATAGATAAAAAAACTTTACTTGACTTTGTATGGATTCGCGGAATAAGGTAAGGCCACTCCGAACCGCGTTACGGCGCAGATCCTTTCTTGTGAAGGATGGCGCCGCAGCCTGCAGATCCGCCGTTCGCGGATTATGGCACGCGGTCGAGACCGGTCGCCCGTCGGGATGACCGGTCGAGGGTGCCGCGGGAAACCGCGCCGCCTCCCGAATTTGGAAAGGAGCGACCATGAAACGACTCATCCTTGCCGCCGCGCTGGCCGCGGCTCTCTTTGTGGCGGGAGTGCAAAACGCCGCCTCGCAGTCGATCGAGAACCCGAGAATCAAGCTGGCCACGACCACCAGCACCGAACAGTCCGGCCTCCTTGCGTACATCCTGCCCGTATTCGAAAAGAATTCAGGCTATAAGGTGGATGTGATAGCCGTAGGCACGGGCGCCTCTCTCAAAATCGGCGAAAAGGGCGACTGCGACGTAGTCCTCGTGCATGCGCGCGCCCTCGAAGACGCCTTCATGGCGTCTGGCTTCGGTGCCGACCGAAAAGACGTGATGTACAACGATTTCATTCTCCTGGGGCCGGCCTCGGACCCGGCCGGCGTCGCCTCCGCGAAAAGCGCGACCGAAGCCTTCGCCAGAGTCGCTTCCGCGAAGGCCTCCTTCGTGTCGCGCGGCGACAATTCGGGCACGCACGTCAAAGAGAAGGATGTCTGGAAGGCAGCGGGAATTTCTCCGGCCGGTTCCTGGTACAAGGAAGCGGGACAGGGAATGTCTCAGGTCATCATCATGGCCGAGCAAACCGGCGGCTACACTCTGGCCGATCGCGGCACCTGGCTCGCCATGAAGGATAATGTCAAACTTTCCATCCTTTCGCAGGGCGACAAAGTTCTTTTCAATCCCTATGGCGTGATCACGGTCAATCCCGCGAAGTGGCCCAAAACGAACTATGCGGGCGCCAAAGCCCTGATGGAATTCCTGGTTTCACCGAAGGGACAGAGTCTGATCAACTCCTACAAGATCGGCGGAGAGCAGTGTTTCTACACGTATTGAAAAGCTGCGTGTTCGAGGAAAGTCCGAACATGGAAGAGTTCTCCGCATGAAGGAAGCTTTTGCCCTCCTTTGGTCGGGAGACGCGGAAACCTGGGGAATCGTGGGTCGGAGTCTGCGGTTTTCCCTTTTTTCCACGCTTTTCGCCCTTCTGCCCGGCGTACCTCTGGGCGTGGCCATCGCGCGCAGGGGCAGTCGGGCGGCGAGGCTGGGAGCTGCTCTCGTCAATGCGCTCACCGCGCTGCCCACGGTCGTGATCGGCCTTTTCATCTATTCCCTCATTTCGAGATCGGGGCCGCTGGGAGCCTTGGGATTTCTGTACGCTCCGGCCGGCGTGATCATGGGACAGGCTTTTCTTGCGGCCCCTGTCGTCGCTTCCCTGACCTGCGCCGGCCTTTCGAAACTGGACCCGCGCTTCGGGGAGACACTCGTCACGCTGGGCGCCGGTCCGTGGAAACGTTTTTTCGCGACCTTGCGCGAAACCAAGGCAGTGCTCGCTTCCGCGATAGTGACTGCGTTCGGGCGGGTCACCGGCGAAGTGGGCGTTTCAATGATGCTTGGCGGCAATATCCGTTTTTCGACGCGCACGATGACTACCGCCATCGCGCTGGACGCCGCGAAGGGCGAATTCGATCGGGCTCTTTCGCTCGGAATGGTGCTTCTCGTCATCGCGGTCGCGGTGAATCTTGCGGTGCATCGGTTGGCTCGCGATGAACGCTAGAATGCTTTTCCATGCCGAAAACCTCGAGCTCCGTTACAGTGTCGGCCGTCGCGACGGGCCGAGGGAGCCAGCGGCGCCCGAGTTCGCGACTCCATTCCTGCAGGTGTCACAGGGCGAGAGGATTGCGTTCGTAGGACCGAACGGTTCGGGGAAAACCACTCTTCTCAAAGCGATGAACGGGTTCCTGCGGCCCAGTTCGGGTTTCCTGCGCTTCCTGGACGAAGATGCGTGGACATCGGCCGAAATGCGCCGGCGCTGCGTGTATTTGCATCAGCAACCCTATATCCTTTCCGGGACCGTGTCGTACAATGTGGGATTCGGCTGCCGCGCGAAAGGCATGCATGCCCCGGAAACGGAATCCAGAGTGCGCGAATTCCTCGATTTGCTGGGACTTTCCGGATTCGCGCATAGGAGGCACCGGGAACTTTCTGGCGGCGAAGCCCAACGAGTCGCGCTGGCGAGGGCTATGGCGTCGGGAGCCGAGGTCCTTCTGCTTGACGAACCCACTGCGAGCGCCGATGCCGCTTCGGCGGAACTCGTGCGCAGGGCGTTGCGCGCCGCGGCTGATTCCGGCGTCACTCTTGTTTTCAGCACGCACGACGAAACCCTCGCGCACGGACTCGCGACGCGGCGGATTGAATTTTCGGGAGGCGTAATCGCCTCCGACAGGAGCCTGTGATCATGGATTCCGGATTATTGCACCCCGACGAAGCGCTCAACCTGGTAGTCCGGGCGGGGCGGTCCGCGCACGATCCTTCCGCGGTCGAGCGGATCGATCTCCGCGCGGCCCTTGGGCGAACGATTTCCACGCCCGTGTTCGCCTCGGTCGACCAGCCGCCCTTCGACAAGTCGGCCATGGACGGCTTCGCGTGGTCGGCGCACGAATCCGTGCACGGATTCGTGCGGAACTCCCCGGACAGCGTCTTCCGGGTTGTCGATACCATCGCCGCGGGCGAAGGGCGAGAGACGCCGACCGGAGAAGGCGAAGTCGTCCGCATAATGACCGGGGCTCCGATACCCCCCGGAGCCAACGCGGTGCAACGGGTGGAGTGGACCGAAAACGCGGGCAGGGCCGGGGACGGCGTCGAGCTTGTGCGTTTCACCGCCCGCGAAACGATATCCAACGTGATCCGTCGCGGCGAAAACCAGAAGGCGGGAGAGCTCCTCTTGGGCCCGCGAATCCTCCATCCGCAGGATATCGGCCTTCTGGCTTCTTCGGGATACGCGTATGTCGATGCCGCATTGCGGCCCAAAGTGGGAATCGTGTCGACGGGAGACGAGTTGGCGGCGCCCGGCTCTCCGCTCGGGCCTTTCCATATTTATGATTCCAACGGACCGGCCCTGTGCGCACAGGCGCAGGACTCCGGCTGCGATGTGCGATTCTATGGCGCGTTTCCGGACGACGAACCGGCTCTGACGGAAGCGCTCGGAAAGGCGCTCGGCGAGAACGATGTAGTGCTCGTGTCGGGCGGCGTCTCGATGGGGGAATTCGATTTTGTGCCCAAAATACTGGCGGACCTCGGTGTGAGGCGCGTTTTTCACAGAGTCGCGATGCGCCCCGGCAAGCCGACCTGGTTCGGGACCAGGGGCGGCAAGGCGGTGTTCGGGCTGCCGGGCAATCCTGTCTCCACTTTCGTGAATTTTGAATTCCTGGTGAAAGCGCACCTTGCCGCCCGCATGGGGATTGAGCGGCATGTTCCGACCCTGCGCGCGAAACTTGCCGTTCCGCTTGCGAGAAAAGGATCGGACAGGGTCGAATTCCTGCCCGCGGTTTTCGAAAACGATGAAACGGGGCTCGCCGTCAGACCGCTGCGCTATCACGGTTCGTCGATGCTGTCGGTGCTCGCCGAAGCGCAGGGCCTCCTCAGGATGGAAATCGGCACGGAACGGATCGAGGCGGGAGGGATCGTCGATGTTAGACTCGTTCGGGCGTGATATCGGCTATCTGCGGATTTCGGTCACCGACCGCTGCAATCTGCGCTGTGTGTACTGCATGCCTGCGGAGGGCGTGCGCCTGATGCGGCACGAGGAAATCCTGAGCTACGAGGAAATATACCTGGTCGCGAAAGCCGCGGTCGGCCTGGGATTCAGGAAAATAAGGCTGACGGGAGGCGAGCCCCTCGCGCGCAAAGGGCTTCCCGAACTTGTCGCGATGCTCGCTTCGATAGAAAGCCTCGAAACCCTCGCGATGACCACCAACGGTACGCTCCTCGCTCCGGTCGCGAAAGGGCTCGCCGAGCGCGGACTCGATTCCGTGAACATATCTCTCGATACGCTGGATCCGGAACGGTATCGCAGGATCACGAGAGGAGGGCGGATCGAGGACGCGATCGCGGGAATACAGGCCGCCCTGGATGCGGGTCTCCCGGTGAAACTGAATGTCGTTGCGTTGGGCGATTCGATGGAAAAAGATTTCGACGAAATGCGACGTTATGCGGCCCGAGTGGGAGCTTCCGTGCAGTTCATCGCGCAATACAGGCTTGACGAGGAGAAGCGGGACGGAGTCGGATTCGACCGGCCGCCGAAATGCGCTTCCTGCGACAGGCTGCGCCTGCTCGCCGACGGAAGCTTGCGTCCCTGTCTGCACGGCAATATTTCGGTGCGCGTGGATTTCGCCGATATCGAAGGGAGCATCCGCAGAGCGGTGGCGCTGAAGCCTGTCCGCGGACACGTCTGCGACGGCCTCGAAGTGGGCCAGATTGGGGGCTGAATATGGAACGAATGCTGAGCCATGTCGACGAAGCGGGAAAAGCCAGGATGGTGGACGTTTCGGCGAAACCGCGCGTAAAGCGTACGGCCCGCGCCGAAGGTTTCATCGAGCTTGCGCCTGATACAGTGGCGCTTGTCAGGGCGAACGGACTCGCCAAGGGCGATGTCCTCGCGACGGCCAGGATCGCGGGCATAATGGGCGCCAAACGCTGCGCGGAATTGATTCCCCTCTGCCACAATGTCGAGATCGAGCATATCGAAGTATCCTTCGATCTTCGCGACGACGGCGTGCGTATCGAGGCGAGGTCCGTGTGCACCGACAAGACTGGCATCGAAATGGAAGCGCTCGCCGCGGTTTCGGTCGCGGCGCTCACGATTTACGATATGTGCAAAGCGGTGGACAAGACGATGACGATCCGGAATATCCACCTTCTGGAAAAGACCAAGGAGATCGCATGACGGTAAAAATCGCCGGTGAAGGCGTGTTCGACGTGGTGTCGCTCAACGTGTCTGAGAAGACGGGGGTGCGGAAAAAGCCTGTGCCGGCCTTTACTCTTGAAAAGGGCAGGGGAGTGGCGGGTGATGCGCATTGCGGCCTTCTCGAGGATCGCCAGGTTTCCCTGCTTGCGGTCGAAGAAATCGAAGGCGCTTCCGAAGCCATGAAAAAGGGCGGTTGTGCCAAAGCTCTGCCCGGTGAAGGACTGAAGCCCGGCGATTTCGCGGAGAACATCACTACGCGCGGCATCGAACTGCATCTTCTGCCGGTGGGAACCCGGATCGAACTCGGGACTGCGATTCTGGAAGTGTCGCGCATCGGCAAAGAATGCCATGCCGCCTGCGAAATCAGGCGTCTGGTCGGCGATTGCGTGATGCCGCGGAAAGGCATTTTCGTGCGTGTCCTTGAAGGCGGGGAGGTTCGCGTTGAAGATCGCGGTCATTACAGTTTCTGACAGGGCTTCCGCGGGCGTCTATGCGGACCGGTCGGGCCCGGCGATCGAAGAAGCCCTCAAGACCGCGCTGCCTGAAGCCTCGATCGAGCGGGAAATAGTTCCCGACGGCGAGGAATCGGTGCTCGCGGCTTTGGGCAGACATCCTGAAGCCGACTGGATTCTGACCACCGGCGGGACCGGACCGGCTCCGCGCGACCGGACCGTCGAAGCCACGCGTGCATTCTGCGATCGCGAAATGCCGGGCATCGCCGAATACCTGCGCGCCAAGTCGCTCGAACAGACGCCGCATGCAGTATTTTCGCGGGGTGTCGCGGGCATGAAGGGGACGCAATATGTAGTCAATTTTCCGGGCAGCGAAAGGGCTGCCCGGTTCTGCGCCACTCTCATCGCTCCGCTTCTCGAGCATGGGCTCAGGATGGCCAGGGGCGAGGGGCATTACTTACCCGGCAATTGAACAGAAACCGCTTCGTCTGGAATGGGCTTAGCCGTAGCGGCCCATTCTAGACGCTCCAATAGTTTTTCAATTGCCAGGTAAGTAGGCCCCCCGGACTGCCGGCGCCACGTCCGCGCCGCATTCTAGAAGCCGGCTTTCTTCAGTTTGGGCACTATGATGAAGCGACAGTAAGGCGCGGCGGGGTTTTTGCGGTAATATTCCTGATGCTCCGCTTCGGCGGGCCAGAATGTTCCGAGCGGCTCGACACTGGTGACGATGGGATCGGTCAGGGATTCCTGGAGCGCCCTGATCGAAGCCGCCGCCATTTCGCGCTGCGCTTCGTCGGCATAGAATACGACCGATCTGTACTGCTCGCCGACATCCGCCCCCTGGCGGTTTTTGGTGGTGGGATCGTGCATTTTCCAAAAATATTCCAGAAGTCTGTCGTACCCTATCTTTTCCGGATCGAACTCAATCCGTACCGCTTCCGCATGCCCCGTTCCGCCGGAGCTGACCGTCGCGTAATCCGGCCGCGCCGTGCTGCCGCCGCAGTACCCGGATTCTACGGCGAGCACGCCGGAGATCCTTTCGAACACTGCTTCCAGACACCAGAAACACCCGCCTGCGAATACGGCGGTCTCGACTTTTTTTTGTTCCATCAGTGTTCCCTTCTTCAGGCCTAAAGATACTTCTTTTATTCCGGCTAAAGAAATGCGGTCCTGTCCGGCTTAAGGGGAGGCGCGCTTTCGCGGGCATTTTATGCCCTGGTGTCCTTAAAGGCAGCAAGGGTGAGAAAATTTTTCTCTTCGTGCGCTTGAGGGAGAAACAGACGTGTTGCTTTGTAATTCGATGATATAACAAGAAATAACCATATTATTTTTTTGTAGCCGGGTCATGCTGCAAATGGCACGGTTCGTGCTTTACTATCTGGCATGCCTGCTTATGCGCAGGGAAACAGCCACAGGAGGAACCGGCGGTGACAAAGAAAAATGTGTTGGGCAGGAAAGGGGTTCGACCGATACGACGGGCGGTGCAGATCGCGTTTTTTGTCCTGGTCGCGGTGGGGACGACGATTTCGGTTTTGAAGGAAAAAGGCATCGATATTCCTTTCCCCGGCGAAGCGTCGCTGCATGCGATATGCCCTTTCGGCGGCGTCGTATCCTTCTGGCAACTCATCAGCGCCGGCACTCTCGTCAAGAAAGTACATGAATCTTCAGTGGTGCTGGCCGGCCTGGGCGTCCTTCTGGCCATACTTTTCGGACCCGTGATCTGCGGTTGGGTCTGCCCTTTTGGAAGCTTCCAGGAATGGCTGGCGGGAATCGGAAGGAAGATCTTCGGCAAGAGATACAATAACTTTGTGCCGCGCAGGGTGGACAGGGTTCTCAGATACCTGAGATATCTGGTACTGATCTGGGTGTCGTACATGACGGTCATGACCGGAAAGCTGATTTTCCAGGATTACGATCCGTACTTTACGCTCTTCAATTTCTGGACCGGCGAAGTGGCGGTGACCGGTTTTATCGCCCTCGGCCTTGTCGTAGTCCTGTCGCTCTTCGTGGAGAGGCCCTTCTGCAAATACGCCTGTCCCTACGGCGCCTTCCAGGGCATCTTCAATCTGTTCAGGATTTTCGGCATCAAACGCAACGCCGCGACCTGCATCTCCTGCAAGAAATGCGCAAAAGCCTGCCCCATGAATATTGAAGTGGATTCCGCGAAAGTCGTGCGCGACCATCAGTGCATTTCCTGTCTCGAATGCACGAGCGAGGCCGCGTGCCCTGTCCCCGCTACGGTGGATCTCGTCGCCGTGTATGGGCGCAGCCATGACGGGCAAGCCCCGGCCGGTTCCGAATCCGGGAAGGGGGCCTGAACATGCGCATCGGACACAAGCCTCTGGCGATCGTCGTCATCGCGATATTCACGGCGGGAATCGGGGGCGCGTACCTGCTCGGCTACTGGAATACGACATCCACCAAAGTTCCCGTCACCATAAAATCAGGCGAATTCGCGGGCATGCCCAGTCCTTCGGACATCCGCGGATCCTATACGTGGAACGATGTCGCGAAGGCATTTTCTCTCGACGTGAACGTATTGCTCGAGGCCTTCGGCGCGACGGATCCTTCCGTCAAGGTGAACACGCTCGAAACGATCTACGGTGAAGCGAAGCTGCCCGAAGGCGTCGAAATAGGCACGGACTCGGTGCGACTCTTTGTCGCGCTGTATGCCGGGCTGCCTCATGCGCCGGAAGAATCCACGGTGCTTCCCGTTGCCGCGATTTCCGTACTGCGCCGCGAAGGAAAGGGCGATTCCGGGCTCATCGATGAAGCCGCGGCCAGAGCTTTTCCGCAGATTTCAAAAACCGGCAGCGCAGTAACCGCGCCGCAGCCGACGTCCACGACAGTGCCTCAAAGCGTGGCGCCCGTCGAAGGAGCTTCGACGGGTACCGGCATTTCGGCCGGCGCCGGCCTCCCGGTCGGTACGCCGACGGAAGAACATGTACAGACCGAGGGCACGATAACAGGCAAGACTACGTTCAAGGACCTTAAAGCCTGGGGCATGTCGGAAGAGCAGATCAAATCCGCAACGGGGGGAAAGATCGGGCCCGATATCGCTGTGATACGAGACTGGACGCAGGCGAACGGGCTGACATTCTCAGAGATCAAGACGGCGTTGCAGGAATTGCTGGCGGAGCGTTGAATTTTCGGATGCGGGCAGGACTGCGTCCGGCAAACCGCAAGGATGAAGTCAGGATGAAGTCAGGACGGAGTTGATGAAAGTCACCAGGACATTGAGGGCGCGTTCGTTGGAACCGCCTTCGGGAATGATGATGTCCGCAAAGGATTTGGTCGGCTCGATGAACTGGTAATGGCCGGGTCTTACTACGTCGAGGTACTGTTCGACCACCGAATCGACCGTGCGCCCGCGTTCCTTGATGTCGCGCGCCAGACGCCTGATGAAACGGATATCGTCCGGCGTGTCGACGAAAATCTTGAGATCTATGAGATCGCGGACCGAAGGATTCGTGAAAATCATGATGCCTTCGAAAATCACGAGTTTGCAGGGATTGACGTGCACTACATCCTCCGTCCTGTGATGGTGGACGAAATCGTAGGTGGGCATGTCGATTCCTTCGCCCCGTCGCAGCGCCGAAAGCTGTTCGATTATGAGGTGGTTGTCGAAAGCGTCGGGATGATCGAAATTGAAAGCGGTGATATTGGAATTCGAAATGTATTCGGCCGACTTGTAATAATTGTCTTGAGGCAGGAACGCGAAATCGGAAACGAGTTCCGAAATTTTCCGGACAATGGTTGTTTTGCCGGAGCCCGAGCCTCCGCATATCCCTATCACTTTGACTGGAGTCATGAGGACACACTACCACGATGCGCGGATTCCGGTAAAGCTCGGGACGTCGTTCCGGCCTTCGATGCGAGAGTCCTTTCCACTTCGTCGACCAACTCGTCCGGCGTGGAAGCGCCTGCGGTGAGTCCCACGCTTGTGAACCGGAAGATTTCCGGGGGGAGTTCTGCGGCTGTCTCGATATGCCAGGCCGGTTTTCCGCTATCGACGGCGGCTTTGTACAGACGGATCGTATTCGCCGACCCCTTTCCGCCGACAACGATGAGCGCTTCCACTTTGGCGGCCAGTTCGGCGAGAGCGGCCTGGCGATCCTCGGTAGCGGGGCAGATGGAATCGAAGGCCTCGAATTCGGGGCAGCGGGCCGCGATTTCGGCCTTGATGGCCTCGTATTCTTTCTTTCTGATCGTGGTCTGGGCGATGACCGCAATCTTTTCGCCGGGAAGCCCGGCGACGATGCGTGCCGCACTTTTGGCGTCGCCGGCGACGAAAGCGCCGGGCGCGTGGCCCAGAATTCCTGCCACTTCGCCGTGGGCTGCGTCGCCGGCCACGATGACGCGATAGCCGGATTCCGCATAGCGCCTCGCCCTGCGTTGGCTTGCGAGGACCCTCGGGCATGTGGCGTCGACGATTTTTACGCCGAGGGACAGAAGCCGTCTGAATGCTTCGGGAGGCGCGCCGTGTGCGCGCACAACCACAGTAGCGCCGGCGAGCGAATCGTCCAATTCCCCCGACTCGAACTTGGCCGTGTCCAGAACGGATACTCCGGAAGCCTCGAGCGCGGCAACCGCCTGCGGATTGTGGATGAGGGGACCCAAAGTGAACACACGGCCGCCCGCAGCGGCCGCGTCAACGGCCGCCCGCAGCGCCAATTCCTCGGCCCGCCTGACTCCCATGCATCTGCCCATCACGCGGGCGCGTTCGATCCTCATGCATGAAGTATAGCAGGCGATACCCAGACAGGTCAGCAGCCCCCCGTCCCAAACGCCGCCCGTTTCCGCCGATGCGGCCTCGCGCTTTGGCTTGCCGGTTTTCGGGAAACGGTCTTATACTGCATATCTTGCGCTTTCCCCCCGGTCGACGGGCCGGTCGGGATATCGGATATCCCTCAGGACGCGCAAGGAAAAAAAGGAGATTCCATGACCAATCGCAAGACGATCGTCGTGGCCTTGGGTGGCAACGCCATCATAGAAGAAGGCACCGAAGGTACTGTCGAACAGCAGTTTGCGAACACCAGGAAAAGCCTGGATGCGATCGTAGGGATGATACGCGAAGGCCACAAAGTCGTCCTGACCCACGGCAACGGCCCCCAGGCAGGCGTTCACCTCATCCGGAACGAATCCGCAAGCTCCCAGGTGCCGCCCGCCACGCTCAATGTTATCGTGGCCGATACCCAGGGTTCGATGGGTTATATGATCGCCCAATGCCTTTTCAATGCCCTCCATAAGGCCGGAGTCGATAAAGACGTCGTCACTGTCGTCACCCAGGTCGAAGTGGATCCCGCCGATCCTTCCATGCTCAATCCGACCAAGTATGTCGGCCCATTCTATAAGGCGGAGCAGGTCGAGAAGCTCCGCGAGCGGGGCTGGGTAATCAAGGAAGATCCGGGCAGAGGGTTCCGTCGCGTGGTCGCAAGCCCCATTCCCCTCGACGTGATCGAAAAAGACACCATCAGGGACCTGATCGATGACGGCAAAATCGTGATCGCGGTGGGTGGCGGCGGCGTGCCGGTCAGGCGCGAAGCCGACGGCACCCTGTCCGGAGTGGATGCGGTCATCGACAAGGACAGGGCATCGGCCCTTCTGGCCAGTTTGATCGATGCGGACGAACTCGTCATCCTCACCGGCGTCGACAGGGTGGCGATCAATTACAAGAAGCCGGACCAGCGTTACTTCGACAGGATGACCGTCGCGGAATGCGAAAAATATGCCGCGGAAGGGCAATTCCCGAAAGGTTCGATGGGCCCGAAAATCGAAGCGGCGTGCGATTTTATCCGCCGGGGCGGCGACAAGGTCATCATCACCAGCATGGAAAATGCGACTGCCGCGGTGGACGGAAAGGCTGGAACGGTCATTACGGCATGAAAAGGGATTATCCTTTCGCGCTTTGCCGCGCGGAAGGCTCTACTTACCCGGCAATTGAAAAGAAACCGCTTCGTCTGGAATGGACTTAGCCGTAGCGGCCCATTCCAGACGCTCCAATGGTTTTTCAATTGCCAGGTAAGTAAACTTGACGAGGCTCGGTCATTCGTGCTAGCTTTTTGCGAATCTTTCCTCTAAGGAACCACTATGAATTCCATTCTGTCGAATCTCTCTCTTCTCCAGACGACGAGCGCCGGCGGAAGCAGCACCGGCCAGATGGTGTCCACGCTTGTCACTTTCGGTCTCGTATTCGTGATTTTCTACTTCCTCATCATCCGTCCCCAGAACAAAAAACAGAAGGAAGCCAAGAAAATGATCGAAGCCGTCAAAAAGGGCGACAAGGTAGTCACTATCGGCGGAGTCCACGGCACCGTTCACACCGTCAAGGAAAGCACTGTCATCGTCAAAGTGGACGACGATGCCCGCATCGAATTCTCCAAGTCGGCGATCGCTTCCGTTGCGCCGAGGAACGAGGAAAAGATCGAAGCCGTCGAAGAAAAAAAGCCGGCCGAAGACAAGAAATCCGTCGAAGACAAGAAATAAGGGACATCTGGACGCCGACCGGGTTCCGCACCGCAACGGTGCGGGCCAGGCCAGGAGCGCCCGCGAGGCATTCTTGCCGGTAGCGGGCGTAGTGTGCGTCCGACCGACCACCATCTAGCTGGAGTTACCGGAATGAGCAAAACCCGTCGATTGATCCTTGTGATCGCGGTACTGGCAGTAGCCTTCGCCTTCATTTTCCCCACGATCCAGTGGTATTTCCTTACGCCTAAGGAAGACCAGGCCCTGGCTGTCGGTTCCCGCGAGCAAATCCGGGACTACTCCCGACGGATGGCATATTCCGACCTTGCCGCGTTGAAGGCGAAAGCCGGGGCGGCGGACGCAAGCGACATTTCGCGCGATTACCCGATCGCAGTCGAAGTGGCCTCGAAGGCCTACAAGGTGAGTAAAAGCGCCAGGCCCAAGACATGGGACGCCTCCGCGGTCCTCGCCGCATTCCGGACCGAACGTTCCGCCTTCGACGCGATCGAAGGCAAGTACCGCGAACGTGTCCTCGGCTTGAAAAGCCGCCACGGTAATGCGATCCAGCTCGGTCTCGACCTTTCCGGCGGCATGTCGGTAATCATCCAGGCCGATCTCAAGGCGCTTTCCCAGAAGCTCGGGCATGAGCTGTCCGCTACCGAGCGCACGGACGCCATGAGCCGCGGCATCGAAGTGCTCAACAGCCGCATCGACAAATTCGGCCTTACCGAACCGGTCATCCGCCAGCAGGGCGAAGACCAGATCTACGTCGAAATTCCCGGTGCGGCCGATCCCGAAAGAATCAATTCCATCATCATGGGAAAGGGTAACCTGGGCTTCTATATCGTCGATTCGGAAGCCACGACCGCTCTTTCCTCCTACCTCGCAAGCAACCCCCTCGGCGTCGATGAACGTACGATGACGGTCACGCAAGCGGGAATCGTTCCCGAAGGCGCAGTGATCCGCAAGGTCTACCAGAAAGACAGCTACGGCCTCGACGAATTCACCGGTGGGTATATGGTGGTCGCCGCCGAAGCGGGGCTCGATGGAACGCATATCCAGAGCGCGACCGTTTCTTCCGATGCGATCACCGGTCAGCCCGAGACGAATTTCGTCCTCGACAAGGAAGGTGGCGACATCTTCTATGCACTGACCAGCGCCAACGTGAACAAGACGATGGCGGTGGTCCTGGACGACAGGATCAAGTCATCCGCCCGCATCCAGGAGCCCATCCGTGACTCGGTGCGCATCACCGGATTCAGCGCGGACGAAGCCAATTCCCTCGCGCTTCTCCTGCGCACCGCCGCGCTCCCCATCGAACTGTCCGTGGTCAGCCAGCAGGCGATCGGCGCTTCGCTCGGCGAAGATGCCATCGGGCAGGGCCAGATGGCCGTTATCATCGGTCTGCTGGCCGTGTTCGTGTTCATGTTCATGTACTATAAAGGCGCGGGCGTGAATGCCACCGTCGCCCAGGTGCTCAACCTTTTCATCATGCTGGCGATTCTTTCGGCCTTCAAACTCACGCTCACCCTGCCGTCGATAGCGGGCTTCGTGCTGACGGTGGGTATGGCGGTCGATGCGTCGGTCGTCATATTCGAGCGCATCAAGGAAGAGATGAGACTCGGCAAGAGCAGAAAAGCGGCCATCGACGCCGGTTTCCACAAAGCCTTCTGGGCGGTCATGGATTCCAACATCACTACGATCATCGCGGCGCTTTTCCTGGCCCAGCTCGGCTCCGGCCCCATCCAGGGCTTCGCCGTTTCGCTCGCCATCGGCAATATGACGAGCCTCTTCACGTCTCTGTTCGTATCGCGTCTCATCTTCGATTTCGGAACCGACGTCCTCCACCGGAACGACGTCTCCATCAGCTGGAGGATCAAGTAAATGAAACGCGTTTTCCGTTTCAGCCGCTACTATCGTGCGGCCGCGCTGGTTTCGACCGCGCTGATCATTTTTGGAATAGTCGGATACGCGGTCAAGGGCTTCAATCTGGGCGTCGACTTCCAGGCAGGCATCAACCAGACGGTCCAGCTGGCCTATCCGGCGTTCAAACTCACGTATGAGGGAAAGGGCAACGCCGAATTTACGGTAGGCGAAACCGGGGCGACCCTCGTATTCTCCGGAGCCGAGATCGAGAATCGTACCGAAAGCTTCGATTTTGCGGCATATCCTTCGCTCGGCGAATTCGCCGCCGCGATTCAGGCGATTCCCCAGGTCACGGTCGCGCTGGAACCGGGCGCGGAAGCCGCCGCGTCATCGCTTCTCGTGCCCACATACCAGGGCAATACGCTCCTGAGTTCCGCCGCCATGGTGATCCACAGGGCTCCCATGAACGATACGGAAGCTTTTGGCTCGATCGGTGAAGTTCGCGATGCCTTGCGTGGGGGGGGAGAAGTATCCGTCCAGCAGGCGAAGCCGGTTTCGCTGCAGCGCTATATCATCCGCGTCCAGGATGAGGGTACCGACAAGGCTTTTTCGCAGACCGCGCGCAAGCTCATCACCAACAGCCTCGAGACAAAGTTCGGCGCGGATCACGTTGTCGTGCTCCGTACGGATTATGTCGGAGCCCGCTATTCGCAGTCTCTCGCCAAACAGTCCGGGCTCGTCATTCTCGGCACCGTCCTGGCGATCATGCTCTATGCGGGTCTCCGCTTTAAATTCCAGTATGGCTTCGCCGCCGTGCTCGCCCTTCTGCATGACGCCCTCATCATGATCATGTTCATCGTGTGGACCCGTATGGAGTTCAACACGACCACGATCGCCGCCATACTCACGATCCTGGGCTATTCGATCAACGATACCATCGTTCAGTTCGACCGGGTGCGCGAAGAACGGAAACTGAGACCGGGCGAAAAGTTTGCCGATGTGATCGATTACGCCTTGACCGTCACTTTAGGGCGCACGATCATCACCACAGCCACCACGATGCTGACGGTGCTCGCGCTCTTCTTCTTCACGTCGGGGAGCATGAAGGATTTCGCCCTGGCTCTGTTAGTGGGCATGGTGTCCGGCACGTATTCGACTATTTTCATCGCCTCGGGCTTCGTCCTCTGGTATGACGGCTTTTCAGCGCGCCGGAATTCCAGGAAAAGGATGAAGACTATTCCTGCCACCGCCGAGAAAAACGTTTCGCCCACGAAAGCCGGCGCAAAGAAGATCGCTCTGAAAAAGGCGGAGGGGAACTGAGTCTGCCCGACAGCGGTTCTGTCCGCTGAAATTGCATGGAAGAGCCGCTCCGCGAGGGGCGGCTCTTTACATCAGGGGCGAATTTCCTGTATATTCACTGCGTTCGGCGCCGTACCCAAGCGGTAAGGGAGAGGTCTGCAAAACCTTCATGCATCGGTTCGATTCCGATCGGCGCCTTCATTCGCAAGCCGTTCCGGCTATACGGAACGGCTTTTTATTTGAATTTGGCTCATGTCTTTCTTCATTGACTTGTGCTTGAGTCCGATCTAGAGTTGCCTTCGGCGTCCGGCCTTATCCCGGTTTTCGGGAATTCGAAATTCCCGCGCATTTCAGTGCGCCGCATCCGGCTATTTCGGGGAAAGCAGTGGCTTCCGTTCGATCGTCCCGCATCAATTCTGCTTTGTTACGTGCGCTCGCGGTTTCTTTGACGATACCACTCATACTTGCGGCCGTTTCGACGGCGGCATTCTTTTCATCGAGAAAAGCCGCATCCGTATATGTGCGATCCATGGCCGAATCCGTCGTGCGCGGAGCCGCGGCCAATGTCGAGCGCGGGCTTTCCATTCCGCTTGAATCATCCGAACGTCTTGCCTCCAGCCTGGCCGAAAATCCCTCCCAGGACCGCACGGCAATAGGCGCCGCGGCGGCCGGCATACTCGCTTCGGCTCCCTGGATTACCGGAGTATCGGTCGCTCCCGATGCGGTCGTCCGATATCATTTTCCCGAACAGGGAAACGAAAGTCTCATCGGGCATGACCTGATGACCAATCCCGAACGGCGTGATGCTCTCCTGGACGCAGTGCAGCGACGGACTTCCGTGCTGGCGGGTCCGGTCGAAGAGATTGATGACAATGTCAGCGTCGATGCCAATGCGTTCGTCAGAACTCCCGTTTTCGTTTCTTCGGGCAAATTTTGGGGCTTCGTGAGTGTTTCCATCGATTTCGGTTTTTTCCTGAAAGAATTCGGTCCCGCCGATCCGGACTCAGGGCTCCGGTTCGCGTTCCTTTCTCCCGACAAAGAAAATGGCGGAAACGGCGCCATTTTCGTATGGGGCGATGAAGCGGTGACGCGCCACTCCTATGTCACTTCTTCCGTCCGATTGCCGGGCGGCGCGGAATGGCTTCTTGCCGCCGCTCCCCAAGGCGGCTGGAACGAAGGGGATCCGTATTCACTGGTCCTTTACGCGCTCCTGATGCTGGTTTCCGCGGGATTGTTCGTGTTTTTGTGGCAAAGGAACAATCCGGGCGCAAAAGCGGACGAACCCGAGGGGCGTTTGACGAAAGGGCAGGGAGGCAACTCCGGAGGCGGCTGGGCTGCACAGGCGGGGCTCGCTTCCAGGGAACTCGGTTTTTTTTCCACCAAAGCGGTAGCGTCGATCGACGCATTCGAAAACGAATATACGGGTTTGTTCGGCGGAGCGACCGCGCTCCATAAGTGTACGGCGCGGCTTCGGGAAAGCCTGCGGCCTTTCTCCATACTTGCGGGAGAGCTGGGCGATTATTCGGAAGCCGCTTCCGGAAGGCTTGTGCCCGAACGCAGGGAATTCGACATCGGCGCTCTGGTCGCTTCCATCGAACGGGAACTTTCATCCGAAGCCGCTTCCAGAGGTTTATCCCTTCACTGCAGTGTCGCGAAAGATGTTCCCACCCCGCTGCGAGGTGATGCCGCGAGACTTGCCCGCGCGCTTTCGATCATTCTTCGCGAATCCATTTCGCGAAGCGAGCGGGGTGAAGTATCCCTGGCGGTTCTTCCCGAACCGACCAAAGGGAAAGTGCCGATGCTGCGGTTTGTCATCAGGGACGAAGGGGCGCTGGTGGCTCCCGAGCGGGCGGCGGCCGTATTCGATTCGTTCAGCGCCGTGCGGGGACCCCTGTCGCAGCGCAACGGCACGAGCGGTGTAGGCATGGCTTGCGCGAAAGCGTTGCTCGATTCCATGCATGCGGGGATTTCCGTCGAACCCGGCGCAGGTGCGGGTTTGTCGATCACTTGCATCCTTCCTTTCGAGGCGCCGAGAAACGTCGTCGGCCACGAGACTGTGGGTCACGAGACTGTGGACCATGATGCTGCAGACGATGGGGCTATGAACCACGATGCTGTCGGTGTGTCAGTCGAGCCGGCCATATCGGCCATGCCGGCGGCCGCTGCGGTGCCGGAGGTCGAATCCGAGTCCCCGCCGGAAGCCTCTTTTGGGTCCGGAATCCCGGCGACGAAACCGCCGGCCAAGGCCTATTCCGTCGATGCGGAAGAAAACGGAAAGGTCGGTTCGGTCGGCGAAGAAATCCCGAGCTTCGCATCTTTTCTGTCCCGCAATCGTCCCGGCGCACGACGGCACTTTAAGGGGCCGGTAGTCGCAGGGGCCGTTTTTATGCCGGAAGATGAAGCCGAACTTTTAGTGGAATTCCCGAGTTCGCCGGTAGGTGCGGGCGAAGTGCAGTTCGAAGCGGCGGTGGAATATTCGCGGATGCCCAGGGTGCCTGCAGCGCCTGAACCACCTGCGGAATCCGCATCATCCGCGGAGTTTGAATTGCCTGAATCGCCTGCGGTTGCCGCCCCCGAGGCCAACCGGAAAGATGAAATCATAGAAATCGATTTTCGGACTCCGTTCATGAAACCCGAAGCGCCTGGACCGAGCGAACCGTGGAAGCCTCGCGAAAAGCCCGAGGCGCATAAAAAGCCCGCGATTCTCCTCGTGGACGACGGGGAAGTGAACAGAGAGATAATGGTCCGGATGCTCGCTTCGCGGGGCTATGCCTGCGATACGGCCGACGGCGGAGCTTCCGCCCTGGAACACTGTGCCGACAAGGACTACGACATAGTATTCATGGACTGCTTCATGCCGGGTATCGACGGATATGCGGCCGCGTCGCGGCTTCGGGAAATACGCGGCCCCGATCGGCCGAGAATTGTCGGCATGAGCGCAATGCTGCGCGGCGGCGAAGCCGAGCGCTGCAAAGAGGCGGGAATGGACGACATGATCGCAAAACCCTTTACCGTCGACGAGTTGGCGAAAAAAATCGCGTTTTGGGGAGATATCCGCGGACGGTCCGGATCGACGGAAGGCGAATAACGGAAGGCGAATAACGAAAGGCTCCGCTTCCAGGGTAGGGAACCGGAATTATCGCCTGCGGACTTGCCCGGGATCGCAGGATTCCGTATCGTTGAATCATGACGATCGGAAAAGCGCTTCGCCGGCCTTTGCGTCCCGGCTACTTCAACGCCACACTGTGGATCATAGCCGTCAATGTCCTGTGCTTCGCCGCCGCGCTCGTTTTTCCGCGGCTGAAAGCGTATATGGCACTGAATCCCGCCCTGACGCTTTCGGGATTCGTGTGGCAGCCCTTCACGTACATGTTCGCCCATTCCGATCTTACGCATCTTGCGGTGAACATGCTCGGTCTGTTCATGTTTGGAACGCAGGTCGAACGTGCCCTCGGCAGCAGGGAATTCCTTCTCTATTATATTCTCACCGGTCTGCTGGCTGGATTGTTCTCGCTGGTGGTGTATATCGTCACGGGATCGTGGTATGTGATGCTTCTGGGCGCTTCAGGCGCCCTGTTTGCGGTCATGCTGGCTTTCGCGGTCCTGTACCCCGATGCCCGCGTATTCCTTTGGGGAGTGCTTCCGCTGCGCGCGCCCGTGATGGTCCTCGGCTACACGGCGATCGAAATAGCCTCTCAGCTTTTCAGCTTCAAGACTTCAGTGGCCCATCTCACACACCTTGCGGGTTTTGGATTCGGCTGGCTCTATATCGCGGTCAGACTCGGCGTCAATCCCGCCAAGAGGCTTATCGGAAGGCGCTAACATCGGCCGATGGCCGATGTTAGATGTCCGCGTCCGGTGTGCGCGCCCGAAGTCCGATGGGTATCAGGGTTGTGTTTCGGTCCGTTCGCTTTCAATGACTTCGTGCATCTTGTCCAGATCGGACATGACGTGGTCCACGATCGCCTGTTTTTTGTCGTCCCGGAAACGATATTCGCTCTTTATTCCTTCGAGATAGTCATGCGTGTCCGTGGGATTTCCCACCATATAGACCATGCGGTCGCGATGCAGGATATCGTCTTCCATTTCGCCCGACGGATTCAAACGCAAAATGTTGCCGTTAACCGACACCAGACACAATTTGGAGAAATTTTTGACGTACGACGCGATCTCGCGCACGCCCCGCTTGGTTTCCGGCTCCCAGGGCCTGTATCGGGTTCCTGCCGGGAATACCAGAACCAGTTTGCCTGAATGTTTGATCTTTCCCAGCGTTCGCATAGCCGCACGGTTGATCTGGTTGCTGCGCATGAGTTCGGATACGAGGCGGTTCGGATCCTTGAGGATCCGTTTGACGATTTCTATCGAACGGCTCGGGTATATGACGATGCGCGAATAAGCCTGCGTGAAAGCGCTTACGATGGCGTTGGATTCGTTGAGTTTGATGCCGGCGATGGCGACGAGCGATTCCGCAATTTCCGCGCCTTCGGGCCCCGCCTGCCTCAAAAGATAATGGAACACGGGCAGATCGAAATTCGAATAGTGTTCAAGCAGAAGCAAACACGGCTCTCCCGTTCTGGCCGTGTCGAGGAGCGATTTCAGATTCTCGATGCCGCGAATCTCCGACCGGGGTTCGAGGTGATCGGCGATGATGGAGTCTATATGCGGGAGAAGGGCCCGGTTGCCTTCCTGGTAGACATTGTCTTCGCTCACCGAGGTCTGTACCCCCGATTTGGATACAAGGCGCGAAATAAGATGAGCGTATTTCTCGTAAATAGAATTCAAGGAATGCTCCCGATGCGCCCGAGAATATGCGAAAACATCATAACAATAATATGCACGAGAGCGGGCGTATGTCAAACTGGTGCAGGCCGCGAATCGCGGCGGGCGTTGGCCGGCGGAGACGATATATCCCCTGGCCATCGCCCCCAAAAAAAACGGCCGCCCTTTCGGACGACCGTTCTTCACGTGGAGGTGAGGGGAATTGAACCCCTGACCTCTTGAATGCCATTCAAGCGCTCTAGCCAACTGAGCTACACCCCCGCGAAGGCTCGCGAATCGTAGCCGGAAAGCTTTGAAAATGTCAAGCGGGGAGCTTGTGGAAGCCACGCCGAACCGCCATACTTTCGCTGTGGAACAATCGCTGAACGGGATCGCCCTTTGCGCCTCCGGCCTTGAAACGATCTGCGCGCACGAACTCGAGCGCCTGGGTCTCCCCTGCGTCGAAAAAACCCCTGGACTCGTGGTGTTTGCGACGGGCGGCCTGCCGCTCGCCGTCGCTCTTGGCCGCGCCAATCTCCGATTGCGCACCGCGGAGCGAGTGCTTCTGGAGTTGGGAACATTTCCCGCCCGCGATTTCGACGAACTGTTCGAAGGCGTCCGCGGTCTTCCCTGGGAACTCTGCATAGCCAGAGATTCGCGTCTCGAAATAGAGCGAGTACGCAGCCACGACTCGGCTCTGGCCTCGCAGACCGCGGTGCAATCGGTGGCGCACAAAGCGGCCTACGCGCGCATGATGCGACTCCATCGCGTTGGTCGAATGCCGGAGACCGGACAGGCCGTTTCGACACGCATATACCTTGACCAGGACCGCTGCCGCGTCGGCATCGATACTTCAGGCGAAGCGCTGCACAAGCGCGGTTACCGCCAGCAGGGCGGCATTGCGCCGCTCAAGGAAACGCTCGCCGCGGGACTACTGTTTCTTTCCGGCTGGACCCGCAGACTTGCGCTTGTCGATCCTTTCTGCGGATCCGGGAGCATCGCCATCGAAGCCGCACTCTATGCACAGGATCGCGCGCCGGGTCTTTTGAGGCATTTCGCCCTGGAATCGCTGCCTTTCGCTGAGCGTACATCCTTGCGGCCCGAGCGCGAAGCCGCCGAAGCGGCGGTGAGAAAGGATGTGGCGGTCAGGATACACGCCTCGGATGCCGATCCTGCCGCGCTCGCAGGCGCGCGGCGCAATGCCGAACGGGCCGGTGTGGCGGACATCATCGATTTTTCGCAGGCAAAAGCCGAAGATGTTTCTCCCTTCGCCGACAGAGGGTATCTCCTCGCCAACCCGCCCTACGGGGAGCGCATGGGCACACTCGAGGAAGCGCACGAACTCTACGGAAGCCTCGCCGGCATGCGCAAACGGTTCGCCGATTCGTTCTGGGGCATGGGTTTCATAACGAACGCCCCCGATTTTGGGCATTGGTTCGGGGCGAAACCAGCCACGATGAAACGCATCATGAATGGCGCCGAGGAACAGTGGTTTCACTGGTATCCCGCAAAAAACCACAAGGACTGATTCCGAAAGACTGATCCCCCTAACCGGAAGGCCGATGGCCGGGTACGGTTGCCGTGAGTATATTACGGATATGAATGGTTCCAAGGCCGTATGGCCCGTTTGCAGTCTGGAAGGGGCAACCGCGAAGCCGGACGCGGCGTGGATAGTCATATTCGGCGCTTCGGGCGATCTCGCCAGGCGCAAGATTTTTCCCGCCCTTTTCGACCTCGATATGGACGGCATTTTGCCGCGAGGCGTGCGGATAGTGGGATTCGCGCGGCGCGGCATGGACGACGCCGCATTCCGCGCCGAGATGCGGACCGCATGCGCTGAGCACGCTCGCCATGCGCCTTTCGACGAAACGCAGTGGAGCGGCTTCGAGTCGCGCATTTCGTATCTCGCCGCGGACTTGAATTCCATCGAAGGTTACGGGCGTCTTGCCCGCATCATTGCGGGAGAGACGGCAGGCGACCGATCAACGACTCCGGTCCCGAGTAATGCGCTCTTCTATCTTGCGGTAGGGCCGGAACTCTTCGCGCCCATTGCGGCGAGACTCGGCGAGGCCGGACTCGGTTCCATGCGCTCCGATGCCGGAGGCGCGGCGGGATGGCGCCGGCTCGTTGTGGAAAAACCGTACGGCAAGGACCGCGCGGGGGCGAACGCGCTCACCGCGATCTTGCGGCGCAGTTTCGACGAAAAAGACATTTTCCGGATAGACCACTACCTCGGCAAGGAAACCGTCCAGAATCTTCTCTATCTCCGTTTCGCGAACGCGATATTCGAACCCCTATGGAACCGCAACCATATCGAATCGGTCGACATTTCCGTATTCGAAACCGTGGGCGTCGGCGGGAGGGGAGGATATTACGACGGCGCAGGGGCGGCGCGCGACATGCTGCAGAACCATCTAGTCCAGCTCTTATGTCTCGTGGCCATGGAGCCTCCCGCGGGACTCGAACCGGAAAATATCCGCGACGAAAAAGTCAAAGTGCTTAAATGTGTGCCCGACTACACAAAAGCTGAATTTCTGGCACGATCTCTGCGCGGGCAGTATACGGCCGGTTTTGGTCCCGGGTCCGAGCCCGTTCCCGCATATGCGGAAACCGACAAAGTGCGCTCCGATTCCCGCACCGAGACCTTCGCCGCGCTCAGACTCGAATTGGACAACTGGCGTTTTTCCGGCGTGCCCTTCACCTTGCGCACGGGCAAAGCCCTGGACAGGAAGATCAGCGAGATTACGATCCGGTTCAAACAGCCGCCCGCCACCCTGTTCGCGGCGCATTGCGGCGATGACCTGGCGCCCAACGTGCTCACCATCAGAATCCAGCCGGAGGAAGGCGTCTGGATGACTTTCAACGCCAAGGTTCCAGGCAGGGCTGCGGTAAAACCCAACGAATTGCGTTTTTCGTATCGTGAAGGCGCGGATTATTTCCCCGAGGCCTACGAAAGGCTTCTCGCTGACGCGCTTGCGGGCGACTCGACACTGTTTATACGTGCCGACGAGTCCGAACAGTCCTGGCGCATCGTTGATGCGATGGAGGCAACCTGGGCTTCCGCCGGCCCGGGGGCTTCTCCTTCCCAAGGCGGTCTCATCTTCTATCCCGCCGGTTCCGCCGCTCCCGATTTCCCCCTGGGACGGAATTCATGACGATCGAACGATTCCATTCGGAAAAGGAATGGATCCGCGCCGCGCAGGATGCGGCGCTTGCGGCCTGCCGCCTGGGCAGATCGGAAGGCGGACAAACCCTACGTTTTTGTCTTGCCGGCGGTTCGACGCCCGCTCCATTGTATGCCGCCCTGGCCTCCGATCCCGAGTTCGAAGCGGAATGTGCGGACATCCGGCTCGAGTTATGGCTCGGCGACGAGCGGCAAGTCCCTCCGGATGCGCCCGAAAGGAATGCCGTCATGATACGGCGCAGCTTTGCGCCCGCGCTTCCGGGAGGGTTCTGGGTTCTCCCCGCCGAACTCCACCCCTGGCCCGATCTTCCCGCATCTGAAGCCGCCCGACTCTATGCGCAAGAGCTCGAAGCGGCATCAGGCGGGCTTCCGGTATTCGACTTTGTCCTTCTCGGGATGGGAGCGGACGGACATATCGCAGGACTTTTCCCCGGCGACCGGTCGGCCCTGGAATGCCGGTCGGCCGCCACCGCTGCCCGGGCTCCGGCCGAACCCGCGGTGCGAATGACTCTGACATTCCCTGTGTTCGATGCGGCGCGTGCCGTGGTTCTTTTCGTCCGGGGACGCGGCAAGGCGGGCGCAGTTGCCGCCCTGGCCCGGGGAGACGTGGATTTGCCCGCGGCCCGCCTTCGACATGGCGATGCGCGCATACTGTACCTCGAAGACAGCCTGGGGAAAAATGGAGAATGATGTGCGGAACCGAGTGTTCATGCCAAGGATTTCACCTGTTCTGTTCATGTGCTTCGCGTTGGCCGTGGGGTTCGATGCGGCCGCACAGCGCAAGCCGCCTTTGCCGCGCATGAAATTTTCCGGCTTCGATTGGGTCGTCAGGACAAGCGAAGTTTCCGAAGGACCGCGGGACAACCTCTTCGGCGGGCGCGACGTATCGGTGTTCGCCGAAAATGGCGGTTCCCTGGTCCTGAAAATCACCGAGGACGAAGGCGCATGGAAAGCCGCCGAAGTGTATTATCCGCACCGATTCGGCTACGGCACCTACCTGTTCCGGATTTCCACGCCGCTGGCGGATCTCGACCCCAATGTCGTCCTGGGCCTTTTCACGTACAGCTCGCAACGCGCCTACAACAACAGGGAAATCGATATCGAATTTTCGGCATGGGGCGAAAAAACCGGCCTGCCCACACTGGGACAGTTCGTCGTGCAGCCCTATGACGATGCAGGGCATATGAACAGCTTTCCCGTCACCGCTTTCACGGGGCCTTCAAGCCACGCTTTCACATGGCTCGAGGACCGCGTCGAATTCGCTTCATGGACAGGGCTCGGGCCCCGCCCCGCCGAAGGCGATCCGTCGCTCGTCGCATCATGGACTTTTGTCGGCGCAAAAGCCGTCCCCAAGCCCGGCAACGAGGCGGTTCACATGAACCTCTATCTGGCGGACGGAAACAGTCCGCCGGCGGGAAAAGGGCGGACGTCGGTCACCATCGAATCCTTTTCGTTCGCGCCTGCGCAGAAATAGCCGGACCAGAGATCGCAACCCCCAATCCCCATAAAAAGGCCGCCGGATGCGCATGTTCGCGCGTCCGGCGGCTCTTTCAAGTCCTGCGACGACTAATGAAAGCCCGAAGGTTTTTTCCGGAATTCTTCGCATTTCGGCTTTATGCCGAAATGCGTTCAATGAAAGCCCGAAGGTTTTTTCCGGAATTCTTCGCATTTCGGCTTTATGCCGAAATGCGTTCAATGAAAGCCCGAAGGGCTTTCATTAAGTTTCGGCGATGAGGAGTGTCTTGGAGTCCAGCTTCAGTTTCAGATCCTGCGGGTTGAGCCGATTGTGATCTTTGACGATAAGGAAGTGGATATATTCGGCCTTGGGTTCCAGCATGACGACGACCGAAATGCTGGGAAGGAATTCACGCAGGATGACGGGGATGTTGTTTTTGTCGAGCAAGGGTTCTTCGCCCGAAAGAGTGCAGGAATACCAGATTTCGAGCCCCATCTCCTCGGCGAATTTCTTGACTGCCGCAAGGCGTTCGGGAGTGCTGCGGGAAAAATCGAATCCGTCCACGATCAATGTCGAAGCCCTGAAGCCCCCGTCGACGATCATCGCCCTGAGCGATCGGACGATCTGATCGATCGAGACGCCTTCCTGGGCAAAGTTCATGATGACCCTGTTTTTTACCAGGTCATCCTTTACTTCGGTCAAACCTTCGAGATTGCGGCGTTTGGCGAGTTCGTCGAAAATGTTTTCGTACCAAGCTATCACGTAGCTCGTATGGGCGCTGAAGGACACATGGATGACTTTTTCGCCCTGCATGAGTCTGTCCAGTGCGATCTGGACGAGGACCGAGGTCTTGCCGACGCCCTTGCGACTGGCGATCACGCCGATATTACCGGCTTTGAGTCCGCCTTCGATGGATTTCTCCAGAAGGCGGACGGGGCTCTTCGCGATCAGCTCCTCTTTCAGCATGAACTCTCCTTTCGGCGGTCGTGCCGCATAGTAGTCAGTATACTCGCCTTTCCCGGCCCGGGCAAAAGAAAGCGACCGGACGGGCGGAAAACGGGGAGGGATCTCACCGCTGGTTTTCCTTGCGGCGTTTTTCCTCGTAATCTTTGCGCAGCTGCTCGAACACTTGCGTCGGCACTTTGCCGTACTTTTCGAATTCCATGCTGAACTCGGCCTTGCCCTGGGTCAGCGAGCGGAGCACGGTGGAGTATCCGAACATTTCCGAAAGCGGTACTTCCGCTTCGACGCGGCAGAAAATGCCGTCCTCGGAAGAGGAGGTGATGATGCCGCGGCGCTGGTTGATCGATGCGAAAATATTGCCCTGGAATTCGGTGGGACCTTCGGCCGAGACCTTCATGATGGGTTCGAGGATGACGGGCTTGGCCTTTTCGTAGGCTTCGCGGAAGGCGCCGATGGCGGCGAGCTGAAAGGCGATGTCGGAGGAATCCACCGCATGGCTGGCGCCGTCGTTCACGACGCAGCGGATGTTCACGATGGGGAATCCGATCAGGGAACCCTTGTGCACGGCGGACTTGAAGCCCTTGTCGCAGGACGGGATGAATTCGTTGGGAATGGCGCCGCCCTTTACCATGTCGACAAATTCGTAATTCTGCTCGGAGCAGGGTTCCATGTAGCCGGCGACGCGGCCGTATTGGCCCGAACCGCCGGTCTGCTTCTTGTGCGTGTAGTTGAAGTCTGCGCGCTGCGTGATGGCCTCGCGGTACGCGACCTGCGGCATGCCGGTATCGACTTCGCACTTGTACTCGCGGAGCATGCGCTCGATGTAGACTTCAAGGTGAAGTTCGCCCATGCCCTGCACGATGGTCTGGTTGGATTCAGGGTCCACGAAAGTCCGGAAAGTCGGGTCTTCCTTGGTGAAACGGTTGAGCGCCTTGCCCATCTGGTCGGAGGATTTTTTGTCCTTCGGTGTGATGGCCAGCGAGATGACCGGTTCGGGCACGTACATCGACGACATGGCGTAGTTGAGATCGGGATGGCAGAAGGTGTCGCCGGAAGCGCATTCGATGCCGAACAGGGCGACAATGTCGCCGTTTATGCCTTCGGCAATATCTTCCATCGTGTTGGCATGCATGCGTACGAGACGTCCGACCTTGAAGCGCTTGCGCGATCTCGTATTGTAGAGTTCATCGCCCTTTTTGAGTTCACCCTGGTAGATGCGCACATAGGTGAGCTGACCGTACTGGCCGTCTTCGAGCTTGAAGCCGAGAGCAACGGTTTTTTCCCTGGGGTCGGACTTGAGTTCGACTTCCATTTCATCATGGTCCAGATCGAGAGCTACGTTACGGACCTCTGTGGGATCGGGGAGGTAGCGGGAAACGCCGTCGAGGAGAACCTGGACGCCCTTGTTCTTGTAGGCGGAGCCCACGAAAACCGGCACCAATTTTTCCGCGATGCAGCCCGCGCGGATGGCCGCGATGAGCGTATCGTTGTCCACTTCGCCTTCGAGATAGGATTCGGCCAGTTCGTCGGAGAACATCGACGCGGCGTCGATAAGCTCTTCGCGATAGCGTTCCGCGTCCGCGACCAGATGGGCGGGAATCTCGGCGTAACGCAAATCCTCGCCATTATCGCCGTCGAAATATACGGCGCGCATGTCGATGAGGTCGATGATGCCCTCGAGCTTGTCTTCAAGGCCGATGGGAATCGTGATGAAGGCCGGATTGAGTCCGAGTTTTTCCGCGAGTTGGGCTTTGACCCTGAAAGGATTGGCGCCGGTGCGGTCGCACTTGTTGATGAAGGCAAGCCGGGGAACGTGGTAGCGCTTGAGCTGGCGGTCGACCGTGATGGATTGCGACTGAACGCCGGCGACGGCGCAGAGTACGAGTACGGCGCCGTCGAGGACGCGCAAAGACCGCTCGACCTCGATGGTAAAATCCACATGTCCGGGAGTGTCGATCAGGTTGATCGTGTAATCCTTCCACTGGACGTTTGTTGCTGCGGACTGGATGGTGATGCCGCGCTCGCGCTCCAGATCCATGGAGTCCATGGTGGCGCCGGCACCGTCCTTTCCACGCACTTCATGCACTGCATGTATTTTCTTGCAGTAAAAAAGAATGCGCTCAGACAGAGTCGTTTTGCCGGAATCGATGTGGGCGGAGATGCCAATATTGCGCATCTGGTGGATGTCGATGGACATGTCGGTCTTTACCTCATCTTGATGGTCCCATAACGGCATCGGGTGCCGCTCGGTGACCGGCCTCGCGCTTGTACACGGCAACACCATAGCGGCCATGCTTTCTTCCGGAAGCGCGTGAAAGGCCTGCGGTTTTCTTTCGTTTGATTGAAAACTTAGTGCCTTGATACAGTATAGTGATGAGAGGTCTTTACATCAATACCCGATCTGTCCGGTCGGAGTATGCCTTTGCCAGGTTCAACCCGGTTCGATCTAGTTCGGCCTGGCGGACCAGATCGAACCGGGCCGCCAGATCGCCAGATCGTTTTTCAGACAAATTCGATATCCCATTCCAGAGGGGCGCTCGCCTTGAGCGTCGCCGCCACGCCGCAATACTTGTCCTGGGAAAGGGTAACGGCCTTACGCACTTTGGCTTCGTCGAGATTGTCGGATTTCTTGAACCGATAGGTCATCCTGTACATCGTGTAGCGCTTGGGGTGATCTTCGGCGGGAGTCGCTTCGGTGTGCATTTCGAACCAGGTGCAGGGTTCGCGCATCTTTTCCAGGATCGATACGACATCCATGCCTGAACAGCCGGCAAGGGCGGCCAGGAGGAGAGGCTTGGGCCGGGGGCCCGAGTTTTTGCCCCCGTCGGCTTCGGCGAGGTCGATCGCCAGCTTGTGACCGCCGATATCGGCCTCGAATCCCATGCCCCCTTTCCAGACGGTCGTTACTTCGTGTTTCATGGCGTTCTCCTTGCAGAGAAGATACCGCCGCGCGGCCACCGCTGAAAAGCGCGATTGATGCGCACTGCCTGCGTGAGTAGGGTGGAAAGGCACATGAGCGCCCGGAAAAAATCGGATAGGCTCGAACTCATGCAGATGGCGGTTTTCGTGGCTTCGGGGCTTGGTTATCCCTATGTATTTTTCGCTACGGCGGCACTTTTGGAGGCTTTGGGGTGGGCGATAGGGCGTACAGTTCTCGGGCCCGGGGCAAAAAAGCAGGCCTGAGGGATCAATTCGCGGAGAGGGAGAATACGAGGCGATCGGTCAGTACCGAGTTCTTTGCAGCCTCGGGCACGACCCCAAAACCGAGAGAAACTCTCGTCGATGTTCCGGACTTGGAGGTTTTGCCCGAAGATGCGAAACGGAAAGCTCCCCCGCTCGCGCTGGCGGACTGGTCGCCGAACGTAAGGTTATAGGGCACCGCCGTTCCATCTGTTCCCGCCGGGTCTCTGAGACTCCCGCCGTTGTCGGACCAGACCACGATGCTGAAGGAACCCATCAGGTTCGAAAAAATATTGGCGTATCCGAGTTCGACTTCGGCGCCGGATGCCACAGTGAAAGTTCCGTTTCCGCTCCGCTCTTCCGCGCCGCGGCCTTCGAGGGTGACGGCGTTTCCCGGGGCGAAAGTGAGATTCATGTCGAGGCGGGGAGGAACGACACCCACGAGCTGGATGCTTACCGATTTCGATCCCGAGCTCTGCGCCCCGATCGCGCCGGTCGCACAGAATAGAAGAAGGGCGAAAATCGCGAAGAACGCAGAATGTCTCAAAACTTTCACGGTTTCTCCCTCCTTCTTTGCAGGATGTCTCTCGCATTAAAGTATCCTGGTTAGAGGGAGGGCCGATCCACAAACCGGGGAAGGACTTGAGGTCGATTCGGTGACGTCAGGATCGATTTTCTTCTTGCGGCTTGAGGTTATTTCTCCACTTTCTCCAATCGCGGATTTGTCGGGAAGGGAAATATCAAAAGGGTCGATCGCTCCAGCAACTCGAATATCTCCAAAAGGTCGAACATCGGGATTTCCCTGATCCGGATACGCGTCCGGATACGCGCGACATTACAGAAGCAATAAAAAGCCCGGATGGGCAGTCCACAGAAAGGGGACACTTTCTGTGGATTGCCCATCCGGGCTTTCGGGCTTTGCGGCCGATCGGGTTGCGCGATGCGTGGCCGGCCGGCTGACCGGCCGGTCGATCGTCAGTACGTGGTCGTCATGTATGTATCAGTACGTATATGAATCAGTACGTAATGGAAGCGAGTTCCATCTCGAACACGAGGAACGCGTTCGCGGGAATGACGCCGCCCGCGCCGGCCGCGCCGTATGCAAGGTCGGGAGGAATCACCACGAGGCGCTTTTCGCCCTTTTTCATCGCCGAGATAACTTTGTCCCAGCCGGGGATGACTTCGCCCACGCCGACCTTGAAGCGGAAAGGACCGCCCGACAGGGCGGATTGGTCGAAGACGGTGCCGTCGAGCAGCATGCCCTTGTAGATCACGGCCACGGTCGCGCCCTGCCTGGGCGGCTCTCCGAAACCGGCACGGATCGTCCTGGAGAAAATGCCGTCGGCGTCGCGGACCATGTCGGGCCATTTTGTCGAAATGGCGGCGATATCGGATTCGGTCCGTGCCGCATTTGCCGAGCGGATTGCGGACCATGCGGCGCTCAGGCGTTCGTCCCAAGCCTGCTGGTCGGCCTTGAAGGCCCTGGCGGCGGAACCGACGCGTACGATCTCGACTTTGTCCATGCGGTCGCCGGCCGCGATAGCCTGCACGACATCCATTCCCTCAACAACCTTGCCGAATACGGAATGCTTGTCGTCGAGCCATTCGGTCTTGTCGAGCGTGATGAAAAACTGGCTTCCGTTGGAATTTTCGCCGGAATTCGCCATCGAGACGGTTCCCGGCCCGTCATGTCGAAGCTCGGGGGAGAATTCGTCGGGGAACCGGTATCCCGGGCCGCCCGTACCGTCGCCTGAGGGGTCTCCGCCCTGGACTACGAATCCTGGTTCGACCCTGTGGAACGTCAGGCCATCGTAGAAATGTTTGCCCCCGGATGCGGCGAGTCTGCCTTCGGCGAGCCCGACAAAATTGCCTACGGTAAGGGGAGCCTTGTCGTATGCGAGGGAAATCAGAATGTCTCCCTTTGCGGTCCCGATCCTGGCGTACAGGCCGTCGGGGAGATCGTTTGGCTGGCACGAAGCGAGGTTTGCGGCAGCGAGGCCGAGCACGATGAGCGCGATCAGCGATCGCCGCCTGGACGAATGCATATTGTTCCTCCGGTTTGGATGTTCCTCCGGCAAAGATAATCCAAAGCGAGGGCCTGCGTGAAGCGCCGGGTGCGGCGGGCGGATGGCCGGCATACGCTTGACGACCCGCGCCGCGGCGGCGGATCATCGGAATCAGAATGAGCGCATAAGGAGCGCATATGGAAGAGGAAAAGGCCGCCGCCGGCGCCGAAGCCGGGTATCGTCGCCCAAGCTGGGACGAGTACTTCATGGAAGTCTGCAACGCCATAGCCAAGCGCGCCACCTGCGATCGGGGACGCTCGGGCTGCGTGATCGCCCGGGACAATCAGATCCTCGCGACGGGGTACGTGGGCGCTCCGGCCGGTTTGCCGCACTGCGACGAGGTCGGTCATCAGCTCAAGAAAATGATGCATGAGGACGGGAGCGTCACCCAGCATTGTGTCCGCACCGTCCACGCCGAGCAGAACGCGATATGCCAGGCCGCCCGCCGCGGCGTCGCAATCCAGGGTGCGACGGTGTACTGCCGCATGACGCCCTGCAGGACCTGCGCCATGATGATAATCAACTGCGGCGTGGTGCGTGTGGTCTGCGAGCGGCGCTACCACGATGGAGCTGAAAGTGAGGCTATGTTCGCTCAGGCGGGCGTGGAACTGGAGTATGTGTACGACGAAATGCAGCGCTACGACCGGCAATGATTCATGTGGTAATTCATGTCCGGACGGGGCCCGGACATGAATGGAAAAACTTGCCCGGGGCCGGAACTGGCGGGAACCGCCGAGAAGATCGGTGCGGGATTGATCCCCTGCTCCGCATTTCGTTAAATTCAGGTTGTGGCAATCACCATACTCTATCTCGGCGAAATCGTGGGCAAGACCGGGGTATTCACTGTGCGCAAGACACTCCCCGCCCTCAGGGAGCGCTACAAGCCCGATTTTGTGATGGCGAACGCCGATTCCGCCACCGGCGGCGGCGGAATCGGCGTGCAGCACGCCGTATACCTTCGCAAACTGGGTGTAGATTGCCTCACCATGGGCGAAGGCGCGTACTATAAACGCGACATGACCGATTATTATCCGCGCGCGCCCTGGGTACTCAGGCCCGCCAACTATCCCTATGACAACCCGGGAAGGGGATGGAAGGTTTTCGAGAGTCCGGCGGGCAGGATCGCCGTCCTTGTTCTTCTCGGGCAGGCGGGTTTTCCGCGTGTGCATCTGGCCAATCCCTTTGAAGCCCTGGAGGGTCTGGCGGAGCGCATCCGCAAGGAAACGCCTTTTTCCGTTCTCGATTTCCATGCGGCGACCAGCGCCGAAAAACGGACGATGGCATTCTGGGCCGACGGGAAAGTGTCGGCGGTGATCGGCTCGCACGGCAAGGCTCTGACGGCCGATGCGCGCATTCTGCCGGGCGGGGCGGCGGCACTGACGGATTGCGGCCGCACTGGAAGCCTCCAGTCGGTGGGTGGCATGGATCCGGACCAGCGTCTGCGCGAATTCCGGACGGGTCTGCCCCTCTGGGCGTCCGACGGTGCCTTGGGGCTGGAAGCCCAGGGCTGTGTCCTTGGGCTGGACGGGCAGGGCAGGGCTGTCTCGTTCGAGACTTTCCGCCATCCCTGCAAGGAGAAACTCGATGATTGAGAGAGGTACGATCGCTTCCGTCGAAGGAAAGCTCGTTTCCGTCGCGATAGAAATGCACGAAGGTTGCGAAAGCTGCATCAATTCGTCCTGCAAGACCCGGCGAAGCGCCATTCAGGCCTGCAACCGCGATTCTTTCAGCCTGGCTGAAGGCGATCTGGTCGATGTCGAGGTGCGGGGCGCCGAACAGGCCAAAGGCGCCTTCTGGGTCCTGGGGCTTCCCCTCGTCGCGCTCTTCGCCGGATACGGCCTGGGCATGGTCCTTTTTCCCGGCTCCGGCGAGGGAGCTTCCGTGGCGACATCGGGTCTGTCTTTCCTGCTCGCCCTTGGCGTGGGTATGCTCGTGCAGCGCGGCAAGAGAATGGATTCATTGCCGGTAGTGCTCCGGAAGGTGGACTCGGAATAATTCCGTCCCTACGATTTCTCCCGGAAAGAACCGTATATGCATGCGACAGCGTTTGACGCCGTGCCGGATCGGTGGAATACTGATTCATGGCGCCGGCGTTGCCGGTCCTGTATCGATTCTCGATCCACGGAGATGGACGGATGAAGAAACTTGCGGCTATCTGCGCGGGCTTTCTGCTGCTCCTGTCTATTGGCACTCTGGGCGCGGCACCCAAGTCCGACGACTATTACTCGGTGTATTCCGGCGAACTGACCACGCTCAACTATCTCGTTGTGTCTGCGGAAAACGAACACAGCGTAATCGCCAACGTGATCGACGGGCTCGTGGAATACGATAAATACGGTGTCCTGGTTCCCTCCCTTGCCACGGACTGGTCCGATTCGGCCGACGGTCTCACTTGGACCTTTACGCTGCGGAAAGGCGTCAAATGGGTCGACTACAAGGGCAAGGACTACGCCGAAGTGGTCGCCCAGGATTGGGTCGACGCGGCGAAATATCTCTTCGACAAAAAGAACGCTTCCCTCACCGCCGACGTCGCCTACAGCGTTATAAAGAACGGCAAGGCCTATTTCGACGGCAAGATCACCGATTTCTCGCAGGTCGGCGTCAAGGCGCTCGACAAGTACACGCTGCAGTATACGCTGGAGAAGCCGGTTCCCTACTTCCTCAGCATGCTCACCTATGTGTGCTTCCTCCCCGTCAACGGCAAATTCCTCGCCGACACGGGCGTGCGCTTCGGTACCGACCACAGGAACCTGCTGTACAACGGCGCATATATCGTATCGAGCTTCGAGCCCCAGGTGGGGCGTGAACTGGTGCGCAACGACAAGTACTGGGACGCAGGGCAGGTCTACATTCGCCGCCTGATATACCGCTACAACAAGGAAGCGACGACCCTTTCCCCGCAGCTCTTCCTTCGCGGCGAGATTTCGCAGGCCTACATCCCGAGTTCCATCATCGAAACATGGATGAAAGATCCGGCCAAAAAGGCAGTCGTTCGTCCGGCCGAGACTTCGATGTATACTTACTTCTATACATTCAATTTCAATCCTACCTTCGATGCCCAATACGAACCGGACAACTGGAAGGTCGCGGTCAACAACAAGAATTTCCGCAAAGCCATATTCCACGCGCTCGACCGCAAGGCCGCCATGATCACGGCTGAGCCCTACGCTCCCGAACGAAGGCTGCAGAACACGATCACGCCGGCCAATTTCGTCAATGCCGCCGGCAAGGACTATGTCGATATGGCCGATCTGGCCAAATGGTCGGCCACGGACAGCTTCAACAAGGTCGCCGCGATCGAGTACAAAACCAAAGCCATGTCCGAACTCAAGGGCAAAGCGACGTTCCCGGTCAAGGTTATGATGCCTTACAACGCGGGAGCCACCGATTGGACCAACCGCGGACAGGTCGTCGAACAGCAACTCGAGAACCTTCTCGGCAAGGATTTCGTCGATGTGATCCCCGTGTCCTTCCCCGCTACGGGCTTCCTGGGCGCTACGCGCCGCAAGGGCAATTACGCGATCCAGGAATGCAACTGGGGCCCGGATTACGCCGACCCCGAAACCTACACCGATCCCTTCATGACCGGCTCCAACTACAACTGGCCGGAGAAGGCCGAGGGCTACAAGCAGGCCAACGGCAAGACCACTTACGAAAACATGGTCGAAGCGGCGAAAGCCGAAGTGACCAATCTCGCCAGGCGCTATGAGCTTTTCGCGAAGGCCGAAGCGTACTTTATCGGCGAGGCTTTCGCGATTCCGTATGCGATCGGCGGCGGCGGTTTCGTGGCTTCCAAGCTCGAACCCTTCTCCTACCCCTTCGCGCCCTTCGGCATGTCCTACCTCAAGTTCAAGGGGCAGACGGTGTTCCCGAAGGCGCTTTCCACGGCCGACTACAATAAGCTCAAGGCAACCTGGGACGCGGAACGCATCGAAGCCTTGAAGAAATCCAAATTCTGAACTGAGGTCGGCGTCGTTTCCGCCTCGCGAAAAAGGGGATCCCGCCGGGATTCCCTTTTTCGCGAATGGGGATACGACCGTCTTTCGCGGAGGCGCGATGCTTCGTTACACGGCCAAACGTCTGATTCAGTCTTTCGTCACGCTTTTCATCGTCGTGACGGCCGTTTTCCTTCTCATGAGGCTTCTTCCCGTCGAGGGATATTTCGGCGACGGCTGGGACAAACTCGATCCCTCCCAGCGCACCGCCGCCCTGGACCGGATGGGGCTGAACGACCCGTGGTACGTACAGCTGGGGCATTTTTACGCGGGGCTTGCGAAGGGCGATCTGGGGACGTCGATCATCTACCGGCGCGATGTGCCGATAACTGAAGTCATCGCGCCCCGGATTCCCTATTCGATGTATTTCGGGATTACCGCGACACTGCTGGCGCTGGCCGTCGGACTTTCGCTCGGCATTCTGATGGCGCGTTTCAAGGGCCGTTTCTGGGACAAGACGGGCACGGCCTATATCGTGTTCGTGAACGCCGTCCCTTCGGCGGTCTATCTGCTTTTCATACAGCTCTACGGGACGGATCTTCTGTCCCTGCCGCTTCTGTTCGACAAATACAAACTATCGAGCTGGGTCCTGCCGGCGATTTCCATGTCCCTGGGGGGCACGGCGGGTTATGCGATGTGGATGCGCCGCTATATGGTGGATGAACTCAACAAGGACTATATCAAGCTTGCCCGCGCGAAAGGGATGCCGAACAAGCAGATCATGGTGCGGCACGTGATGCGCAATGCGTTCGTTCCCATGGCGCAATACCTTCCCGCCGCCATTCTTTCGACGATATCGGGGTCGATCTATATCGAATCCCTCTATTCGATTCCGGGCATGGGGGGGCTTCTGGTGGACGTCATCCAGCGTCAGGACAATCCGATGGTGCAGGCCCTGGTACTGATTTTTTCCTCGGTGGGCATCATAGGTCTTTTTCTCGGCGACGTGCTGATGGCGATATTCGATCCGCGCATCAAGCTCGTGAAAAGCGAGGGTTCGCGATGAAGGGCGGCGATACCGATTCCGGCGTCGTTCCCGGCGACGATATCGATCCCGGGCTTTTCGATTTCGCGGAATTCGACGAAAATGCGGGTGAGCGCACGGGCTACTCCGACTACAGCTATTGGCGCTCGACCTTCAAGGTGTTCCTCAAAAACCGGGTCGCCGTTGTCCTTCTCGTACTTCTCGGCGCGCTTCTGCTCTTCACTTTTTTCCAGCCTTTCCTGCCGGGGCAGAAACTGCCTACGAAAATCTATATCGATCCCGCGACCGGGATGCAGCTCCGTAACCAGACGCCCAACGCGGAATTCTGGTTCGGGACCAATTCGATCGGGCAGGATCTCTGGTCCCGTATCTGGGCGGGAACGCGCACGAGCCTGCTTCTGGGATTCATAGTGGGTATCGTCGAAATGGTGATCGGAATAGCCTTCGGCGCGGTCTGGGGCTATGTCCGCAAGATCGACCGGGTAGTCACCGAAATCTATAATGTGCTCAACAATATCCCGACCACGATAATCCTGCTGCTCATGGCGTATATCCTGCGCCCGGGATTCCGTACGATGGTCATCGCGATGTGCGCCACGGGGTGGCTGGGGCTCGCGCGCTTCGTACGGAATCAGATCGTCATCATCCGCGACCGCGAATACAATCTCGCGTCGCGATGCCTCGGCACTCCGACGAAACGCATCGTCGCGCGGAATCTTCTGCCGTATCTGGTGTCGGTGATCATGCTGCAAACGGCGCTTTCCATCCCCGGGACCATCGGCTGGGAAGTCTTCCTCACGTACATCGGTCTCGGACTGCCGGTGAGCATTCCTTCGCTGGGCAATCTCGTGAACGAAGGAAGGTTGATCATGATGGCGCCGGAGTTGCGCTATCAGCTCATTTTCCCGACCATCGTGCTCTCGTTGATCACGATTTCGTTCTATGTCCTGGGCAACGCGTTCTCCGACGCGTCCGATCCCCGGAATCACGTGTAGGCGGTTGCCGAATGGGCGATACGATACTTTCGGTTCGCGACCTGGTGGTCAAATTCAGTCTTCGCGGGCGCACGCTCACGGCGATACGGAGCGCCGATCTCGATCTGTACGAAGGGGAAACCCTGGCGATCGTCGGCGAATCGGGGTCGGGGAAATCGGTTTTCACGAAAACCTTCATCGGGATGCTCGACAAGAACGGGCGCGTGGATTCGGGCTCGATCATGTTCGAGGGCAGGGATCTCGCGAAATTCTCTTCGGAGAAGGATTGGCTCGAAGTGCGGGGGAAGAAGATTTCGATGGTCTTCCAGGATCCGATGACCGCGCTCAATCCCTTGCGGACAGTGGGTTCCCAGATCGCCGAAGTGTTCGAGCTGCATCGGGGGCTTGTCGGCAAGGCGGCGGAGCGTGGCGCCATCGAAATGCTGGAACGCGTGGGAATTCCCGATGCGGGGAATCGGCACAGGCAGTTTCCGCACGAGTTTTCGGGCGGCATGCGCCAGCGCGTCGTGATCGCGATCGCGATGGCCTGCAATCCGCGGATTCTCATCTGCGACGAGCCCACGACCGCGCTCGACGTGACGATCCAGGCGCAGATCCTCGATCTGATACGCTCGCTGCAAAAAGATTTCGGCTTTACGACGATATACATAACGCACGACCTGGGTGTTGTGGCCAATGTGGCCGACAGGGTGGCGGTGATGTATGCCGGCCAGATCGTCGAGTGCGGCACGGCCGATGAAGTGTTCTACGATCCGCGGCATCCTTACACCTGGGCGCTGCTTTCCTCGTTGCCCCAGCTGGGAATCAAGGGAAAGCCGCTTTATTCGATAAAAGGAACGCCGCCGAATCTCTTCAACGAAATCAAAGGCGACGCCTTCGCGGCGCGGAATCCGCGCGCCCTCAAGGTCGATTTCCTTTATCAGCCGCCCGTATTCACCGTTTCGCCGACGCATTGGGCGCGCACCTGGCTGCTCGATCCGCGCGCTCCGAAGGTGGAACCGCCCGAAATCGTCAGGGCGATGCAGGAATCGCTCGCGGTTCAGGACGCATGGCTGACGCAAGATGTGGAGAAGTCGGGGAAAATGGAGAATCCGGAGAACGCGCGAAAGGCGGGGCGGGCATGACAGGCACCGGCGACAGGGAAGTTCTGATCGAAGCGAAGGATCTCACGGTCGATTTCCGCGTGAAAGGCGGAAGTTTCAGGGCGGTCGACAAGGTTAATTTCCGCATTTACCGCGGCGAAACTTTCGGACTGGTGGGAGAATCCGGATCGGGCAAGACGACGATCGGCCGTGCGATCGTTCGGATCAACGAGGCTTCGGGCGGGGATATCCTGTTCAAGGGCAGGAAAATCGACGGACGCATTTCGCGCGAACTCGACCGGGAAGTCGTCCAGAAAATCCAGATGATTTTCCAGGATCCGATGGCGTCGCTCAACGAGCGCGCCAAGGTCGATTACATCGTGTCGGAAGGCCTCTACAACATAGGCGGCTACGGAACGGAGGAGAACAGGAAAGCGCTGGTGCAGAAGGCTCTGCTCGAAGTGGGCCTCCTGCCCGAATTCGCGAGCCGTTTTCCGCACGAGTTTTCGGGAGGCCAGCGGCAGCGCATCGGTATCGCGAGGGCTCTCATCATGTCGCCGGAATTCGTGATCGCCGACGAGCCGATTTCCGCCCTTGACGTATCGATCCGCGCCCAGGTGCTCAATCTGCTTTCGGAACTGCAGAAGACAAAAGGGCTGACCTACATGTTTATCGCGCACGATCTGTCGGTGGTGCGTTTCATCACGGACCGGATCGCGGTAATCCATCTCGGAAAAATCGTCGAACTGGCCGAGACCGAGGAATTGTTCGCGCGTCCTCTGCATCCATACACGCGCGCCCTGCTTTCGGCCGTCCCGACCCCGGATCCCCGGCGCGAGAAAGGCAAGAAGCTGCACATATACGATTCGAACTGCCATGATTATTCGAAAGTAGGTCCGGAATGGCGCGAAGCGTTTCCCGGCCATTTCGTGCTGTCCGACGAGCGCGAATTCGCCGAGTGGGCCGGTTCGTCGAAGCGCTGATTCTCCGGTTCTTGCCGCCGGATACGTCGAACCGCGATTCAGAATTTCAGGAATACGCTCGCCGCTCCCAGCATGGCTGCGGCCAAAAGAAGGACAGTGCGGGTCCGCCTGGTCGCGCCGTCGCGCCGGAGGCGCGCGGATTGGGCGTCGGCTTTGCCTTTACCCGAACGGCCATCTTCTCCTTCGCTTCGGGTGAGGGTTTCTACGCCGCGTGAAGAGAGGAAGCGGTCGTCGCGCAGGTACAGAAGCCACGCGAGTACTATCAACAGGCCCATCAGCGCGGCTGAAATGCGGCCGAACGCGGTGCGGTCGCCGAAAAGTCGGACGGCGAGAAAAAAACATGAGGCCCCGCCGGTCGCTGCGATGAGGACAGCCCAAATCGCGGTGCGCAGCGCTCCGTCGAACCTGGCCCTTGTGCCGTTCATCGCAGGCTGCCTTCGAGAAAAAGGCAAAGCAGGCCGGAAGCGGTGAATGCATGATCGACGGGGCTGCGCATGGCCGTGATTTTGCGGGCGCGGGACACCATTGTCAATGCGCGCTTCCGTTCCGGACGCGGACTTAGGTATTGCGCCCCGGCCCCGCGGGAGCGAAAATAAAGCTCCGCGCCCGCGGAACCAGGAGTCTTCGTGATTTCATCCGAACGAAAAAATTCGCTCGACGCGACGCTTGAGTCGATTCTGTCGTTTCCCGGCCGCGAGCTTTCCGGGCTTTCGGTCTTTGCGATCCGGGAAGGGAAGCCCGTATACGAAGGCTATTTCGGTACAAGGCGCTTTCGCTCGACGGAGCGGGCCGACGATGGCCGGCAAGGCGATCTGCCCGTCGATTCCGAAACGCGCTGGAGAATCGCTTCGATCTCTAAGCCGGCCACAGCCATAGGCGCCATGATTCTTGTGGAACGGGGCCTTCTCGATCCGGATGGGGATATATCGGACTATCTCGGGTTTACGCTGAGAAATCCCCATTTTTCCGGCATCCCGATCACCGCGAGGATGCTTCTTTCGCACACCTCCGGCTTGCGCGATGCCGATTATTATTTTCCGCCCCTGAGCCACGAGATGCGCGAGCTGTTCGAGCCGGAAGGGCGTCATTACGACGGAGGCGCGCACTTTGCCGGCCTTGAGCCGGCGCGCGAAACGGGCCGCGATACTGGCCGAGAACCGGGCCGCGACACCAGCCCGGGGCGTTTCTATTGCTACTGCAATCTCGGGTACGGCGTGATCGCCACGGCGATGGAGCGCATAACGCATCGGCGGTTCGACCTCTTCATGAGGGACGAACTATTCGAGCCGCTCGGCATCGACGGAGGATTCAACGTCAACCTGGTTTCGGACGCGCATTTCGAAGACATTTCGCCGATATACCGTAAAAGCCCGGGCGACGACGGCCCCTGGGACCCCTGCGGACCGTGGATTCCGCAGACGGACGATTTCCGCGGCGTCAGGCCTTCAATCGCGGTCCGCATTCCCGAGGGCGGGCCTGCGCCGCGCCTGGAAGAGTACGAACCGGGAACCAACGGAGCGCTCTTTTCGCCGCAGGGAGGATTGCGTATCAGGGCGCGCGATCTTGGAAAAATCGCCGCTCTGTTCATCGGCGGAGGCGAAGTCGATCTCTCGCGATTCGGCGGCCAATCTTCGGTGCGGATATTGCGCGAGGCGTCCGTTCATGCGATGTGCGATCCGAAATGGCTCCGTGCAGCCGACGGATCGAATTGCGGCGATCCTTCGGGACTCTCCCTGGCCACGGGCTGGGGCTTGATGAAGAATCGCGGCCCCCGTGAATGCGACGCGGAATCCTGCCGCTGGTGGGGGCATCACGGCGATGCGTACGGCTTTCTCGGAGGAATGCTGTTCGATCCCGATTCGGGCGACGGCTATCTGTACATGATCGGCGGCGTGGGCGCGGACCCGGAACGCAACCGAAGCCGCGAATCCGGTCTCTTTGTGTGGGAGGACGCGATTCGTCGCGCCATCGAGTCCGCGTTGTACTGACGCCCGCGCGGGGGGCTTGCCGCCGCGCGGGCGCGCCGGAATTGCGCAGGAATCGTGCCGGGATCACACCGGGATTACACCGGAATTACACCGGAATCAGGAAAAGCGGCGCCTGACCTGCAATTCTTCCTGGGGCGCTTCGACGATTTCCGCCGCCCTTTTCGCGCTTGAGTAAAAATGTTCCTGCGCCGAAAAAGGCTTTTCCCCCCTGGCGGAGGCCAGGGGTTCCCAGCTTCCGTCCGGCATAAGGCGATGCGACTGGGCGGTGTCGGCGAAACAGTCTTCGACAATCGATTTCGTGCGCGCGCGCAGGCGCTCGTCGAGCACCGGGAACATCAGTTCGATTCTCCGGTCGAGATTCCGGGGCAGCCAGTCCGCGCTCGAAAGGAATATCTCCTCGGCTCCTCCGTTCCTGAAATAGAAAATGCGCGAGTGTTCGAGATAGCGACCCACGAGGCTGTGCACTTCGATATGTTCGGACATTCCGGGCACGCCGGGAATGAGCGTGCAGATGCCGCGCACGTTGAGTTTCACCGACACGCCTGCGCGGGATGCCGCATACAGCGCTTCAATGATGTCCGGATCGGCAAGCGCGTTGAGCTTCGCCATGATGAGACCGGGCAATTCGGGCGAGGAACGCTGCGCTTCGCGCTCGATCAACCCCAGAAGACGCGTTTTGAGATCGAAAGGAGCGACGGCGAGTCTGCCCAGTGTCTGCACCGCCGAATAACCCGTGAGTGTGTTGAAGAGAATGGATGTTTCCCTGCACAGTTCGTCGTTGGCGGTGAAGATCGAGAGGTCCGAGTAGGATTTGGCGGTGCGATCGTTGTAGTTGCCCGTGGAAAGATGCACATAACGCCGTATCTGGCCTTCTTTGGTGCGGCGTACGACTATGGCTGCCTTGGCGTGGACCTTGAGGCGCGCGACGCCGTACGTCACGATGGCCCCGGCCTGTTCGAGACGGCCCGCCCACTCGATGTTCCTCTCTTCGTCGAAACGTGCCTTGAGTTCGACTACGACGGCGACCTGTTTGCCGTTTCGGGCCGCGCGTGCGAGCGCCTTTACGATGGGCGAATCGCCCGAAGTGCGGTACAGAGTCATCTTGATCGCGAGCACCGAAGGATCGTCTGCGGCTTCGTCGAGGAAGCGCAGGACGGGCTCGAAAGATTCGTAGGGCACCATCAACAGTTTGTCGCCGGAATCTATTTCGTCCCATATCGACAGGCCTTCCTGTCGGGAGACCGATACGGGCGGCCAGGGCTTGTCGCGGAGCCCGAACGAGCCTTCCGGAGAGCGCGGCATGCCTTCCGCATTGACGAAATCCATGAAGCCCCGCAGATCGACCGGCCCGGGAAGGGCGAAAACGTCTTCGGGGTCGAGACCGAGGCCGATGCGCAGGCGGTCCGCCAGGCCGGAATCCCTGCCATGATAGGACAGTCGCACGGGAGCCGAATTTTGCCTGCCCGCGAGCACTTCCTCCATCGCAATGAGGAAATCCGCTTCACGGTCCTCATCGACGCCAAAATCCGCGTCGCGGGTCACTTTGAACACAAGGCTTTCGCCGACACCGTAGCCGGGGAAAAAGCGGGCGCCGAAGGCGGCCACGATGTCTTCGAGCAGCGCGAAACGCAGGAGCCCGGAAGCGTGTTCCCCGGCGATACGCACGAAACGCGGTACGTTGGGCGGTACCTGGGCGATCGCCAGAAGGCTTTCCTCCTCGCCCCTGTGCAGGGGGAAAGCCACATGCAGCCGCAAATTCCCTGTCGAAGGAAAGGCTCCTTCATCCACCCTGAGGGGTGTTACGAGGGGAAAAACGTTTTGCGTGAAAAAATCTTCGAGATGTCGCCGTTCCGCTTGAGTCCACCCCGACTCTGACACGAGTTCCACGCCCGCGGCGGCCAGGGCGGGAAGAATTTCGCCAGTCAGGCACCCGTATTGCCGGGCCAGTATTTCCCTCGTCCTGGCGTTGATCCTTGCCAGGAGTTCGCGCGGAGCGAGGCCCGAGTCGTCGGAAGCCGAATCGCCGTCGCGTATGCGCGATTTGACGGACGCCACTCGCACCATGAAGAATTCGTCGAAATTCGTCGCCACTATCGCGAGGAATTTGAGGCGTTCGAGCAGAGGCGTGGAGGGCTTCAGCCCCTCAGCCAGAACCCTCGCGTTGAATTCGAGCCAGGAAAGCTCTCTGTTGAATACGCGTCCGTGCATGCCGCTTCCCCTTACGTCCTATGCCTTACGCCAGTGCCGGAACGAGACCGTACACGTCTTCGAACATGTCGCCTTTGTCGGCGAGCGACAGGCGTTCCAGCGACCAATCGAGATTTTCGGCGGGACGGATTATGAATCGGTCCTCGCCCCGCTCGAATGAAAGGTCGCGTACTCTGCCCGAATGACTGCGGTCGAGCGCGTCGGCCACGCGCAATATCGCGGCGAGTTTCATCACGAGCATCCGGTCTTCGCGCGGCAGGGCTATGAAATTGACATGCGAAGGCGCGGGAGGATTGCGGCGATGGTACCGCACGACGTTGGACACAATGTTGAGGTCGGCACGATTGAGGCCGAATATTTCCGAGTTTGCGACTATGTATTCGCCGTGATGATGATGGCCCGATGCGCGGATATAGGTGCCGATATCGTGCAGTATCGACGCGGTTTCGAGGAGGAGCCGTTCATGGCCGCCCAACCCGTGCTCTTTGCTCAGCGCGTCGAATATCGCGACCGCGAGCGCGCATACGTTTCTGGCGTGCCCTTCGTCGTAACGGAATTTCCTTCCGAGCGCCGCGGCCGATTCCAGTACCTGCCTGTGCAGTTCGTTTCCGACGTCCGTGTCCGAGCCGCCGGCCTCGGCGAGCAGCAATCCTTCCCGTATGGAAACATTGGGTACGACTACGGATTCGGCGCCGGTGCGCTCCAGGAACATACGTTCGATCGTCAGTCCCGACATGAGCCCTTCCGCTTCCGCCCAGGGCACGCGATACGAGGCGACGCATTCTTCGGGGGAAAGCTGGGCGATGGAGTCGGCAAAGCTGATGAACTTGTCTTTTTCGAGAACCGTATATGCGCCGAAATTCCGGCCGGATACGCAATATGCCGCAAAACGGGCATCGGAACCGATCACGATGAAGGTTTTGACGGTATCGAGGGCGAGATCGTCCTCGAGAAGATCGCATGCCGAACGCACATTGCTCTCGAGATATTGCCGCACATACTCTTTCGAAGCGCCGGCGCCGCGCATCTGTTCGTCGAGCCGCAAGGTTCCTATGTGGAGGGAATGCGACGCGGCCATGCGGCCGCGCTTCAAGAGCATTATTTCGGTGGTACCGCCGCCGACTTCCAGAATCATCGCGTTCGACCGGGTAAGCAGACGCATTTCATCCTGAAGCGCCTGCTGGACCGCGAGGTACATGAGATGGTTTTCTTCAATGTCCTCGACTATCCTTACTTTGAAACCGGTCTGGAGCGAGACGCGATCGACGAAAGTGTCGCGGTTCGAGGCTTCACGGAGAGCGCTGGTACCGATCACGCGCGCCTGTGCCGGCTCGATGCCGTAGCCGCGCAGGAGTTCGCGGAAAGAGGAAAGAACGGCGATGCTTTCGCGTACCGCTTCGCGGCCGATGTGGCCCAGGGTGAACACGTCGCGACCGATCCGGCTGGGTTTTCCCGCACGGTCCAGCACTTTGATGGCGCCCGAGCTTTCGAGCGAAGCAATCAGCATGCGGATTCCCGTCGACCCGATTTCTATCACCGCGACCGGCCCTCCGGTCTCTTTGCTGCGCTCGTCGCCCTTCATCGATCCAGTCTCCCTTCTCGAAGTATTATTTCGAAGTATTCCGACGATGATACCACATTTTCGATCTTGCCGCTGCATATGTAAACCGGAATATGTAAACCAGGACAGGGACGAAAACCCGTCTCGAGCCCTGAGGGCCCCCACAGCCCTGCCGATCCGCCCGCTCGCGCTTGTCCAAGCCCGGCGCCGGAGTGTAAACTTCGCTTCGATGTTATTTCCATTTTCCCGGCGCAACGCCGGAAACAGAGCCGTCGCCGGCATGGCGGCGCGCTCGGGCCTCCTCGTTCTATTCCTCATCGCGCTCGCGGCGGGCATGAGTTCATGCTCGTCACGCGATGGCTGGGGTGTGGTCCTGTGGACCGTCCAGGGAACCGGAGTCAAGTCCGGAACGATAGTTCCGATCTACCTGAAGTCCAACATCGGCAAAGTGTATGTGATCGGCATGCCGGAAGCCGATGGCGGCGGCAAAATGGAAGTACCCTTTTGGCAGATAGAGCAATTCCGCAGCAAACGCGCGGCCAGGCAAAGGGTCAAGGAATTCGGCGAATACGCCTCGGTGTACATGGTCGCCGCCCGTGACGGTCTTCCGATACGCGAAAAACCCGACAATGACACTACGACCAAGCGAGTATTCCGCCTCAGGGAGGGCCAGGCCGTCAAAGTCCTCGCCAAGGTCGAGGGCGCCCCGGTCAGCACCGGTGGCAAGGTTCTCGAAGGCGACTGGTATCTGGTTCTCGCCGACGACGGCACCCGCGGTTACGTGTTCTCCTTTACGATGCGCATGTACGATGAAACTACCGGCGAAAAACCGCTCATTTCCGGAGAAACCGTCCTGTCGGCAGGCATCGATGTCGTTTTTTCGCGCAGCTGGCGACCATCCTGGTATCAGACAATGACGGACGAGGACAGGATCGATCCGGATCTGTTCTCCTTTCGCTACGGGCTGTTCACGGATGCCGTCAATCGCCAGGTCCGGGTCGAATTACCGGCTTTTTCCAAGGTGTTCCAGTATTCCGCCATCACCGAAGAGGGCGGCTGGTACTTCTTTACGGGTACTTCGCTCAAACTGAGGCTTGAGGGCGATTCCGCCCTGACGGCGCTCTGGGCGGACACCGAAGCGCCCGCCGCGGACACTGTCTGGAAACGGGGAGACTCAAGCGCACGTTTCGTGCTCATCGACATCGATATTCAGGAAGTCCTTCGAAAGGAAGAAACGCGAAGTGCCGAAGCCCTGAAGGCGTTTTTTGCGTCGGCGGCGAAAGTTCGCGGTACGGAGGGAACGATTCCTCCGTCGCTCGGCTTTTCCTCACCCGAGACCGGAACCATCGAACTGGGCGCCGCGGGGGCTTTCGCCTGGTCGGGCGGCGATTCCCTGCCCGCAGGCTTCGCTCCCTCCAGTCCCGAAGGCGCCGCGAGAAAAGGCACCGCGCGCTTCGGTTTGCACCTCGATGCGGCGATGTCCCGTACCTGGCAGGGGGGATTCTCGGTCATTCCCGAGGAAGGAGACGAAGGGCGCTACGATTATGTCTACAGGTTGAGTCCGGAGGGCCTGTTCCTTGCCCGCACCGTCGTTCCGCCGATCGGGGAAGCCGTTGCCGAAATCGACCAGCGCCTGGGCGTTCACCTTTTCGCGTTCGCAAGTCTTTGAGCCTGGAAACGGATTAACACCATGCCATTCGTACAATTCACGGAAGTCAGCCTCGCATTCGGTGCGCGCGACCTTCTGAAAGGGGCGAGCCTGTTCCTCGCCGACGGCACGCGGGCAGCCCTGGCGGGCGCCAACGGAGCCGGGAAGTCGACGTTGATGAAGATCGCCGCGGGCATGATCAAGCCCGATTCCGGCGAAAGGGCCATCACCAAAGGCGCGCGCGTATCCTATCTCCCTCAGACCGGCGCCCTCGTGGGAACGGGAACCGTCTTCGAAGAAGCCGAAACGGCCTTCGATTTCGTCAAGACTCTGATTGCGCGGCAGGAAGAGATCGGAAGATTGCTCCAGGATTCCCGCGCCGACGACAAAGCCACCGCGCGCCTCCTGGAAGAACTCGACAGGGTAGCGCAGACCATCGAGTCCACCGGTTACCATCGGAGACGTGAAAGGATCACGGACGTATTGATCGGTCTCGGTTTCCGTCCGCAGGATACCGAACGCAGGGCCCGGGAACTTTCGGGCGGCTGGCAGATGCGCCTCGCCCTCGCCAAGGTACTTCTCGAAAATCCCGATGTGATGCTCCTCGACGAACCCACGAACTACCTCGATCTCGAAGCGCGCGGCTGGCTCGAGTCTTTCCTCGCCTCATACCCGGGCGGTGTCCTCCTCGTATCGCACGACCGGTACTTCCTCGACGTCACCGTCAATGAAGTGTATGAACTCTTCAACGGCAAGCTTTCC
>Ga0074199_1000608_pt1 | contig 50225 bp, 48 predicted proteins | sample EPASupsiteSAE347_FD_64528 | JGI IMG/M metagenome (GOLD analysis project Ga0074199, IMG submission 64528) | Bioremediated contaminated groundwater from EPA Superfund site, New Mexico - Sample SAE3-47 | ecosystem: Environmental > Aquatic > Deep subsurface > Groundwater > Contaminated ... | reverse complement strand
TGCCCATTGTTCTGTTTTTGAAGAGACGACCAGTTCATGAGAATGCTTCCAGCGTGGCCTGATCTCTCTGCGTTTTCGAAAGCGCCTTGGCGACAATCTTCGACGAGGCCCCCTGCCTTTCATTGAAATAGAACACCCGGTCGGCATTTTTCATCAGATCCTCTAGGAACGGATCAACCGCAGGCGAATAGAGCAGCACCGCCGCGTCCTTTGAGGCATCGCCCAGAATGGTCATGAACTGGAAGACCGTGAAACCTCTCCTGACCTCCAACTCCGTGAACCTGTGGCCCAGCTTACTCAGGATGCCGGAGTAGTTGCTGGAGACATAAAGCACCTTTGACCTCTGGAGATTTAAATTCTTATTCAAGGCCTGGTGCCACCAGGACATTGAAGGATCTGGACCTGAGGGTGATCGTGGATAGAGTTCGAAGTCCATATGGCTATCTAGAGCTTTTGAGGATATGAGGCCAAGCCGGACGGGGCGAAAGTAATCTAACGGGCGAGAACGCCAAGCCCTTCGCCGCCATGATTCCACCTCATTTTTCAAGTATCCATGAATGTCCACGGAGAAGAATACTTTCGCCCCGCATACCACGTGCTCTTATTCATGCATATACCGAATAAATCTCTAATGAGACGACCCCTACAGACTCCGCAGGATAAGGTTCTTTGGAATCTTGTCAGGCTCGGCGGGAATTTGGACCGCGAAGATTTGCGCGTTCGTATGAACATGAGGTTTAATGAATTGGGGCCAATCTCTGATGACTGGAACGATGAAGTAAGATAAGTCGCGTCGCCCTGGAGCCCTGTAGCGGCATGCCACAGCAGATGATAACATTCAGGCTTCGGCCTAAGCCTTCAGTCGGGTAATGTCACATCTGGCAAAACAGATCGAGTGCTTCCTCAAATCCATGGCAATCTCAGACGATGGGCCATAATAGTAGAATGTCGCGATTGGGACAATGGATATGCAGACTACTATCCATCACTTTTCTGCAACAGTTGATGAGAAATCTATGCAATTCCATGCCCTTCTCTTTGGAGCAAATTATATTAATATTTCAAAAGAGTCAACACCCCATAAGGGCTTTATAGCATGACGGAGGTTATTAAGTAAATATCGTTGATTTTGAGCCTACCATAGAGTTATACCGTATTTGTATCTTTATCTCCCAGGAACAGGAAGACAAGCTCAAGGCGGCCTTTGCTGCCCCGGACGTTAAAGCCTGAAGATTGATCCGGCTTTCGACTAAGAGGCGAACTGCCTCTCTTTTTTTGCAGATTGTTTGGTGTCTTCAGAAAAACTCATGCGTCTTTGCATCTAACCTAAATTTGGTCTCGGTTGCATACCAAAGACTTGCTTCGACGCGCTTTTGCTTGCTTGACGCCTCTACAATCCCGGTCTCCTCTACCATCAGTTCGTGCAGCTCATAGACCAGAGCGTCGATCTGTTTGTCCGTGGCCCCGATCTGCCTTTGCCAGCGCTGTCTTTTCTTGGCAATCCTTGTGCGGCGGCCATTTGCTTCCTACAGATCTTTGCAAATTGCTGAGCTATGAAAAGGAGAGTCAAGCGAAAAGGGGATAAGAATATTATGTCCCTGGTCAATCCATTCCTCAGGAGAGAAGATATCAAGATATTCGTATCAAGCACTATCTCCATCCAAGCTTCTCCATGATTTCCCTTTTCATTTTGTGGTCTATTTCAGTTACATTTTCTTCGGTTAGCTCGCTCTTTTCGAGAAGCTCATCAAAGATCTTTGAAATTAGTATATCATTCTTTATATCCTTGAGTATATCACGTTCGATTCTTCTGCGAACTAACACGTCCAACTCTTGGTTGGTTCTTATTGTCAGCTCAATTTCTTGCGGAAGCTCGACCTCTATCGCCATTTGATTACCTTAATGAATTAATGTCGGTTTTAGAATTTAAGGCTGCTCACCTACCGAATCTAATGACAGGCAGGTTTGAAAAATGTTCAATATTTCTTCCTCCGTCTTATCACAAAGCTCGTACACCAGGGCGTCGACCTGTCCGTCCGTGGCCCCGATCTGCCCTTGCCAAGCGCCGTCATCTCATGGCTCGTCCGGGTGGCGGCAAGTTGCCGGTGAAGCTCCAGCATCTCCTAAAAAAAATTCGCGATATTTCTGCATACCTGATCCAATTGATGATCTAATTGATTATTCTTTGAACAGTACCGAGTATGGCGGCTGGCGAGACCTCAGTGCCGCCGACGGGCCACAGATAATTATTTTTATATTTAAGATAAATCACGAAAAATTATTGAATTAATCTGCGAAATCTGCATTATCCCTCCTTCAAGGATAACTTTTAAGGTCTATTCGTGCATTTGGCAGAAGTGATGAGCCCATCGGTCTTTGACATATCCTTTGCCCTGCTGGAGGCGATGTGCGTGATCATCCTCGCCGCCTACCTGATCACCAGATCAAGATATTTCCTGGATGTTGTCGAAGGCCGCAGCAACCTGAAGGACCAAGCAGTCCTGGCCATCGCCTTTGGCGCTTTCTCGGTTTATGGAACTTTAATGGGCATCAACATCAATGGGGCCGTCATGAACGTGCGGGACCTCGGACCGCTCGTCGGCGGCCTCTTCTGCGGCCCGGTGGTAGGCATCGGCGCGGGGCTCATCGGGGCCGCCTTCCGCACCACGCAGGGCGGCTTCACCCTGGTTCCCTGCACTCTGGCCACGCTCTTGGCAGGCGTCTTCGCCGGTGCGCTGCACATGCGGCTCAAAGGCAAGATGCCGGGCCCCCTGCTGGCTACAGTTTTTGCCGTGCTCTTCGAGGTATTCCATATCGTTTTGGTGCTGATCATCGCCAGGCCCTTTTCCCTGGCGATGGAGGTATCGATGACGGCTCTCCCGCCTCTGGCCCTGGCCAACGGAACCGGCATCCTCATCTTCACGCTTATCGCCTCAAACCTGCTAAAAGAGCGCCAAACCAAGAGCGAGAGAGATCAGTATTACAAAGAGACGGCGCAAAAGAACGATGAGCTGAAAGTCGCCGCCGCGTCCCTGGAAAAATCCGAGAGGCGGCTGGCAAATATCATCGATTTTCTGCCCGATGCCACCTTCGTCGTGGACCTGAACGGGAAGGTGATATCCTGGAATAAGGCTATGGAGAGCCTGACCGGCGTCGCGGCCAGGGATATTCTCGGCAAGGGCGAGCACGAGTATGCCCTTCCCCTCTACGGCAAAAGACGCCCCATGCTGATCGATCTGGTCTTGAAGCCGGATGCAGAGCTGGAAAAGTCCTATTCTCACCTGGTGCGGCAGAAGAACGACGGAACAATCGTGGCCGAGAGCTACCTTCCAAATTTCGGGCGCGGCATCTATCTCTTCACAACCGCTGCGCCGCTGCATGACTCTCAAGGCCGCATCATCGGGGCAATCGAATCCCTGCGGGACATAACCGACCGAAAGACGATGGAGCAAAATCTGGAGAGGGCCAGGGCCGAGATTCACATCGCCGCCCAGATCCAGAAGAGCTTCATGCCCGACCACACGCCGGAGGTCTCCGAATTCAAGCTGGCCGCAGTCACCATTCCCGCTATGGAGGTCGGAGGCGACTTCTACGACTTCATATCACTGGCCGACGGCAGGCAGGGCCTGGTCATCGCCGATGTGGCGGGAAAGAGCATACCCGCCGCCCTCTTCATGGCGCTGTCAAGAACCATCGTGCGGGCCAACGCCGCCCATCGCGTCTCCGCCGCCGACGTCCTCAAGGAGGCTAATGTCATGATCGCAGAGGATGCCAGCGAGGGAATGTTCGTCACTCTGTTTTACGGCATATTGGACGGAAAGGCCCACTCGCTGAACTATGCCAACGCCGGCCATCCCCCGCCCCTCATCTTTCGGACGGCGGGCTGCAAGTGCACTGAGCAGGAGGTTACGGGAATTGCCCTCGGTGCCTGGGAAGAGGCCGAGTACGAAGAGCGCAGCGTGCAGTTCTGCCGCGGCGACGTTGCCCTCCTCTATACGGACGGCGTAACCGAGGCCGCCAACGCTGATGGGAAATTGTACGGCCTGCAAAGGCTCAGCGAGGTGGTCACCAAATCCCGCCACCTGTCCGCTCAGGATATCATGGCCGCAATTTTAGACGACATATCCGGCTTCAGCAGCGGCCAGGACCAATCCGACGATATAACCATGATCGTCTTGAAGGCTGAGTAAAGAGAGGACTGCCCCCGGCTGGCCGGACAAAAATCCTCAGATCTTTTCCGAGATATTTAAAAAGATATTTAAAAATAGGACTATCCGGACTGATGCTCCCGGATATATCCGATTACATCCCCTGACGTGACATTGGCCGTCTTTCCTGCATATTTGACATCCGGAATTTCATGAAGCGATTCTAAATCATAGACGCGCGGACCATACTGATAGCTTGAGTTTTTCAGCCACCATTCAGGGTATCCGATATTCTGGATCTCTTTTTTCTGTATGTCATTGTATTGTCCGTTGCGGTAGGTTACGACCAATCTCTCGAACAATGACTTCCAGCAATCCAGGTTTTTCCTAGAAGTCGAATTGGTGTACTCTGTCAGATAGGCGCGAGCTTCCGTCTCGTTCTTCCGGTATAATTCCGCCGCCTTGTGCTCGATATCAGGTTGCCTGGAAAGCGCCGCTCCTTCAAGGCTTTCCTGTTCCGCTTTGATGACGGGAATCATCTCGCAGTACATCAACCTGGCCCAGTTTTGCACCATCTCAAACGGCCAAAAAGCAGTGTTCATATCGAGGTCCCAGTGAGAGCCGTCTTCGTACGGCTGCGGAAGCTTTGTAATTCCGGCATAAAATGGCGCATAGCAGCTCTCCGACGGGGACGATAGGCCGAGCCAGCAAATTCCGCCGATTGCGTCCGGCAGCCAGCTTCGCGCCGTTGCAACATACGAATATCCGCACGGATCTGTTGATATCGGTCTTGCCCATGCGCCGGGTCTCAGCTCATCCGAGTATATCTGATCATGTGTATCGAATGGACCCCAGTACCGATAGGGATTGCCGAATGGTCCTCCAGCCGGCGGCGCGGTCAGATCATAGACCGTGCCTTCATAATGATCCCGGAATAGACCAAATGCAGTCGTAGTATTAATCGGCTTATCAGGAGCAACAGAGAACGGGTACTCCTTTGTGAACGGGCCTTCAACAAATGGGGATAGATTCGACGACGGGCTAACCCGGTCCAAGATGCGCCACACTCGGCTCAGGCAGTAGTAGGGATGTGAGTACTCTCCGCCGCCGAAAGCCTTTGCCCAGTCCAGCGGGCCTTCCGAGGAATTCCACCATCCCAGCACCTGCGCATCATGATGGAGATTTTTTGAATAGATTTGGCCGGGATTTTTCGGATCGATCTCTCTGATTCGGAACTGGTTTGCAGCAGCGAAGACTTCGCCGTCCGGAACCTTTTGAGCTGCCCAGTATCCGCCCGTTCCCGATGGTGTCCCGCCGCACATCTCCATAACCCAGACTTCGTTTGGATCAGCAAATATCAGCGTCTCACCGTACCCGTAATAGCCGTATTTATCGATGAGTTCGCCGGTGAGGTTTATCGCTTCTCTCGCAGTTTTGCAGCGCTCCAGGGCAATATTGGATAGCTCCGAGCTGAAGAATATGCGCTTTCCCCTCTTTGCGTTGGGACTGGCTTTGGCAAAGTTGGTGCATTCTGCAGACATCAGTTGGTGCTCGTTGATTATTCCATATGCTCCCGTGAGGTAGCCGTAGGTGTGATTTATTTGATCGATATAACCGATCACCGCTTCATTGCCTGCTATGGGGGACGGCTCATCCTCAAATTCAACATCGCTGGTGTGATCAAAGACGACAGGGCGTTTCGATCCCGGCATGTGATTTTGAGCAGGAATATATTTAAACGAAACCTCATCCTCTTTTATGGTCCCACCGATATTGCTCGGGCCAAAACCGTCGTTGGTGTGTCCGATTATAACTGACCCATCCGCAGATGCAGACTTGGTTACTCCGAATATTGTGCAGCCCAAAACAGGAGACACCAGGGCCAGGAGAAGGCAGAATGCAATAACTTTCCTAATTTTTGCCATATGAATGGATTTCATCGAACATGCATATGTAATTTTTGATGTTACCTGCTGATTGTAAGAGTATTTGATCTGCGAAATCGTTACCAAATTTTAACCATCCGTTAAATTTTAATCAGTATGATACATTTAAACATTAGTCATAATTTAGCCATTAATCATAATTTCATTAACAATCTTAATTTAACCATCATTTTAATTTAACCATCATTTTAATTTAACTATTAATCATAATGTAATCATCGATCTTAATTTAACAATTAAAATTATTTGCAAAAAGTAGGTGCATAACTTCCAGCATCTGTTTCAATATGAATTATTCCAAAAGATTTATTACGTAGTAAGATGAATTATAGTATAGAATCGATGAAAAATGGGTGAGTGTGAATGTCAGAGATGGAAATGCATCCCAGGTCGTCTATGAAACGCGTTGTGATTAGCGATGCGGCAGTTCCCTTTGTGGCGAGAGGAGGACGCTTATTCTCCGGGCAGGTACTGGCTTCAGATCCTGGTGTGGAGGATGGAGATATGGTTATGTTGGTGGATAGAAAGAACAATTGCCTCAACATGGCTCAGGTTTTTATCACGCCGTGATGGACCGAACCGACAACCATCTGCCATTTTTTTTAAACAGAAGAGAGAGAGAAAAGCTGCAATTTTGAGCACTCCCGCAATTTTAAGCTTCCATAAATACATGCTATCTTTAGAATACTATATATAAAAATGGGCTCATTGCGCAAGTTTCTTCTAGTTAAATGATAGCAGTAAATTAGAGCGTGATTCATATCAAAGCAAGTTCAATCCTAATTATTATTGCTATAATATTACTATGCAAACCCATATCCGGAGCAGAATACACCGCAGACTACTGGTTCAAAAAGGGTGGAGAATTCATAGAGAAGAGTTCCTATGATGTAGCCCTCGATTGCATCAATAAGTCCATCGAGCTGGAACCGAAGAATGCAACCGTGTGGTTGAGCCGGGGGGTTATCCTCTCCTATTTGGGAAGATATAATGAGACCATCAAATCTTACGATGAAGCCATCAGGCTGCAGCCCAATTTCGCCTATGCCTGGTACTCCAAGGGCCTGGCCTTTGCCCATCATGGGCTATACAACGAATCTCTGGCGGCTTTTGATAATGCCACATCCATCGATCCGTCGCTCACCGAGGCATGGTATGGAAAGGGCCTGATTCTCGCAGACAAGGGCCGCTACAATGAATCGCTGCAAGCCTATGATGCCGCAATGAAACTGCAGCCGGAGTTCGCCGATGCGTGGTATGCAAAAGGACAGGTTCTTGCTAACCTGGGAAACTATTCCGAAGCACTCGATGCATTTGAAGAGGCCGCCGTCCTGAATCCCTCATCGGAAGATATATGGTATAGCATCGGCCTGATCCGATCCATCCTCGGCAGGTACGAGGGTGCGGCAGCGGCATTCAACAAAACGATCGAGATCAATCCCATACGCTCCGCCGCCTGGATCAGTAAGGGAGATTCCTATTATTCCCTGCAAAAGTGGGGAGAAGCATCGGCTGCTTATGCTAAAGCTGTGGGCATAGATTCGCTCAATGCCGACGTTTGGCAAAAATACGGCCAGGCTCTGCGTCTGGCAGGCAAGTACAACGAATCGATTGTAGCCTACAATAAGACCATAGAGTTGAATCCCAAGAATGCCGCCGCCTGGAACGGCCAAGGGCTGGCCCTTGTTGAGGAAAAAAGATACAATGAATCTCTCCGGTTCTTTGATGAGGCCATCGGGGTGAATTCCAATGAGTCGGGATTCAGGCTGAACAAGGCGATGGCGCTGGAAAAGATGAATAGATATGCAGAAGCGATAGGAAATATCGACGAAGCCCTGAAGATCGATCCGTCCTGCAAGAGCTGCTGGAATATCAGGGGCCTGCTGCTTGCCAAAGAAGAGAAATTCAGCGATGCCGCCATTGCTTACGACCGGGCCACGGACATTGACCCGCTGTACCTGGACGCCTGGAACAACAAAGGAATTGCATTGGCCCACAGCGGCAATTATGATGAGGCTTTGAAGTGCTTCGACAGGGCCATTGAGATCAATGCAAAATGTGTCGAAGCCTGGGTAAACAAGGGCAATCTGTTCACGGCGATGGATCGCGAATCGGACTCTGATTATGCATTCTCCAAAGCGTCGGAATTGGGATATCGAAAATAGCCGAGGTTTGGGACGAAGCCGGGGGCAAGGCCCGTGGCCGCGGCTAAAGGCGAGTTCGATACGTAGCCGATGGAGTCGGCCATTTGTCTTGGGCCCGCCGCTATCCGTTACCGAGCGTCCTGCTGCATTGACGGCTGCTAAAGCTCAAAGCATCAAAGCATCAAAGGGCTTTTTTGCTTTGGTCAGCCGTCATTGCAAAGACAACACAATTACGTTTTTTACCGATCAATCCAGGACCGCCAGCCAGTCGAAATCGGAGAGGCTTTTGGGAGTTAGCGGGAAGTAGGTCGGATTTTTTGTGCTGCCCGATCGGGCCGGGAGAGCTGCGATTGCCGAGGCGTGAAGTCCCCGGCCTTTGTGAGTTGGAATGAACCGTGCTGGTCCGGGCCCTGCAGTCAGGCGCGCCTCAAGAGTGCCGGTTTCGGGCCGACCGATGCCGTTGGCGTCAGAAACTCCCAGAGCCGTTCCGATGACGGCATAGCGCTGCTCGAAAACCTCGTTGAGGTGCGCTCCCGCTGGCCACCATATCAATAGATCAGTTCCCAGTTGCCACTCTGCCTTTCCACGCAACAGATGGCTGTTGTGAGCAAAGGCCAGCACCTTCCCCCTGCCACGCTCACGGGAAACCATGTACTCCAGATTATCCGCCATTATTTTATCACGAATGCCGAGACACTCGGCAATCCTTTCGCCTGGTTTGCTCGACGTTCGTGCGAGCGCCGCATGATAGTTTAGCAATTGCCGGGCGATGGCGGCATACTGCACGGCTTCCAAATAGCGGCTTATGTCACTCTTGGCCACCAGCTCGGGGCGGCGTATGTGCAATTCGGAAATAATATCTTCTGTTTCGATGCGGAGCGCGGTTGCGGCCGGCGACAGGCCTATCGACAGCGTCCGGTCCATCATCGCAGCCGGATTCTCCCAATCGGCGTCCAGGCCGAGAAGCGAGTCGATGCGTTCGCGTCGATCTTTTCCGCGGTCGCCGTCAATCGAAGCGAGGTAGTCGAGGACAAAATGAAGAACCTGCCTCGGACTATCGGTCCCGGTCATCTCGGTGGGGCTGTCGAATCCGTAGAACTGGAGCTTGATGTCGTGGCACGGCTCGGCATTGTACGCCCTGATCCATTCCACTAGTTCCCGGTTCGCGTCGAGCCGGCCAAAGCCGTGGCTGAATCCGGTGTCCTGTACCGCTTCATACGATGCCGGGCCGCGACCTGCCACATACTCGTTCACCGCGCGCGCCCTGGGGAAACTGCTCTCGATGGCTAACGCGCTGTAGCCGTGCGCCTCCACCAGACGCCGGAAGAGCCGGTTGCGCAGCTTGAGAATGTCTTCCCCGCCGTGGAGCGCTTCTCCCAGGCCGAGCAACACCACGGCGTCGCCCAGCGAATTGATCATCCTGTCGACGGCGGCGTTGAATGTCTCGGGCGAATCGACGGAGAACGCCGCCGCACCGCGTGCAATCCAATCATCCAGCGTCGCATCTGCCGTTGCCTGCGTGGGAACGGAATCCGACATGGAATCCGACATAGAATCTGAAATGGGTCGAGACATGGATTAATACCTGGAATGAAGCATGAATTAATACCTGGAATGAGGCATGGATTGAGCTATCTCCTTTTTGGACAAGTGTTCTATCAATTTATAATTAATAAGTAATCAGAAATTGTCATTTTAGGTTAGAAGTAGCGTATCTTAAGCCTGTTACCGGCGCATATAATTTGCCGAATTTTTCTTTTCCATTGAAAAAAAGATTGGCCCAGACCGCAAGCTTGATTTACTTAAACTAATTTTGCTTTAGATAAAGTTAAGTTTAACTAAACATGAATTGAAATACATCAAAATATTTTGCGTACATAGGAGGCCATGATTTGACACCAAAATCAGCATTGAGATCTTTCATGGTACCACTTGCATTGGTACTGTTCCTTTTTGCGGTATGGGCGGCGCAGGCAACGGCAACCGATGAATCCGGCTATCCCAAGACGATTGTGGATTCATCCGGGCGCGAGGTTGTGATCCGTATGCCCGTGGAGAGAATAATCGTTCAGAGCGGCTATTCCGCGGAGGCGGTGCAAGCTCTCGGCGAAGCGGAAAAGATCGTTGGGGTCACGGACACCATCCACAAGCGCTCCGAGATATATCCGGCCCTCAAGGATAAGCAGGTCGTGGGAACCTGGAACTCCTTCGATTACGAAATGATCGGGGAACTGGCCAGGCAGGGCGATACGATCGTTCCCAACATCATCGTCCTTTGCTACTCGTATGGAACATCCGGCGGCAAGTCGTACGCCGTGGATTCCTTCGAGAAGGGCTTTGCTCCTTTCAAGAACATTACTCTGATCGGGCTTGATTTTACCAATCCCGAGAACGTCACCGAATCCATGACGAAGCTTGGCATCATCCTCGGAAAAGAAAAGGAGGCGGAGGCTTACAATCAGTGGTATGATCAGATGGTTTCACAGATCAAGTCTGCCGTCAAGGGTATGCCGCTCAAGAAGGTCTACATCGAATCCGGTTCGTCTACGGGAGTCTCCGAGCTGACCGCCTACGGCGCAGGCTCCGGATTCAGCAGCCTGGTGAGCATGGCGGGCGGCTACAACATCGCCAAAGATCTCCCGGAGAAGTTCCCCAAGGTCTCCTGGGAGTGGGTCATCACCCAAAACCCGGATGTGATCATGAAATATAAGTCGGCTGATACTCTCGGTTGGGAGAAGGGGCCGAGCAGGGACACATTGGATCTGGAGAAATCGAGAAACGAGGTCCTGGCACGCGCCGGAGCCGGCAACATCGCCGCCGTGAAGAATGACAGGGTATTTCTCTGCTTCTCAGAGATGCTCTACGGCCTGGACAATGCCGTGGGCCTGGCCTGGATGGCGAAGCTGCTCCATCCGGAGGCGGATATCGATCCTGATGAGATCTGGCAGGAATATGTGAAGCTCATGAATGCCGACTATCCTGACGACAGGATATTCGTCTGGCCGGAGGAGTGAAGGAAGCCGGGAAGAATAGCAATTTATTTTTATTTCATCGTGATACCCCGCTGCTCTGCGGCGGGGATCAAGTGCATGAAATCCATCTTAAGGATGTATCAGCAAAAGTGGCCGCCAGTCCTTTCTCTTGATCTCTTCCTTGCCTGATTTGGCTCATTGCATACCCACGCGATCTTTTAGCGCCCGGATATCTGCCTGTACCTGCTTGAGATCGTTTGCATAGCTGGGCTGGATGTCTTCCCTCAATCCGGAAATCTCTTCTAGCGTCGCATCTGTGGTTTTGCGCATTACTTTTATCTCACTTAGCGTTTCATCACCAGTTTTTCGCGAAGCTCTGACTTCATCGAGGGTGTTCTTTGTGTTGTCTCTGATCTGCAACAAGACCGGAATTGCCTTGTTCAACTGGATTGCTGAACACACCTGCGCATAGCTTTCGGTCCTCATAACGTCGCCTTCATAATCCTCAAAGGCAATATTCGATACCACGGAATGCTCGGGTGTCCGGGTCTTTACCAAGCCCTTGAAGTCCGCAATTGCGTCCTGATCGCCTTCGACCAGGGCTATTACTTCCTGATCATTTCCGCTCGACCTGTTACGGGCCTGGAATCCTCCAAGACCAATATCAATAGCGTTGGTCATCAGGAAGTATCTGTAACCCACGTCATGGACTTTGCGACCAATAATCTTGATTTTCAGCTTCATAATCATCCTGCTATGTGTCAGTGAGACTATTTGGTTGTTTCCTCGATTGCGGCTATGCAGCCGGAAAAGAGAATCCTACCCAAACCTTTTCGCTAGGAGTACTAATCCATAACCATGCCCTGCAGCTCTGCTGCTGGGTGCGTTACCGCTGTTTTGCTTTTCATTTTTTTTTGCAAGCTAATAAATTTAGCCAATTGGCACCTTTGTTAATACGATATAGGAAATACTTATAACTTAAAATGAATATCAGTTCTGCTTGTGAGAGCAAATGATATTTCACCATGAAAAAATGATTGTTGCGGCCTCGGCCATCCTGGCCGTGCTGGCAGGACTTGCATCGGCGGCATCCGCCGATTCTGCTCAGGTCGATCTCCTGAGCATCTTCGGAAATGCCGACATGAACGACAAGATCAATGAGGCCGATGCGACCTATGTGCAGGGAATAATCGAAGGGAAAAACGCCGCCACCAGGCTTGCCGATGCCAACTATGACGGCAAGGTTGACGCTCTGGATGTCGAGCGCATAAACGAGATCATAAAGGGCGACGAGAAAGAGTTGACCGTTGCCGACTCCATCGGCAGGAACGTAACCGTTAAGATGCCGGTCACAAAGCTCATCGCCCTCGGAAGCTACAGGACGGAGGCAGCCAGGATTCTTGGAGCGGATGATGAGATGGTGGGCGTGTCATCCGACATCAAGGACCTGAAATACTACTATCCTGATCTGGCGGAAAAACCGGCTGTGGGGACCTGGTCGGCTCCCGACACCGAAGCCATAGTCAAGCTTCTGCCGGACATCATCATCACCTCCGCTAACCTGGACCGCGCCACCAAGCTGGAAGACAGCATCAAGGCTGCGAAGATTGCCGTTCTGGGGCTTGATTTCTACAGAGACAACATCATGCGCTCCGAGATGCTGACGCTCGGCTTCCTCCTGAACAGGAATGAGCAGGCGGCCAAATACCTGTCATGGCGCGCCGGCTACGAGCAGCAGATCCGGGATAAGGTATCAAGCGTCAAAGAAGAAGACAGGCCGCGGCTCTTCATAGAGTGGGGAACCAAGAACACCAATTCCGAGATCTCAAGCTACGGAATGGGCAGCAGCGGCGACTCCGTCTGCAAATTCACCGGCGGCGTGAATATTGCTGCCGACCTCCCCGAGTATCCCAAGGTGGACAGCGAATGGATTCTCAAGGAGAACCCCGACGTAATCGTTAAATCCCTGGCCCCAAGCGCCGGAAGTGCCGGATGGAACAGCACTGAAGAAGCAGCCGGAATCCTGCAAAAGTACATTGAAGGCCGCCCCGGCTGGAGCAACCTCGACGCCGTCAAGAACAGCAGGATCTACCTGATCAGCACCGAGATCGCCTGGGGGCCGGATGCCATCGTCGGCGACGCTTACTACGCCAAATGGTTGAATCCGACGCTCGACATTGATCCTGAGAAGATCTACAGCGAGTACCTGGAGACGTTTATGGGACTCGAGTATCCTGAGGGAGTGGTACTCGGATATCCGGCAAAATAAGAAACAACCGTGAAGAATATAACGGCTGAGCTTAAAAACCAAAGTTTCAAAGGCTAATGAACTGAGGTTCAAAAGGCAAATGAATCAAAAAAGCTTGATGTCCCAAAGCTGAATAGTCAAGGGCTGAATAAGTCCCCGTTCTATTTTTCCTGCAGGTCTTTTTCAGTCTAAAACTTGTGTCTTGTCAAATCACTTGACGCCGGATATCATAAATCTCTCTCCGCAGTGGCCGTTCTTCAGATAGTCGAGATTGGTCAGAAGCCTTCTGTTGAGCCCATTCACAATTTGAATCTGACCGAATCCCAGGCTCTTGAACATATTCGCATCCGCATCTGGTCTCTTTTGATTGCTGGACCACAAATTGTCCATGATATCGTCGTTCAAATCGTGAGATTTCGGCATCCTTCTCTCAGTAATCATAACCAGAGGCACAGACAATTTCTGCAAAAGCTTTTTGGTCAACGGCTTATCCTTGCCGCGCCTGTACCATGTCCCATCGACTACCACCAGCCGACCGCCGGGCTTTAGAACTCTCCTCCATTCTGCCAGGGCCTTCTTTGGATCGGGCAAAGTCCAGAGGACATATCTGTTCACAACGGCATCAAATGACCCGCTTTCAAAGGGCAGCTTCTCCCCGTCGCCCTGCACCAATTCCAGCGAATGATGCAATGCTCCGGAGTTTTCCATAGCCTTCTTCAGCATCCCCTCAGAGACATCGACTCCTACAATCTCATGGCCGAGATCTGCAAGCAGATTGGCCACGATTCCGGGCCCCGTTCCCACATCCAATATCCTGAGCTTCTCGCTTCCCAAGGCCTGCACGAAGATCTTCTGCCAGGCCGCCCTTTCTCTGTCGGAATAGATCACCTGCCGCACATTTTTATCGTACTCTACAGCCCGTCCATTCCAGTGAGTTTTTATTTCATCCTTCATCAGTTATCCACCTCAAAAAAATAGTTTGAAGGCATTCTTTGCCGTCTATTCCTGCATCGGATATCGCATTTTAGCAGCTATCCAATTAGCCTTCAATAGCCATCCATTCAATAGCCATCCATTCAATAGCCATCCATTCAATAACCATCCATTCAATAGCTATTCCTTTGACAGCCATCAAATCAGCCATCGATTCAATTGGCCGTCAATTACTTTGCAGGCCACTGATCATAGCTGGGGTATACGAAGGTGCCGTTCTTCTTAACGTCGAAGTCGATGTGGCAGAACTTGTCCACATACTCCTGGTGAATCGCCTGAGGATCTATGTCCTTGAAGAGATCCGGATGCAAAAGCTTGGCAAGATATGCTGCGCCAATGATGTTGTTTCCCGAACCGCTGAGAATCCAGAAGCTCATGCAGTAAACATTATTGTTCTTTATGGCATCGACGTTTGCAAGCTCGGTGCGGTTTGTGACCTGCTCGTGGAAAGCCGCCATCTTGGAAGAATTGTCGATATCATAGCCGCTGTCCCAGCTTCCCACTCCTTTGAATATATATTGCGGATTTTCTTTGGTTACGAATTCAGGCTCAATATCGAGTATCGAGCCGTATTTGGGGTCGCTTGGGCCAATTTGCTTGTCGAGGATGTTCTTTCCGCCGGCCATCGTCAGAACCTGACCGAGATTGCTGCCGGAAGCATAGCAGTTGTAAGGTGTGTATTCAAAGAAACCTGTCGGCTTTTCGTCATCGGGAATGGATGCGATTCTGCTCTTGAACAGATTATAATATTTTGAGTACCAATCTATGAACGTCTCAGCTTCCGACTCTCGATCAAGTATATATCCATAGGTCCTTACGTTCTTCACCAGGGTATCCTGCTCGCGCATGTTGAGACAAATAATGGGAATGCCGTTCAGGTTTTTCTCAAAAGTATGCTTCTGATCGAGGCCGCCTACCGAGGCACTCGCGCGTTCGAGGTTTGTCTGAACGGCATCAGGCTTTAAGCTGATGATCTTTTCGTAGTCGCAGTTATTGGGATTGCTTCCGACAAACGGCAGCAGTGCGAATTTTGGGAAAAACTTTTTGTGCGTCGTCCTGTTTTCGCCATAGGCCACCAGTATGTCCTCTGCGCCCAAAATCCTGGTCATCTCAACTCCGTTGTATCCCATGTTTACCAGGCGCTTGATAGGCTTGTTAACCGTCTCATTCTCGCCGAGAAGATCTATAAATGTGAGCTTCTTCTCTTTTCCGTCCAGTATCGCCTGAACCTGCACTACATCGGCTTCATCGATCTTGCCGTCGAAATCGGCATCTGCAAGTTTTGTGGCAGTGTTTGTTCCGGCCAATATGCCTTCAAGATATTGCAGATCATCATTGTTTAGCAGATCATCCATATTGGCATTTCCGTAGATTTCGAGAACAAAATCCGCAGCATTCACCGGCATTAATGCCAATAACATGCATATTATAATCCCACTAATGTAGCTTTTATTCGTCCTGGTCTTTTCTATCATGGATTTACCTCGCCACAGAGCGCTGTTCAGTCGCTCGCTGCTTTCCACTAACTACATTGCCTTAAGTTAATAAATTTTACCTATAATTTAGAATCTATTAATACTAATTGCGAATTTTTATATAGAATTGTGCAATGATATTACATTCTTTAATAAATCGCCGAAAATCGCGAAATGATTAGATTCTTCAGCCTTCATAAATATCATCGCATCTCAATTTTCAGCTTTCAGTAGCATCAGCCAACAAATGACTCGGCCAAAATCACCACCCATTCCGGATTGCCAGCCGGATTTTCCAGTGGTCTTATGCACATTTTCATCATCTCTTGGTCTTTCTCTATTCATCTCTTGGTCTTCTTCTTGGTTTCGTCTTGCAGGCAATTGCATCTCATTAGCAAATCTTATATATTTAGTATTACTAACATTGTGTTGAGGTAATAAATTTGAAAGTAAAATTAATAAGTATGCTTGCTTTAGTGCTACTATTCTTGGCAACTGCAAGCGCCCATGAAACCATCCTGCGCCCAATTTCCGGATGGGCCGAGATCGGTGACACAGTTTCTCTGCCCATTGGAAGCGGCCACAATACTTCATCTACCGAGCTTCCAGAGGGCTTCGCTTATGTGAAGATCATGAGCCAGGCGGGGACGGTGCAAAATCACACCCTCAGCGAAAAGACTCCTACCTATGGCTTCTGGAAGTTCTACGATTTCGATGTGGATGAGCCGGGTTTATACATCATCGACCTGTACCATACGGAAGGCTCCTGGACCCATTTCATCACCAATCCACCTGCTACCGGCTACTGGGAGCATAAGTCCGTGGATGAGATCAACTGGACTATGCTCGACAAAACCGGCTGGGCTAAGGACTGGTATGTAGAGAGGTCTTACCCCAAGCACTGCTATGCCAAAGCATTTGTTGCCGCACCGGGTGCAAATTTTGCTCCGGCCTCCCAGCCGATTGGCCAAACGCTGGAGATTGTGCCCCTGAGCAATATTACCACGGTTGGTGATGGCGAGTTCGAGTTCCAGCTTCTCTACCTGGGCAAGCCCTTCGACAACATCACCATAACCGCAGAGCGCATAGGCAACGACACCAAACTGGAAGCGAAGACCGACAAGGACGGCAAGGTTAAATTGAACCTCCTTGATCCGACTGAAACAACAGAGTGGCTGATCCGAGCGGATACCGGCATGGACCCGCGCGTGGTAGAGGCCAAAGATCTGCCCAGAGGCAGCGATTCCAAGGAGAAGAGTTACGTAGGCCCGGTTTACCGGACGGCTCTGACGCTGAGAAACGATTACGTAAAGACGGTGGAATAAGGATTTTGATCACTCCTTTTTTTGTTATGGTGCAATCAGGTGCAAATAAGGTGCAATAATGAATGCAAAGACAGAACAATTGAAGCTTGCCGCATTGGCGATCTTTGCGCTTTTATCGCTCTGCAGTCTTGCAGCCGCCGATAATGCATCGACTGATGCGAAGGATTCGGGATCAAAATATATCCTACATATTTTCGGCAATGCCAATATGGATGGGGCCATCGACCAGTCGGATATAGCCTTTGTCAGGGACATCATTGAAGGAAAAACAAAGGCCAACGACCTTTCCGATGCCAATTTCGATGGTAAGGTCGACGAAGCCGACATCATCCAGATAAACAAGATCATCGATGATACCCAGAGCAACCTTACCATTTTGGACGGCAATGGATTGCCGGTCACGGTGAATTTGCCGGTGAAAAGGGCGATCGTCGAGCATCTGGACAATTCCGAGATGATGATGATTCTTCAGAAGGTCGACGCTGTTGCGGGCGTGGACCTGGCCATGTCCAAATCGACAAAAGAGTTTCCCGAACTCTCCAAGAAGACGAGCGTGCCTGGATTTTCTCCGGTCAAAGATCCGGACTATGAACAGGCGCTAAGCCTGAAGCCCGACATCATCCTGACATTCTCCAATAAGACGAATGAGAAGACAAAGAACTTGCCGGGAGTTCCTGTGGTCTTTGCAGGGCTGTATTACCCGGATCTCATCAACCCGCAGGCATCTTCATTCACCGATGCCGTTCACAAGCTCGGCTATATCATGGACGCAAGAGAGCGCGCGGATGAGTATATCAACTGGCATATTGAAAAGATAAATGACATCAAAGCCTGCACGGAGAACCTGTCTGAAAAGGTAAAGCCTACGGTTCTAATAGCATCGCTGCCGAAAGACGGAGATAAATCCATAGCTACCTATGCCAAGATCGACACTCTGAGCCAGATGGTCTCCCTGGCCGGAGGAAAGACCATTGTAGAAGGACTTCCGGCTTACCTCCAGTCCAATTACCGCATTGAGATCGATCCTGAGTATGCCATCCAGCAGAACCCTGACTACATCGTCTTCATCACCATTACCCTCGATCCGCCCATTGGATACGACTCCGACAACATCACCGGTATGAAGAAAGCTATGGATGCATTCATGAGCCGCCCGGAATATGCCAATTTGACTGCGGTTAAGAACGGTCGAGTTTACATCATTAACGGCAATCTAAGGAACGATGCAACCAAGGGTCTGATCGGTGCCGCATATCTTTCCAAGATCTTCCACGCCGACAAGGCTGAACTGGACCCGGAAGAGCTGCATCAGGAGTATTTGAGCAGGTTCCTTGGCCTGGACTACGATCTGAATTCTCATGGCGTTTTCATCTATCCGCCATTGGTCAATGGCCAGGGCAAGCTGGAGGGAGTGCCTGACAGCTACTACGATTTAGTGGCAGCCGGCAGCGCAAAAGCCTGATTTTGCAGATGCTGTTGAAGCGACGGTTGGGGTTGGGGTGAAGGGGATTTCAACCTTCGCCATCTTTTTTTGAATGATCAAATGAAAATTCGTTCGTCAGAAAGTCTTTGCGCTGGAGATTTTAGATAAGGCCTTCTTTGCCTCGATCTTTGTAAACGGCGTAGGTCCGTTGTATCTTCCCTCTTCTCGCAGCTCCTCGAAGAGATCGGCAAAGAGCGGCATCTCCAATCCCTGCCCCTCCAACAGCTTTCTCTCACTCATGATCTCTTCGGTCTTGCCGAAAGCCACGACCCCGCGGTTTAGAAGAAGAACCTCATCGGCCAGCAGGGGCACTGAATTTACATCATGGGTGGATATGATTATCGTTGTCCCGCTCTCTCGCAGGCCCTTCATCAGCGCCACCACCTCTCTTTTCGACCTGGGGTCCAGGTTTGAGGTCGGCTCGTCCAGCACCAGGATTTCAGGGCGCATGGAGAGTGCCGTGGCCAGAGCCGCCCGCTTCTTCTGGCCGAAACTCAGGGACTGAGGCGATCTCTCGGCCAGGTCGTCAAGCCCCACCACCTGCAAGGCCCAGCGAGAATCCCTCTGCACCACCTCCTCCGGGAGCCCGAGATTCCTGGGGCCGAAGGCCACGTCCTCCTCGAGGCTGGGCATGATGAGCTGATCGTCGGGGTCCTGAAATACCATGCCGACCTTCTTTCTAATCCAGAGAAGATTTTCCTTGACCACCTTCTTGCCCAGGATGCGAACGGACCCATTTCCGGAGAGAAGCCCGTTCAAATGAAGCAGCAGTGTGGATTTCCCGGCACCGTTCGGGCCGAGCAATGCGAGCGACCTGCCCCTGGCCAAACGGAACGTGACCGCGTCCAGAACTGTGCCGCCGCCGGGATAGCTGAAACAGAGATTCTCGATCTCAACTGCCCAGCCGTCAGGAAGGGCGTCGCTACTATTCTCAACTCCGAGGTTTTTGACGGATTTTTTATCGGAGATCTTTTCCATATCTTTCATCACAATCCCAAATCCCCTGGCATCGCATTCCCCTGCAATCAGGTTCTGTCTACTTATCCACTATCCACTATCCACTATCCTACAACGTCATCTCGAAAAACTGCAAAGCCAGCGCCGCACCAACCACGACCAGCCCTTTCATCCAATCCCGAGAATTCATTCTCCATCTGCAGCTTTGGGGAAGCTGTCCACGGTAGCATCGCGAGATCATGGCCTGAAACATTCTCTCCGAACGAGCGATGCTATGCAAGAGCAGCGCACCCAGAGCGTTTCCGAGGACTTTCGCCGTTCTGCAGTCCGATCGTCTCTCAAATCCCCGCGCATCAAGAGAACGCAGAGTTGAGCCCAATTCCCGTCCGAGCAGATCGATGTAGCGGTATGTGAAGAGAAAGATCTGCACCAGCGAATCGGGAACTTTGATCCTTCCCATCGCCAGAGCCGTGACAGAGAATGGGCAGCTCGCCAGCAGTACCTGGGCCAGGATCACTGCGGCAAGCCCTTTTAGAAAGATCGATAGACCTAAATTTATTCCTTCCCGGCTGATGGAGAGGATGGAAAGAGACGCTATGCTGCTGCCTTCTACCGTCAGGGGGAGAATGAGCAGAAATGGCAGGAGGAAAAGCAGCGGCCACTTTAGGTTGGCTGCCGCGCGCCTCCAGGATATGCGAGATACGGCAAGGACTACAAGGGAAAGGACAAAACCGATGGCGGCAATTGCCGGGCTTTGCAGCGTGGCAACGGAGACGATCAGAACGAAGAGCGCGACCAGCCTTGCTCGGGGGTCCCAGTTGTGGATCGGCGAATTGCGTCGAGAATATAAATCCAGGTGCATCCAGCTATTTTCCTGAAGATTTCGACGCCCTGCCATTCTTACGAGCCGTGTAGATCATGGCAATTCCGCAGATCCCCAGGAGATAGCCAATACCGGCTGCCGCTCTTGCTGCCAGCGGCATTTCCGGGTCGGCCTTCTCACTTCCCAGATTCAGGCTGAGCTGGGCCCTGTGGCCTGCTGCATTGCCGACAAACGTCAGATCCCCAAGATCGTAATTATCCTGGGGCCGGAATAGAAATTCGCCTTTGTCGCCCGTTGTTCCGTTCTGAATTGCCTTTCCATCCTTCAAAACCTCGATGTCCACACCCTGGGCGGGCGTTCCGTCATCGTACATGGCCTTGAGCTGCAGCTCGTTTACCTTGTAGCCGAGGAGCATCCTGTGAGCATCGGCAGTCCCGGCGAAGAGGAGAACCAGGAGAACCAGGACAGCCAGGGCCGCAAGCAACGCTCTTGGATATGGGCCCGGGAAATGCCCTGCAAAATTTCCTGGGATTTGCCTTGGTTGTGATGCTGCAAAATATATTTCGTCCCCCATAATACCTCCCAAATCGCGTTATCTCCCGGATCGCCGCCGCCACATCCAGGCCGCAGGCACAACGATCAGTGCGAGTGCAGCAGCCGCAGTGGCAGTCGTCGCTTCGTTCTTAATGCTGATAGTTGCGCTCTCCTCGTGTCCTCCTCCCGACACCAGGTACTTCCAGTCTCCAGTGCCCTTTCCCGGCAGAACCATGCTGAACCTTCCTGCGGAATCCGTCCTATTCTCGGCATAGAGATCTCCGTCCCGGAAGATCTGAACCGTGGCGTCACTTGCCGGCTCTCCGTCATCATAAATTGCGGTCAAGTCCACCGTCATCCTCTGGCCGATGAACATCCTGTGGCCAAAAGCCGGCATTGCACCCAGGATCAGGGCCAAGACCAGCAATATCAGAACTATTTTCTTCATATTTTTCCCCTTTTTTCCCATCTTTGCCTCAAGATGCAAAATTGCCTGCAGCATCAAGCATCTCGGGCCTATTTCGCATCAGGAATCCGGCGGCAGCCCCGCTCACCACACACTCCGCCAGCATGACCGGAACGTGCGCGGCAAGCACCAAAACGGAGATCTCCCAAAATCCCTCTCCTGCGGCCAAAAGCTCGACAAAGACCATCAAAGCCGCTCCGAGAACCGCGATTCCTCCGGCAAGGCCGCCGAATATGATCTCTCGATTGGGCGAGCGGAATCCTCTGCGCCGCTCGAAGATCTGCCAGGCCAAAAGTGCCGGAATACCCATGTTCAGGGCATTGACACCCAGCGCCGTCAGTCCGCCGTGTTGAAAAAAGGCCGCCTGCAATGCAAGCGCCACAAAGACGCTTGCATAAGCTCTCTTTCCCAGCATTATGCCTGCAAGGCCGTCCATGAGCAGATGAACCGAGGTCGGGCCGACAGGAAAATGCACAAGGCTTGCCACGAACAAGGCCGCCGTCACCAGAGATATTTTTGGTATCTCCTCAGCCTCGATCTTCTTCATGGAAAAATAAAGCAGCACGGCAGTTGCTGCAAAGCCTCCCGCCAGCATCCAGGCAGGCAGGACTCCGTCAGAGATATGAACCAAATTGCACTCCTCCGACCGTCCTTTCCATTTCTCTATTTCTCCACCCAGAAGGTGAGGTAAGCCGTGGGCGCGATCTGGTCGTACTCCATCCCGTCGCCTGCCTTCCAGTGGCCTTGAGAATCATCCGCCGCAGCCTTCCATATTCCCTTCTCCTCGACTGTGGCCTCGTAACTCAGCACCCACAAACCCGGACGGGTGAGCCGGAAGTCCACTGTCCCGTCATCCGAACTCCCCTCCGTCTCTGTCTCCTGGGCATGCTGTACCATGAGAACATCCTGAGGAGACCGGCTGACAACGGCGCTGTAGCTTCCGGGCAAGGGCCTGCCGTTCCAGAGGACGCCGGCCTTGAAACTGTCGCCCGACTTGAGGCCGTAGGGATCGACCTTGGGTATTATTTCCAGCCCTTTGCCGCTGGACCAGTCGCATCCCTTTCCGGATTCGACGGGCATGAGGACGCGGCCATACTTCTCAACCAAATTTTTGCTGCCGGAAGATCCGTACCAGGAGGGATCAAACAATGTCGACTCCGCCTGCAAATCCAGTATGTAGCATCCTTTTTCGCTGAGTGAGACTTCGCCGATAAGCCCGGATTTGTACGATTCAAGTGCGAGATCCGAGACCTTGCCCTCCGGCGACACCAGCTTTGCCACAGGCAGGCCGGAAAGATCGGATTCTGCCGTCCCGCCGTGACCGTAGGCTATCCAGACCTTTGCCTCCGAGCCCAAGGCAGGCTTTTCCGGAAACTCAGCATAAAGCGAGTGGGCTGATGCACAGGCTACAAGTGCCACCAGCACTGAAATTAAGAGGATGCTTTTCATAAATATCATGCAAATAGATCGTTGGTATTAAAATCATTTTCCTTCGTATTAAATTTTGCCATTGCTACACAATTCATAATAAAAAGGACTGGAAAGGAAGCAGCGTTACTTCCTTACCCAGATGGACAGCACCGTGGTGTACCTTGTGGTATTGTAAGGCACCTTGTCGCCGGTCTTGAATATTTTGCTGCTGGAGTCATAGGTTGCGGTCCACTCGCCGTCGCCCAAGACATCATAATAGCAGTTGATCAGCCACAGACCCGTCTGGTTGAAGTTGACGACGAAGGAGTCCTTATCGCCGGTGAAGCCTTTCTGCGCCTTTGTAGAAGTCATCTGCGGGGTGGCGGAGTATGTGGCATTGACCTGCTTGTCGTTGAACAGCACTTTGAATGTTACATTCTCCTTGTTCTTGATTTCATAGGGAGCCTTTTCGGGTGTAATCTCAACAGGCAGACCGGACTTGAAGCTGCCGTCGCTCTCATTTCCTGCATGAATTACGGCCTCAGCGAAGCTGTATCCAAGCCTGTAGGTGGTATTGCTGTAAGACGGAGCGCGAGCTGCGACATAGACATAGCTGCCCGGCCAGTAGAATGTCAACTGATTGCTGCCATAGTCTCCTACCCAGCCATATCCTGGAATCCATTGGCCCGCCTTCTTTTCCATCTCCAGATCCAGTTTCTGGCCGTCCGGAGTTACCAGATATGTGGAATTCATCGCAGGAAGGGCAAATGAGGCGGGGTCATTGGCATGGCCGTAGAAGATAAAGCCTTCCAGGTTCTCCCCGACATTTGCCGTATCCTTCGATTCTACCCATACACCGTGGGCGCTGGCGTTCATGGTCACGGCTCCGATGAGGAGCCAAAAGAGCATTAGCGTTGCTTTCGTGTTAATCACCTAAATAATAGTAATACTAAATAGATAAATAGATGCAAGAAGTAGAAATACTTAAGAATTATAGATTATACTTTCTGCAGAAGAATCGAGAGAGAACATCATCCAATGCGACAGTCAAATGAAAGAATGGGATTAGCCGTTGCTACTTGTTGCCTGCTATGCATCACGCCATATCTGCAACCCATATCCGCTATCCTTTATTCAAGATCAGCTACCCATATCCGCTATCCCATATTCGCTATCCTTTATTCAAGATCAGCTACCCATATCCGCTATCCTTTATTCAAGATCAGCTACCCATATCCGCTATCCTTTATTCAAGATTTGCAGGATCTGCACACGGCATCCTTCTCGCAGCACTCCTGCTCCATCTGCAGAGTGGAGTGCTCGATGCCGAATTCGTCCTTGAGCCGGGCCTTCAAATTCATCATAATTTCCTGTGACGGAACCCGGCTTTTGCTGTCCGTAACCACATGAGCGCTGAGCAGGGCATGGTGCGAGCAGAGATTCCAGACGTGAAGATCGTGCACCTCGGCCACGCCCGGTGAGCGGCGCATATTTTCTTCGACATCCTCCAGCTTGAAGCAGGTGGGAGTCCCTTCCATCATGATGTGCGCCGAGGATTTTATGACTCTCCCGGAACCGGCGATGATGATGATGCCGATGAGCGCGCCCGCCAGCGGATCGGCCAATGTCCAGCCGGTCTTCCAGATTATGACGGCAGCAGCGATCACGCCCAATGATGAGACCGCGTCGCCCAGCACGTGGTACATGGCGCTCTGCACGTTGGCATCCTTCGCGTCGTGATGGTGCCTGTGGTGTTCGTGATCCTCGCTGTTCTCTTTGTGCTCTCTGTTCTCGTTATGCTCATTATGATGATCTTCATGCTGTTCATCGCCGTGTCCGTCATGGTGGTGCCCTCCCAGGATGAAGGCCACAATCAGGTTTGCCGCCAACCCCAGCAGCGCAATGGCCAGCAGCTCCACGCTCTTGACCGGCTCGGGAGAGAGAAAGCGGTGGTAAGCCTCCCAGAAGATGCCGACGGACACCAGTGCCAGCGTGATCCCGTTTATGAGAGAAGCAAAGACTTCAAACCGATGGTAGCCGAAGGTGTAATCCTCATCAGCCGGAAGTGAGGACAGGCGCAGGGCGGCATAGCTGAGCCCCAGGGCGAAGATATCCAGAAAGACGTGAGCTGCATCGGACAGCAAAGCCAGGCTTCCCGTCCACCATCCACCGGCCACTTCCACAAACAAAATGAAGCTTGTGAGGGCGATGGAGACCAGGAAGCGACGCTCGATGGACTTGGAAGGATGCGATCTCATGGTTGTCTTGGCCTAATTTTGCCGGATAGTTTAGAGCTTGGTTTATCATCCATTTGTTTATCAGCCATTGGTTTATCGGCCTTTCCAGGGCCCAAATCTCAAATGCGTCTATTTGCTGAAGCTCCTTTAGTTCATTTTGTCGCGCCTGTATTTCATCCTTTCTTTAAAAGCATCTCCTGCGTGAAGGTATTGGCCTCTTCAATGCTTGCGCCTTCCACGGGCGTGATGGAGCCGAAGGCGTCCATGAGCAAAACTTTTCCCTCTTTTCTTCTAGCAGCAACGATGTTCTTGGCCACCAGTTGCTTTTCCGCCCCGTCTGCCACAAGGTAAACTGAGAATTCGCACATTTTATCTCCCCTGATCTTGATTCATATTAGTATTCGTATCAGCACTCATTTGTCCATAACTGAATTCGCATCAGCATTCAATCGCATTCACATCTGAATTCATATCCGCACTCATTCATCCAAATTCGCGTCAGCATTCGTTGAATTAATTCCGGCATTCGCATCTATGGAATGTTCTCATGTCTCCAGAATGCACTCTTTAATCTTTAAAAACTCCTGCAGCGCATCTGATTTGGGGCAGTGATCCAGCAGGCCGATTCCCTTTTTGTCCGCCTCCTGCACATCGCGGCAAAAGCGCATCAAAAACACTCGATCCACATTTCCGTCCAGCTCCTGCCTGGCGATCCTGATGTCTTCGTCGCTCTCCACCTTGTTTATCACTGCAATCTGCCTCTTCACGCCCAAATCCCGAGAGAGCTTCGTTCCGTGCTTTGCCACCTCCAAAGATTTCGGCGTCGGCTCGGTGATGACGAAGCAGGCATCAAACTCCGAGACGAGGCCCCGCCCGAAGATCTCCACGCCCGCCTGGGAGTCGATGAAGATAAAATCGTACTCATCCGGTCCGGCTGAGAGGTAGGCCACCAGCAGTTTCACCAGCGCAATATGCGAGCAGAGACATCCCGCCCCGCCAAAGGGAATTGTGCCCATCACGATCAGCTTCACGCCGTCGGCGGCGTCCAGGATGAACTCGTGAATGTGATGGTCGCACTGCTCGCTGCCGGCGTGGGGGTGCTCTTCCAGGCTTGCGCCCAACTGCTCTTGCAGACGGGTTTTATCGTCGGCAAGGGTGATGATATCGTTCATCGGGATTCCGAGAGACATGGCCAGGTTCATGCTGGGATCGCAGTCTATGACCAGAACCTTGTAGCCGTCCCGGACCAGCAGCCTGGCAAGATTGGAGAGGATGGTGGTCTTGCCCACTCCTCCCTTGCCGGTGAAGATGACGCGTTTCATCTGCACTCCATGACCAGCGTATTTACGAATACCGACTCGTCAAAGGCGTCGTTGACCTTCTTGGTCGGGTCCCGGTGGCGGGCCAGAAACATCCACTGACCGCCTTCGGTGACGGGAATGCGGGCGATTCCATTGCCGTCGGTCTTGGCAAAGGCCATCTCTTTGCCCTCGCTCTTTTTTTCATTCCCTTCATCATTCCGTTCTAAATTCTTTGACACTGCCTTGATCTCGGCTTCGGGGAGGGGTTTGCCCTCGTAGAAGACCTGCAGCTCGGCATCCTGGCCCACTTTGCAATTGGGAGTCTTCGGCACGATCTCCAAAATTCCGTGCTCGACCTTTCCGGAAAATGCCTTGTCGTCTCCGGCAGAGCAGATGAATTTCGCCATCTGGTGGAATGCGCCCGCGTAGATGACATCCTTGAACTGCGACTTTGGACCCTGCTCGTATCCCTTCTTGGTTTGAGTGAAGACAATTGACCCCATATCCACGATAACCGTTCGATAGCTGTCCTTCTCCGGCTTCACGCGGATAAGATAGCGGTTTTTGTCGGGAATCAAATCGATGCTCTCCCTCTTGCCGTCGGGCAGGTAGACGAAGGCATTGAGCCTCTTGGCATCCGCCAGGCCGTCCTGTTTCATGTTATGGCCATAAGCCAGGGCCAGGCTGAACTCGCCGTTCTGTTCATCGGTCTTTTCCAGCCATATCTCATGGCCTTGAATCATCATTTCCAGTTTGCTTTCCTGCATTCTCATCCCTTCGCTTGGTGCAATCAACAAGATGCAGACGGTTGTGCTCGCATGGTTAATAAGTTTTTTGATAATAGTATCACAAAATCTAATACTTAGATGATTATTATTAAATATAATAACATGATCAACGGAAAATGCATTCCGCATAGGCCCGCTTAAACGAAAATATAATTGATTATCTTATGAATTTTCAATAGATATCTGGCCAAATAATTAATAAAATGAATCTATGCAATTCGATATTATTTTTTGCTCATAATCTATTAATAGAAACAGTTAGAGAATAGAGCTAACGCCATTTCTACCTTGCGAAAATATTCTTCCAAGAAAATGAGCGTTCATGAATTACCAGATTCAGTTGAGTGATTCAATCAAGATCAAGATGACTCATCAAGATAACTCGCCAAAAACTCAGCAAGATAACTCAGCAAGATAACTCGCTAAAACAACTCGCCAAGAGGACTTACCATGAAATTTGCCAGCAGAATTATCGCAGCTCTTGTAGCTATCGGCATTGTAGCCATCTGCATCGCTCAGGCGGCATCCGCGTCAAACGCTTCCGCCTCACCCAATCCGTTCCAGGGAACATTCACGGGAACTGCCGTCGGCGATGATGATTCAACCGCCACGCTTGCGCTGAATCTAATGCAGAACGGCACCAACCTCGTCGGAACGGCAACTATCGGAGAGGGCCTGAAGGTAGAGACCGGCGGCCTGATCTGCCCCGGTCTGGTCCCCGTTCCTGCGGGCGCGATTCCCGTCAAGGGCAGCGTCTCAGTCATGAATCCAAACCACCTGGTGGCGAGTTCCAGTCTCGTCGCATCCGGCTTGACGATTACCGGAAGGGTGGTCGCGGACCTCTCCAAGGACGGCAAGACTATGGATCTCGACCTGGATCTTGAAATTCCCTGGCCGTGCCACGGCACGAAGATCAAAGCCAAAGTGACCCGGTCCCAATAGCCGGAAAATCAAAGCAGCTAAAAGCCGAGAAAATTAAAGCTGCCAATAGCGGCAAATCAATCTCAATTGGGTTATCAAACCGGATCGACTCCGGAATTTGTCTCTCTATTTTTTAACCATCTGTCGGATCTTGTCCCAGCCCGTTCCGCCCGCGCGCAGGGAACTGTCCAGCACCACATCAATGAAGCCTATGAGCACATGAGCATAAGCGGCATAAAAGTCGCGGGCAAAGAGCATGGCCTCCTCCAAATCCTGGAAGTGGCGCACCTCGATCTCTTCTCCGCTCTGGGATTTTACGGAGCTGATGCTGCTGTCCGCCACGAAGCTGGAAAAGCCGCATGATGCCTTGGCCGGCTGGAGGGCGTCGATGTTCACGGGCACTCCGCCATCGCATTCGTAGACATAGCGGATCTGCTCCTCTCGGGTCAGAGCGCCCTCGGACTTTGCTTCCTCCAGCAATTCCTCGTCCAGGTACTCGGGCTGAGGAATGAGATAGGCGTCAATCACGAAGGAAAAGCTATCCTCGCCGCTCTTGCCGCTCCGGCCCAGGTCCACAGCCTCCAGGACGAGGCCCAGCTTCACCGGCTGGCCGTGACCAAAGCTGCACTGCCACTGCGGGTTTTCTACATAAAGAATGCTGTCGCTGATGTCTTTGACGGTCTGCATCATGCTTAATATTGAAATTATTGCTTCATAAGGTTTTTCTATTAATAATATTCTATTATGTTGTTTGTTCACGGCCATTCCGTCTGATGAGTGGGATCGTAGAATGGTAGGATGATTGAATGGTAGAACAGTAGACTGTCAGAGGAGTATCATAAAATACCTGCAAGATGAAATACCTGCAAATCCAAAAAACGTGTGTTTCAGACTGATTTATGGGAGGTTTTGGGAATGGACTATGCAGATTGCGCCAAGTTTGCCAACGAGAACCCCGTCAGCTACATCGCCACGACGGAGGGCGACCAGCCGAGAGTGAGAGCCTTTTTGATGTGGTTTGCCGATGAGAGCGGCTTTTACTATCACACCGGAGAGCCGAAGAGCGTGTGCAAGCAGCTTCGCAAAAATCCCAAAATTGAGGTCTGCTTCTTCAATCCCAAAGGCGACCTCATGTCCAAAAGCATGATGCGCGTGGCGGGCGAGGTGGAGTTCTTGGACCGCCCCGATCTTCGCGCCCGCCTTCTGGAGGAGCGGCCTTTCCTCAAGGCAGTGGTCAGCGGCCCGGAGGACAGGAAACTGGCGATTTTCAGGATCGCCCACGGTGAGGCCTGGTTTTGGAGCATGATGGAGAATATGAGAGAGGCCGAGATTCCGAGGGTTAAATTCTGAGCCAGACGCAAGAGCAAAACACGGAGCAGAGCAAAGATAGTGCAAGATGATGCAAGATAGTCCAAAACATAGAGCAAAACATGAAGATTTCTCTGATCCTCGCTCACCCCCATGCCGGGAGCTTCAACCATGCCATCGCCACGGCTGCGTGTTCAGCGTTGCGGCAAAACGGTCACCAGGTCGCATTTCATGACCTCTACCAAGAATTTTTTGACCCGATCCTTCCTTCTGAGGAGATTCCAAAGGGAGCGCTCCTTGATCCCATAATCCAGAAGCACTGTCAGGAGATCGCTCTGGCTGATGGGATAATAGTAGTCCATCCCAACTGGTGGGGGATGCCTCCCGCCATCCTTGCGGGCTGGGTAGACAGGGTCATACGGCCAGGGGTGGCCTATGAGTTCCTGGAAGGCGATGATGGAGAAGGCGTGCCCCGCGGACTGCTCCGGGCCAGAGCGGCCATCGTCTTCAATACCGGCAACACCTTTCCGGAGCGGGAGCAAATCGCTTTTGGTGATCCGCTGCAGACAATCTGGAAAAACTGCATATTCGGCCTGTGCGGTGTCACGCAATTTCACAGAAAAACATTCTCGGTAATAGTAACCAGCACTCCCGAAGTGAGAGCAGCCTGGCTTGATGAAGTTCGTTTGACTGTGGACAGACATTTTCCCAAAGAGGGCACGACATAGGAGACACGATATGCAAATCCTGGCACTGAACGGCAGCCCCAGAAAACAGGGCAACACCGACATTCTCATTGATGAAATTCTGCGCGGCGCAAGGTCGGGCGGCCATGAAGCGGAGAAGCTTCGCCTCTACGATTACGAGATTCGGCCCTGCATCGACTGCCGCCGCTGCAAGCAGAGCGAGACGGGCCATACCTGCGCCCTAAAAGACGGGATGCAGAAAATTTACCCGAAGCTGGAAGCGGCAGACATCATTGTCTTCGGCACGCCCATTTATTGGTACGGCCCAACAGGAATGATGAAGCAGCTCATCGACAGGCTGCGACCTTTCATCGCCAGCAGGAAGCTGGAAGGGAAAATAGGAATGCCGGTCGTGCCGTCCGAGGAAGGATCGGATTGCTGCGGGCCGCTACTGGAGATGTTCCGCATGTCCTTCGAGTATCTGGGAATGAAAACGGGAGAAAGCATCCTGGCCAGGGCCTACGAGCGGGGAGAGATCCGGCAGAGCCCCGGCGAGCTGGAGAAAGCTTACGAATTGGGGGCATCTTTGCAGCTTTGATCGAACCTTAATTGGTGCTCGATCAAAGCTCTGATTGGATCATTCTGAAACTGCGAAGATCAGACAACGGGGCTAGACAACCAGGACAAATCCGTAGTCTTTCACGCCCAAAGCCCTGCCTAGAATCGTCTCCAAGGTACTGCGCATCTTCTTGCTTCGGGCGGGATCGGCGAAGATCTCGGGGTGGTGGAAGAAGTAGACCATCGACGCTAAGAGAAACTCCACAGCTTCCGTCGGATGCTGGACATCGAATCTTCCCTCAGCAACGCCTTGCGACACAACCTCGGCCATGAGGGGAACAAGCCTCTCGATGAGATGCCGCTCCATTTTTTCATGCATCACGGCATTGCTCTCTTTGTGAAGATAGTCCATGATCTCCTTTCGGGAAGAGCTTATGCCGATGATGCTGTTGACGATGGCGTTGATCTTGGCGGCTGGATCGAGATGGGGGTCCTCTGTAATCACTCGCACATCATCCTCCAGGGCCGCCATGTCCTTTTCGATGATGGCTTCCAGGATTTCTTCTTTGCTGCGAAAGTAGTAGTAAAAGGTGCCCTGGGCGACGCCCACATCCTGGACGATATCGCTGACTGCAGTCGCTTCGTAGCCTTTCTCCATAAAAAGCCGCTCCGCTGCATCAATCAACTCTTGCCTGCGCTCTTCCGGGTCCTTGGTAATTCTCTCTCTTGCCGCACGCTTCAATATCTTGTGCCTCGAATCGACTGACGATCAGTCATAAATTCCAGTATAAGAACTTTCTTTTCGAATTCTTCGAATTCTCTGCGTCTTAAGTTTTGGCTCTTCGTTCCACTCGCAATTCCACTCACACTTCCGCTCACGCTTCCACCCACATCCACCCCCCGCTCCGTTCCCTCAGTTCCTGCTGATAATCCATTTATTGATGTACATGAAAGGTATGTCGATCACTGCCACCAGCCATTTGGTGACCAGCATTCCCAGGATCAAAGGAACGACCGGCATAGTCCCGTAAAAGGCCAGGGTGATGAACAGGACCGAGTCCACGACCATTGCGGGAATGGAACTCAGGGCGTTCCTGGCCCAGAGGTGCTTTCCGCCGGTCCTGGCTTTAAACCAGGCGAAGATGAAGGCGTCCACATTCTCGCTGGCCAGAAACGCCACCCAGGAGGCCACAACGATCCTGGGCACCTGGCCGAGCACCGACTCTAGAGCCGCCTGGCCGGTGTAAAAGGGTGCAGGCGGAAGGGTCAGGACCAGCCAGGAGAAGAACGAGATGAAAACCTGGCAGGCAAAGGCGATGAGGATCATCCTCTGTGTCTCATGCAGATCGAACTTCTCGTTGACGATATCGGTCAAGAGGAATGTGACGGCGAAGATGAGAACAACTGCGGGAGCATAAAGCTGGGCAAAGCCGAGGTCGAAGGTCACCGTCTTCGTGGCGGCAAGGTTGGCGAAGATGCCGAAGGCCACATAGATGCCGATGAGCCCGTCCGCCCTGGAATATTTTCGGGCGTACCAGGAGCCGAAGAGGGTGAAAGCGCTTATTAATACAATCCAAAGAAGGATTTCAATCATCTAATCAAAGCATCCGGAACCATCAAGCAATAAATCTTTTCGATAAATCGTTTCAATCGATATTTCTTCAATTGATCTTTCTTCAATCGGTCTTTTCTAAATCGATCTTTTCAGGCCTCGATAAAGCCGTTCATCCGCAAAGCCGCAAGGCTTTCCAGGACGCCCGCCTCGGTCTTTTGCTCCAGCGCTGCCGAGATACCTCGATCTTCGATTGCCTTCAAAATCGGTGCAAAGTCGATGACGCCCTTGCCGAGGGGCATGTGCTCGTCACCGTTCCCTGAGTTGTCATGCAGGTGAACATGGGCAATCTGGGGCAGCTTCAGGAAGTCGTCAAGCGTTCCGCAGGTCTGGGCGTGGCCCACATCCAGCACCAGGCCCATGTCATGCAGGTCCAGATCCGGCTTATTGAAAAAGAGCCATTCGCTCTTGGGCATGTTCTCGACGGCCAGGCGAATGCCCAGTTCCTCTTGCAGCGGCGCAAGCTCCGATAGCGACTGGTCCAAAGCAAGCAAAGCGTCCTGCCAGCAGAAGCTCCAGGCTGTGAAGCCGGGGTGAATCACGTACAATTCCGCGCCGGCATTCGCACTTGCCTGGATGGCCCGGCGGTGCAAGCTGACGGACGCCTCTCGGAACTCCGGGTAGACGCTGGCGATGTTGATATCGGCCACCAGCCCGTGCACGGTGTACTTGAGGGAGAATGATTCCGTGGCCTTCAGGTTCTCGGCGCGCAGCAGGCTGTGGCGGGCCTCGCAGAGGATCTCGGCGCGGTCGGCAAGCCGGGAGATGCGGCCAAGCGCCTCCGGCAGCGATAGGTCCAGGTAGGCCCAGGTGGAGATTCCAAGCTTCAATGCCATTAAGACCTATCCAAAGAACGGGCTGGTATATTATAATTATTATAACTTTGCGTAAGTGCCAACAATGCTCTGAACGTTTGCCGATCCATCTACAAATCGTTTCATTTGTCGGATTTCAGAAAAATATTATTCAATAATGAGAATTATGAAACTTTTTAAAAAAAGAAATCACATTATCATGGGAAAGATTTAAATATTTTCAAATATGGGATATCCTGATCAATTAGAAAAAATACAAACAGATATCCAGAGCAAATCCGAAGAATACGGCAATACCATCGCCATCTTCAAAGGCTACAGCTTCGGTGATCATGAGATAAATGTATCTTATTAGAGGGAGAAGATATGAGAAAAACGACTCCATGTGATGGGATTAGTATTATAATTTTAAACTTTATAAACTTCATTGATTTTAAGCATGAGAGCAATTACATAAGCAAATATTTTAAAAATATCTCATTCCAAATAATGCTATATATGCAATTATTTTATGTAATTGATATACAAAAAGTGCATTGCATGAGCGGCGTATCCCATCGTGGTAGATTCATCTCGCGTCTGTGCATATTCTTGGTGTTATTCTTATTTTTATCAGCATCAGCGCAGGCGCTGGAAATCTGCGGAACGGTTTTCAACGATCTGGATGATGATGGAACGAAGGATGCAGACGAGCCGGGGCTCTCTGGTTGGACCATTGCACTATTAAGCCTGAACGAAGGGTATATTATGAAAGACGACACTGAATACGGAAAATACTGCTTCACAGGTCTAAGCGCAGGAACTTATAACTTGTGGGAGTCACAACAGGATGGCTGGACATGCACGAAGCCTTCAGGCAGATATTACACAATCGACCTTAGCACGGACAGCTTGGATGGCGCTGATTTTGGCAACCATCAAGGCAGCATAGGTTCCGATATCTCCGGAACGATCTTCTACGATATGGACGGAGATGGTCTAAAAGGCTCAACGGAACCCGGTCTTTCCGGATGGACGATCAACCTAGCAGGGGCAGCTACCAGTTCTACCATCAGCGGATCGGATGGAAGCTACAGCTTCTCAAGCCTTTCGGCTGGACAGTACACAATAACGCAGGTCCCGCAGTCCGGCTGGCTGCAATCATCGCCTGCCGGTTCATATTCCGTCAATCTCGGCAGCACATCGATCGATAACCGGGACTTCGGCAATCGCGGCAGCTATAGCCTTTCCGGCTCCGTCTTCTACGATCCGGATGGCGATGGTACTAATAACGGTGCAATGGGCGTGCCGGGCTGGACGATTCATCTGACGCTCACCGGCGTGTCCACTTCCGGCCTGTCCGCGCTTGCCGCAGAGGAGAGCGTTGGCACTGCAGCCTCGCATTCCCTAGAGGGCGAGACGTCGACTACCACCGACTCGCAGGGCCATTACTACTTCGACGGCCTGGTTTCCGGCAGCTATACCATCAGCCAGGATCAGCCCGATGTCGGCTGGGTGCAAACCTACCCCAAGAGCGTCGTCTACCAGATCAACCTGCAAGGGAATATGGAAAACGTCAATTTCGGAAACCTGGAAGGAAACTCCGCTCTGGTAGTCACCAAGAAGGCATCGAGCAGCACTGCCCATCGCGGCGAGAACATCACCTATACCATCCGCGTTATCAATGCAGGCATGGAGTCCCTCAAGAACGTCATCTTGAAGGATGTCCTGACCGGCAAGGCCCAAATCCTGAGCATAAGCCCGGATACGGGAGCTAACGGCACATGGATGATCGGGACGCTTGAGCCCGGCCAGACCTTCGAGGCCAGCATGATGATCCAAATCCCGGTTACGGATATATTCTACAACTCTTCATCGGGAGTAGACGGTCAGGGCTTCGCCAATGTCTACAACGACTTCCGCACCGGCCTTCCCAACTATGACATCCGGAACTGCGCCTATGCCTCGGCCTCCGGCGTTGGCACTGTCTCAAGCTGCGCCAACGTAAATGTTTTGGAGGAGACGGGAACAGATCTGCAAAAACGCGAACACGGCTCAGGCTCCTACTCGGCTGAGGAGCAAAACCGCATGCGCACGGACAACAAGTCTCTCAAATATCAGGGATCGCTGAAAGCGTCCTATCGTCCCAGCAGCTTCAAGCTTCCCGATCGAAACCTCGATTTCGATTCGCGCGTCAGTGAGGATATTCGCACCAAGAACCACGTCACTGGAGCTGCTACCAGGGAGTCATACCGTTATGCTGCCGACCTTGATCGCAACAGCACCATCAACCTGGACAAGAACGGCTCCACCACGAGCACGGAAGTGGACTTCGTTGGAGCCGGTCACTTCGGCTATTTGAAGAGAGACGGCCAGCCTAAGGCCATGAAATCCGATGCATTCGACTCCCAAGAGAACCTGGTGGGAGCATTCCATGTGAGCGAGACATTCGACGAATACGGCTCGGGTGTTGTATCCAACCGCTCGATAACGGGCGTGGGGAGCGTCTCATCCGACAAGCGCATCGGAGACCGGCAGCGCAGCTATGAGCACGGCACAGGAACCTACCGGAGCGATGAATTGATTGAAACCTATTCGGCCTACATCGCCAAGGATGTCAAGGCAACCGCCGCTCCAACAAGCTACGACTACTCAAAGAGCTTCAAATCTGAACCTAACCTGTTGTGGGAGGAAGGTATCTGGACCCGCAGCTCGAAGTATGCCACCAAGGGCGGCTACATAGCCTTCAATATCTGCCCGTCGAATAGGACGCAAACTTACGCCAGTTACATCGGCGAAGCGGTAAGAGATGCCGTGCAGCTCGAAAAGGAGACAACTGTCTATGGCCTATCCAGGCTGGAGAGCAATATGAGCTTCACCGGCACGGCAGAATTCAGAACCATCCTTGAGGACGGAAGCGGCAGATCTGCGGGAACACTGCTCGCAGCCAATCACAGTGCAGTTTATCGAAAAGGCGACCGGATCGAGATCGCGGATGTCTATTCCGGCCAGTACCAGATATCACGCAAGATCGAGCTGAAAGGCGCATCGCGCTACAACCGGCCCCATATCTATGTCCGAAAAGACGGAAGACTGCTCAACGGCTGGGTGAACCGCGAGAATTCAACCATAGCGGAGTACAACATCACGATTCAGAATGACGGAAGCTCGGCGCTCGGTCCGATTTATGTGAAGGATCAGTTCCCGAAAGGGGCAAAATTCCTGAACGCTTCCTTGCGGCCTTCCCAGACCGGCGAGGGTTACGCTAACTGGACGCTCACCTATCTGCCTTCCGGAGGAGTCGCGCAAATCAACCTCCACCTGTTGATGCCGGGCGAGGACTTCGGATCGGTGAACCGAGTTTATGCAGCCGGAGGATACGGCTCAAGCTTTGTGACCTCCGCCAATTACTTTGCAATTGAGGGAGGCTGGCTTCCGTGTTGCAGCGGGCAGATCGAACTTGAGAAGACCGCTGCATTGGATGCCCATGATCCGACGCTGATCTGCTACAGGCTGATGTTCATCAACAACGGCAATCGCAGCGTTGTGGCGACGATTTCCGATATCTTGCCGGAAGGCGTACAGATGGTGAATGCCACATCCGATCCGGTAAGATATGACACAAATTATGTCGAATGGGTATTGCCGAGCGTTCAGCCGGGCGAGATTGCGAGCATCGAGTATCTGGCCAGGGCCTATCGTGACGGAAGCTACACCAACCGTGCTCATGTCGAGGCGGTTTATCTGGACGGCAGCGGATCGGATTCGACTGATGCAAGCGCATCGGTCGTCGTTGAGGGGTCCGGCAGGACTGCTTCGACCACCAGATACACGGAATGGCAGCCGCCTGACTGGGGATTCAGTACTTCAGAGGAAGGTCTGAGCCAGTACTAAAAACCGCATAAACGGAAATTATTCTCTGGCGGGCATATGATTTAATGTGCTCGCCATAGGCCCTTTTTGGCCGATTACATTCGCCCCGCGCGCCTCATCTATTAATCTGATCTTCGCAAAGATAGTCTGTCATAGGGAAATCTGTCATAGGGAAATCTGTCACAGGCCGTCTATCAGAAATAGTCTGAACAGGTAGCAGCTCCTTGCATGCCGAGGATTGGGGGATCGAAAATGATGAGTGGACGCGGATGTGGATATGAATGTGGATATTTGACTCCAGCTACAGGGGCTCCGTGCATCTCTGGGCCAGGGATCGAGGCATCACCAGCGTCTGCGCCGCACATCCGGAGTCCTTCTTCCTCCACCTCAAAGACCCTCATGCTCATGGAGAGATGATCGAGGCATTAGAATGCCGCTACCGGACCGAGGAGGCCCGCTTCAAGACCATCTACGGCCCACTGCCGGGCTACAGGATTTGCGCCGGAAGAAGTGTGGCCGAGAAGATCGAGAAGCAGACGCGCTACGGCGCGGAGCTTTATAATGTGGATGTGAGGCGCGATCAGCAGTATTTGGCGGAGCGGGATCTCTTTCCCTGCGGAGAGAAGGACGAGTCCAGGTTCTCGCCTGATTTTGACTGTCCGCTGCGCCTGCTGGAGCTGAAGCTCTCAGGCAACCCCACCAGACGCAGGGAGATTCGCGGCATCGAAATCTGTGGAAGGCGAGCGCAGCGGCTGGAAGGGTGCGAGAAGACCATAATCTCGGATCTCATGGAACAGATCCGTGTCCGTGATCCGGATGTGATCTTGTTTCCCGATGCAGATATTTGGACGGGGCTGCTGGTTGAGAAAGCCGGGCGATACGCCATCGAGCAAACCATCAGCCGCAGCGGCTTTTATCGGAGCATGGCCGCCAAGTCCTACTGGAGCTATGGCCGAACATATCACAAAGACGGAGCCCTAATTCCCGATGGAAGGGTGCTGATCGATACCTCCGCCAGCTTTGCCTACCGGGAAGGGGGCTTGCAGGGAATCCTGCTTGCCTCGCGCCTCTCCGGCCTTCCTCCCAACCTTGCGGCCCGATTCACTCCCGGCACACTCATCTCCAGCTACGAGGTATACGAAGCCCTGCGCCGGGGCCTGGCCGTTCCCTGGCGCAAAAGGGATGCAGAGTGCGTGCGCGGCTTCAGCGAGCTGAAGGAAGCAGACCGGGGCGGCATGATGTTCCAGCCGGAACCGGGCCTTTACGAGCAGGTGGGCCAGCTCGACTTCACATCGCTCTACCCTTCCATCATCGTCAAGTACAACCTCTCGCCCGAAACCCTTGCACATCCGGAAAAGGCGGGCTTCCTTTCCGGTGTAATCTCGCCGCTGCTCTCGCTTCGCATCGAGACCAAGAGGCGCAAGAAAATTGACGAAAACTACGCGGGCCTTGATTCCATCTTGAAGTGGATGCTCGTCACCTGCTTCGGCTACACCGGCTACCGGAACGCCAAATTCGGCCAGATCCAGGTGCACGAAAAGATCACTGCCGCCTCGCGGGAGCTTCTGCTGCAGACCAAGGAGATTGCTGAGGGAATGGGACTGGAGGTGCTGCACGGCATCGTGGACTGCCTGTGGGTGAAGGGCGGCGATGCACGCCGTTTCAAGGAGGCTGTGGAGAAGGAGACCGGCATTCTGACGGAGCTGGATGAATACGATTGGATCGCCTTCCTGCCCATGACCGACGGCTCAGGAGCCTACAACCGCTACTTTGGCCGTCTTGGCACGGGAAAGGTCAAGGTTCGGGGAGTCATGGCCCGCCGCCAGGACACGCCCGATTATGTGCGCCGGATGCAAAATGAGCTGTTCGAAGTGCTGGGCGAAGCAAGGAGCTACAATGAGCTGCACCGAATTGAGGACAGGGCTCTGGCGGTTCGCAAAAAGTATCTGGATGACCTTGAGAATGAAAATGTCTCCATCAAAGACCTGGCCATTCGCCGCAGGGTGGGCGCTCTTCGTCACTCCCGCCGGTGTGCCGAAGCCTCGGCATTGCAGGCATATGCCAGGCAGGGAATCGCTCTGTCGCCGGGCATGCAGATGAGCTACGTCGTGAAAGACGCGGCCCATTGGGAGGTGGAGCCGGAGGAAGCGGCTTTTGGGTCTGATGCAGGATGCTTTGATGCCGGATATTACGGCAAGCTGTTGGAGAAAGCCTGGTCGGAGGTCGCATTTGTGTTCTCATGAATGATTTCAAGAGAGTGCCCCCGATCGTCTGGCTTCATCATCTGGCTTCATCATCTGTTTAGAGCTTTTTCATGAGCCTTATAACCTCATCATCATCAAGCTGCGGGAATTGCTCATAAAATTCTCCCACGGCCATAAACGACGTCGGGATTTGCAGGGCGATAAATTCATCCGCTTCCTCCCGTATTCGTTCTGCTGCGCCTGCAGACGATACCGGGACCGCGACTACTATCTTCTCCGGTCCCTGGTGCCGAACTTCGATGATCGCCAGGAGAATGGTAAGCCCGGTGGCAACTCCGTCGTCCACGATGACGGCCACCTTCCCGCCGCAGGACTGCATCTTGCGGCCCTGCAAATAGACCTGCCTTCTGCGAGCCGCCTCCTGCATCTGCTTTTCCGCCTGGCCTTTCAGCCATTCTTGATCCATCTGGGACGCTGCAGCGCTGTCGCAGATCATATCGCCATCTTCGGCCACGGCGCATACCGCGCACTCCTCGTTTCCCGGATAGCCGATTTTCCTAGTGATCACCAGATCCAGCGGCGCGTGCAGCGATCTGGCAATCTCATATCCTAAGACCACGCCGCCTCTCGGCAAAGCGTAGACCACGACATCCTTATTCGCGTATCCCGCCAAAGCCTCGGCGAGCCGCTTTCCTGCCTCTGCTCGGTCCCTGAAACGCATGATATCTCACCACCAAACTACAGCAACTGTGGTCAATGATTGAATCATTCGCCAAAATGCCTGCCAATTTGCCGGTAAATTTTATGATAGAACTACCGCGCAATTGCTAAAGAATTTGATAAAATCATTCTGGCGAGCCTGATTTAAAGATTTTTCGTATATCGTGCAAGGGCGGACCTTTGTTAAGTTTCGGTCCATTTATCCCATAGCGTTTATCCAGTGTCGATTTTATTCAATGCTAATTTAATCAATATCACGTTTATTCAATTCTGATAATTAATATTTTTATCCCCGAACCGTTAATTCATGGCACTGTAGACGAACGGCGCGATATCGAAAAGCGTCAAGATCACTACTGCCGCCATCCAGTAGAGCGGTTTATTGTAATACCATGTTCTCCTGCCGCGTGCATAGATGTAAACCACATACGGAAACAGCGGCACAAATGACAGCACGGGACTTGGCTCCACTTTCAAGATGTAGCTGAATAGGTATCCCTGTGCCAGGAGGCAGAGGACGGTTACCAGGCCTACCTTGGCTTGGTTGTTCAGTTTCATGCGCCATGCTCTCATCCACTCGTTAATAAGCCTTTCAGAATAGGTCTTTCAGATATAGATCGGCCAAATCCAGCGTGTAATCCTATTCATGAATAAATAAAAAAGGACTGTAGTGCTTCAATCAATCTCATCAAACACATACTCAACCCACTTTCTCTCGCCGAGCAGAACCTCGAATTCCGGCGGAGTCAGAATAGGAATTTTGTACTTGGCCGCATCATCCAGCGCCACTCGCGGGCAGGCTGTGGAGACCGCCGCTTCGGCTCCGATGTTGAGCAGTCGATCAGGCTCGATGTTATCCAGATAGACCAGGAACATCTCCAGTCCTTTGGCCTCACCCAGAGCTTTGATGCGCCTGGCCAACTCCAGCCTCTTTTGTCCCGGCTTCTTGGATACGAGGACCGCAAGCTTCCGGGCATCGGCAGCGCGGGAGATGGCCCCGAACCTGCGCCTGAGCATGGGATCGGTATCAATCTCTGAGACATTGCCCGTCGCGGGATCTGCGACCACAACCCTCTTGCCGGTGGCCAGAGCGATTCCCAGGGGGTGAAACTGCCCGGTGCCGATAAAGAGATACTCTTCGACATTCAGGCCCCTGGTTGTGCTGTAACTGCAACCCAAGACCTGGCCGGGATGCTTGATGCGCCCGCCCGCCGGGCCGAGAACGCCCTCGATCCCGTGATCTTTCAAGGCCTGCAGAGCCTGGTTCAGCTTGTGGACATGTTGAATGGTTGTGGCTACCCCGACTCTTTTTGTCTTGAGAATTCCGGATGCTTTTTGCACGACTGCCAGCAGGTCGTCTCTCATCCTTGCTTCCAGAAATATTACGTTGATCGGGCCTTCTCCCAGCTCCGAGTGGCCCAGGTGGAGCATGAGATCGACCTCCCGGCTGAGGTTCATGTCCACATCGCAGGCTCCGAAGCACGGGTCCCCGGAGATGATGACCTCTGCGCCCGTCATTTGAGAGATCAGACGAGCGAGCAGCGGTGTCGCTCTCTTCAGGCCTTCCGGTGCCTGCAAGCCCACCCTTGCGGCTCCGCTTCTTTGAATGAGCGCCACGACCTGTCCCAAATCGAGATCATAGCCGAGATCGGGAAATTGACCGCAACTCCGGTTGCAATCTTGGTTAGGATTTTGGTTGGGATCTTGGTCGCAATCCTGGCCGCAATCCCGGCCAAATGCCATACGTTCCCCGGCGCTAGAACCAGCGGTCGAGCGTGCTCTGTCCACGCCTGTAAACCTCCGCAAGCCGGTTTGCCGTCTTTTCCACCCTCTCCGAATCAAAGTCCCTCTCTTCCACGAGAAAAGAGACTATCTCATCCACCCTTGGCCTTTTCATCTTAATGGAGTAATCATCGGTGACAATCGGGTGCAGGAAGAACTCCCGAATGGAGGCATAGTTTTCGATCGTCTCCGCCGGTTCCTTCTCCTCCTGCTCCGCCAGGACTGCTTCCAGAGCCCCTTTCTCTCGAATCAACTTCAATGCTGTCTTGGGGCCGACCCGCGTCAGGCCGGAATTATAGTCCGTGCCGCACATGATGCCGATCTCGACGAGCTGCTTTCGGGTAATGCCGAGATTTGCCAGCCCTTCGACCAGGTCGATCACCTCCGGCTCGACATCCACGTAGATGTTCTTGCGGGGCAGCTTTCTCTTGCCGGTTATGGCCAGATTTCTCACAACCTTTGGTGCGCCGAAGAGGAGCGAGTCGTAGTCCTGGCTGGCGGCAAAATCAACGTCACCCTTCTCCGCCATGTGGGCTGCCTGGGCTTCGCCCTCCGACGGCGCCTGGATGACGGGTAGCCCCATGGCTTCAATCAGCCTTCTCCCGTCCTGAAGTATCTCGGCATTGATGCGGGAGGCGGCCTGAGCGTACTTGAAGCCATCCTCTCCGGCGGCGCGCGCTTCCTCCCAGGCATCGGCTGCCCTATCCCGGACCTCGGCCCTCTCTTTCAGCGTCTCGGCCTTGAAATCAGGTGGATCGCCGTCAAAGACAAAAGCGACCTTCACGCCCGCCTCGATCAGGTTTGTGGTGCGATAGAGCAGACCAGATAGATGCGACGTCACCCTTCCTTGGCTGTCCATGAGCGGCGTGCCGTCCTTTTGCCGAATGATGCTCAAGAACTGGTAAAGGGTGTTGAAGGCATCCACCGCCACCCATTTGCCGGAGAGGTCCTTGATCTCGATCTTCTTTCTCGTCAGCAGGTCTCCCAAATCAACGCCCATGCCCTGATTAATTGTCGCTTCTCTCTGATAAATCCTCCACTTAGCCGGGAATAAGAAAATATAATATGCGGGATAGATAATAGTAGATCGTGCGGCATGATCGGTCAAGCATAATCGGTCAAGCATAGTTGGTCCGGCCTGATCGGAGATGATATTGAATATGGCAAATGTAACCAAGTACAGCGCGGCGAATCTGCTTGCGGAGCTGAATGTTGATACCGCTAAATGGAATCGCATTCCTTCCGAGCAGGAAATAGCTTCCGCGACAAAGGCCATCGAGGCCAGGGGAATAGCAGTCACGCGAGTCCGAGATGGCCGTCAGGCATTGGAAAAGATAAAAGAGATCATCCCGCCAGGTGCGGAGGTCATGAACGGTTCTTCCACCACCCTTATCGAGATAGGATATCAAGAGCTGATAGATAGCGGTCGGCACGATTGGTCGGACCTGCACAAAGCGATATTTTCCGAAAACGATGCCAAAGAGAGAGCCGAAATTCGAAGAAAGTCGGTCGCTGCCGAATATTTCCTGTCCGGCGTAAATGCCATTGCCATGACGGGAGAACTCCTGGCATGTGACGGTGGAGGCAGCCGAGTTGGTGCCTGGCCTTTTGCAGCTAAGAACCTGGTGCTGGTATCCGGCGTAAATAAGCTGGTTCCAAATCTTCAGGACGCAATGCAACGGATAGGTGAGTATGCATATCCTCTTGAAGACGCTCGCTCCAAAAAGGTCTACGGCGTGCCCGGTCAGATCGGCAAATGGGTTATCATCGCCAATGAGAAACAAGCCGGACGAATAAGCCTTATTCTGGTCGATGAGGCTTTGGGATATTGAGGCTTGAGTCGGCGAGGTTCGTCGACAAGTCTTTTTGGAGCGAGATAATTCGCTGCAAAAAAAACTCCATTAACTGTTTTAATAATTTCATATATCATATTAATAAAATTTGCGCATTAAATTAGACATAACATTTCACATAATTATTTTTTATTAAAAAATTTGCTATTGTAATTAAATTGCAGAAAAGATATAAATATTATCGAATGCCAATAAGCTAATAGATTTTTTAAAATCAGTTTTGTGATATGAGATTTCAAAAACAGAGTTAGAGATATGAGATTTCGGAACAGAATTTGAGAATAGGATTTGAGAATAAAGATTGAGGTCAAGTTATTGATGTAGATAACAGGCGAGGTGACTTAATATGCCGCGAAGAAAGAGACCGTCAATATTCGATGTTTTTGAGGATTTCACGAAAGGATTTCCCTTTGGCAGAGATGTAGAAGAATGGTTCAAGGAACCTTTCGAGGGAATGATTAAGCGGTTTGATGAATCGGTGCCAAGCGAGTTTGAGGGTCTGGTCAAAGAGGAACGGACTCCCTCCGGCACAGTTCGAAGATATGGTCCGTTTGTGTACGGGTTCAGCTACACGGCAGAGCCGGGCAAAGAGCCTGTCTTCCAGGAATTCGGCAACATCCGGCCATCCAGGCGCGGGATTACAGCGAGTTCCGGGCGCGAGCCCCTTGTAGACATAATGGATGAGCTGGAAAAGTACAAAATTTTCGTAGAGCTGCCTGGTGTGGACAGAGAAAATGTAAAACTGGATGTCGCGGAAAACAGCATAGAGATCAAGACCGATGATGAAAAGAAATTCTACAAAATGGTGGATCTTGAAGAAGCTGTAGATCCCGACAGCAGCAAAGCATCCTACAAGAATGGGATCTTGACCCTGGAACTGGACAAAAAAGCGAAGCGAAAAGGAAAAGAAGTGAAGATCGAATAAGCGATCACTGCCAATTGATAGAATTGTCGAGGATTAAATTGTCGAGGATTGAATCGTCAGTCATATTGTCAAGGGCATGAAATTGTCGGGGTGTTAATCGTCAATTAGCAATATTGTCAAGCGAATGGAATCGCAAAGCAGGTGAGAAAATCGAGCGGGTGAAATCGCCAAGCGAGTGGAATCGTCAAACGGCGAAATCATCAAGCTTTGAATTATCAAGCGGTGAAATCGTCAAACGTGTGAGATGAGAATGAAACCGTCAGCAGGTGAATTTATGGCAAAAAAAAATTGTACCTCCGGATGTGTGTGTATTCGGGGATGAAGATATGGAAACTCTGAACATTCAGATCGAGCTTCCCGGTGTAGATAAGAACGACATTGAGCTAAAATTCTACGAGGATGGGTTCTACGTGGTGGCGACAAGCGAAGACACAAAGTATATGGGCTCTTACGCGCTATTCTGTCCGGTAGCGCCCGAAAAGGCCATTGCCGGTTATGCCAATGGATTGCTTACCGTCAATGTTCCATACAAAAAGCCTCTGGAAGGCGGCGTAAAGGTGAAGATAGAATAGAGCCGGAAAAGGGCAGAAAGGATTCCAGCCGACAAATCAAAAAAATGGAAACAAGATGCCGTCAAGAAGATCTTGTCTTAACCTTTCCGGCGTTCAGCTTTCCTGAATCGTCTCCTCCTCCGCATCGGATACACTGATCACATAATCCAGATCGAATAAATGCTGGTTTCCATCTTTTTCCACCAACACCAGAGCGGCCTCATCGAAGTCCGCCAGCTTGCCGGCTATCGGCTGGAATCTTCCTCCTTCCACGAGAATCTTGATCTGCTTTCCTTTTCTTCCTTCCAGAAAATTCCTAACAATATCGCAGCATTCCATAATATCTCTCCTTACGATCTTTAGATACTGAGATATTGACATAATAATTTAAACATATCAATATCGCAATTACATATTATTCCACTTCAAATCTATAAAATCCTTTGGAGTGGCCATGATATTGTGTCATTTGATATCGATTCATCTCTATGAAGCTAACTAAAAAAGAAAATTGCTCCGCTCTCAGCCAAGAGACCAGTTCATTGCTCTTGCATGTCGTTTTGCATGTCGTCTTACATATCCTGATGGGATGTTCGGCCTCCGATCGACCTGATCGACCTGATCGACCTGTTAGAAAGCCGTCCTTCTTTCTCCCCGGATAATCTATCTATAAATACGAGTTTGCCCAGATATATTCGTAAGGGGAATTATATCATGATTGAGATTACCGATGCAGCAGCGATCATCATCAAACGAAGCCAGGTAGAAGGAAAAGTCATCAGGATGTTCCTGGCTGCGATTGATGCCACGGGAGCAAACTACGGCCTGGCACTGGGAGACCAGGAAAAGGATGACCTGGTCTTTGAGAGCCGTGGAGTGTTGATCTACATGAACCCGAAGGATGCGGAGTTCCTCAGCGAGACCATCATCGATTACGTTAATGACGAAAGAGGAACCGGATTTGTAATTCGCGGCCCGGAGGATGAGGTATCCGCCTGTGGCGGTTGTGCCAATGAGGGTTCATGCGACCATGACCATGATAGCTGCGACCACGATAGCTGCGGCCATCATCACGGCGACGATTGCGGCTGCAGTTGACGGTTGCCGCAGTTCTATTCTAAAAATTCAAACGGCATATTTTTAGAATTAACAATCAGATTATTATCAAAATTTTTATAAAATAACGAAAGGAAAAAAACTCATCGGAATGATTATATTTAAAAAAGCAAATGAATAAGCCAAACGTTAATGAAAAATTTTGAACATGGAATTTTAATTGCTGCTAATTAGCCGCCAGCAGCCCCACAATGATAATCGTGATAATTCCCACCATGATCATCTGCATACCTGAAATGATTAGCCGCTCATCGCTGATCCTGGCTAAAAAGATGCCGAGCGAGAACAAAATCGCCAATCCCAGGACCAGCGAGGCGTAAAAAGCCGTGTCCATGCTAATTTGCGGAACCAGGAAGTAGGGCATTATCAGGATGGCGGCGCTCAGGGCCGGGCTAATGCCGTCCACCAACGCCACAATAAAAGTTGCAAAATCGCTGGCTCTGGCATAATGCGTGTCTCCGAGGTTATGGAGCATGGCCATCTCCAGCTTCTTCAAGTCCCTTTTCCGCTCCGCTCGCTCAGCCAGATATGCGCCGCTGATGCCGGAGATGCCCATAGCCACGCTGCCGCCTATTCCGGAAGTTATCACTATGTGCGGATTGGAAACGCCGGAGAAATGAGCGCCGATGACCACACCCATGATGGTGAGCGCCCCGTCGAAGGCATTCATGACGAAGAGACGGCGGGCGATCTCGTGCGCCTTGGTGACCTCCATGTATTCCTGCAGCCGCTCAATTCGTTTTCTCATGGCCGAAGTTCCTCGCTAATCGCAATCTTTTTCCAAAGGCTGCATCTTTTGCTTTTTCACTCATATTTTATTCTTTGTTTTTTTTTCTGTTGTTTTTTGCCGCCTTTTCGCTTTTAATCTTTATCTCTTTATTGCAGTTTTCAATTCATTTGATCTCATTCTGATATCAACGATCTTCCGGTCATCTCTTTCGGCTGCTCGATTCCGAGGAGCTGCAGGACCGTGGGCGCTACGTCCGCCAGGATTCCGTCATCGCGCAGCTTGCGCTTCACTTTGTCGCTTGCTATCAGCGAGAGTGGAACAGGATTGGTAGTGTGGGCCGTGTGCGGTTGGCCGGTTGTCACGTCCAGCATCTTTTCCGCATTCCCGTGATCGGCGGTGAGAATCACAGCGCCGCCCACCTTGATGATCTCATCGACAACGCTCCCCACGCAGCCGTCCACCGTCTCAACCGCTTTCACGGCGGCGTCGAAGATGCCGGTATGGCCGACCATGTCCGGATTGGCGAAGTTGAGAACGATTAGGTCGTATTTGCCTGAGTCGATACGCCGGATCACCTCATCCCGGACCTCATAAGCGCTCATCTCAGGCTTGAGGTCGTAGGTTGCAACCTTTGGCGACGGGATGAGAACGCGGTCCTCTCCGGGATTCGGCTGCTCTTTGCCCCCGTTGAAAAAGTAGGTGACATGAGCGTACTTCTCCGTCTCGGCAATGCGCAATTGGCACAGCCCCTTGCGGCTGATCACCTCTCCCAGGGTGTTGCTCAGGTTTTGCGCCGGAAATGCAATCGGAGCCTTCAGCGTTGCATCATACCGGGTCATGCAGGTGTAGTGGACTTCGATCGACTTGGTGGGAAATTCCCTGAAATCCCCATCCACAAAGGCGCGGCTGATCTCCCGTGCCCTATCCGGTCGGAAGTTGAAGAATATGACGCTGTCTCCGTCCTCGATCAGGCCCGCACTGTCGACAACGGTCGGCTGCAGGAACTCGTCGTTCTCACCCCGCTCGTAGCTCTGCTCGACCGCCTTCTCCGCAGTCTCGGCTTTCAGCCCCTCGCCGTCCGTCAGGCAGCGGTAAGCCTTCTCTACCCGATCCCAGCGCTTGTCCCGGTCCATGGTGTAGTAGCGACCGGAAACCGTTGCCACCTTTCCGATTCCAATTTCCGAAAATTTTTCTTTAAGTTCCTTGAAATAGGTCAGGGCACTTCTCGGCGGAACATCGCGGCCATCGAGAACTGCGTGAACGTAAACCCGCTCCAGGCCCATCTGTTCGGCCATCTCCAGGAGGGCAAAGAGATGAGTGATGTGGCTGTGAACGCCGCCGTCGGAGAGCAGCCCGATAAGGTGCAGCTTGCCTTTTCCCACGTTTTTCATGGCCTGCTCCAAAACAGGGTTATGACACAGCTTTCCTTCTTCCACAGCCAGGCTGATTCTGGTATAATCCTGGTAGACGATTCTCCCGCCACCCAAGTTGAGGTGGCCCACCTCGGAATTGCCCATTTGGCCGCGCGGCAGGCCCACCGCCAGACCGGAGGCTTTTATTGTTGTTGTGGGATAGTTTTTCCAGAATCGCTCCAGATTCGGCTTATTCGCCTTGGCGATGGCATTGCCCTTCTCCTCTGAGCTTATGCCAAAGCCGTCCATGATTATGATTGCTAAGGGCTTCATCTCGGCATAGCCTTCGATCAAGCGGCTATATTTAATCTGTTGTGAAATGATGCCAATTATGATAATCTGTGCATGAGAATTATAATTCTGTGAAATGTATCACATTTAAATATGTGGTTATAAAATATAAACAAGCAAAATCTAAAGCAGCTAAATATCGATCCGACTTTCAGCGACTTCGCTCTTTGTTTTCATTCTCTATTTCATTCTTTGAATCCTTTTTCGCCGATGAGCGGCACGAATGCCACGCCCATCTTCTCTTCTATCGCGAAGCCGTTCTTCCTTGTAACCAAAACCAGCTCCTGATAGCCGCGGCCCACAGGCAGAACCATCTTTCCGCCGGGTTTGAGCTGCTGCTTGAGCGGCTCTGGAACCTCCGGAGCCGTGGCCGCCACGCTGATGCGGTCGTAGGGCGCATGAAGAGCAAGGCCGATGCTCCCGTCGCCTACGATCATGGCGACATTCTCGATTCCTGCCTTTGCCAGATTCTCTTGAGCTTGATTCGCCAGCTCCGGCAGGCGCTCGATGGAATAAACGTGCCCCGACGGGCCTACAAGACCTGCCATGACCGCGGCGTGATAGCCGCTGCCTCCGCCCACCTCCAGGACCTTCATCCCCTCTTGCAGGTCGAGCAGGTCGCACATTATTGCCACCATATGCGGAGCGGATATGGTCTGGCCTGCACCGATGAACAGGGGCGTGTCGTCATAGGCTCTGCTCAGGTAGGCTTGCGGCACGAAGTGTTCTCTCGGAACCCTCGACATGGCCCGGATCACGCGCTCGCTCACCAGGCCGCGCATTCCATCCAGAAGGTCATCCTTATTCAAATCTCACGACCCCACACCCGCACGATGTCTTTGGCCTCCGCCGTATCGGCGAAGCCCTCGGAACGCAGCTTGATCTTGACCACATTGAATCGGTATCCATCCAATTCTCTCGTCTCTCCCACCTCTACCGTTTCGTCTCCCTGGACCATCGTTTTGAGGGAATGGGTCACGCCGCTGCGGTAGACGGAGATCTTGAGCGGCACTTCGTCGGTTGCGCGGGCCCAGACGGTTTTTGCAGCCTCTGCTACTGCGGCCTCGACCCTGCGGTCGGTCTCAATGGAGGCGATCTCAGTCATGACCACGTCCTGCACGCCGTCGTCCACCAGCAGCTCATCGCCTACATGCAGCATCTCCTGGGCCGGGATTTTGATGAAATATGATAGAGATCGGCGATCCTGGTTGACGATAACCCTCAGATTAACGAGGCGCTCTCTCTTTTTCTGAACGGAATGAACCGTTCCGCAGTTCTCACAACGCACTAGGTTCTCCTGCCCGGATTTGATAAGAGCATGGTCGGTATCTTCGCCGCAGGTCGGACAGAAGATCTGGTCTTCAAGCATGTCATAATAATTATTCTCCGAGGTATTAAAGTGTGACCGCCAGGATGCACCTTTTAAGCCTTCTCGATCCTGCATGTCCTAAAATTCGCTTGCCGGAATGCCCTTAACAGAATGCGCTTGATTGAACTCATTTTTTTAACTCGTAGGATTGCGAAGAACGAAGCGGGAAGTCCCCGGCCTTTAAGCCGTGGGATGAAAGCGGAGTCCTTTGCCCATATTACTTTCGCCCTGCACTCAAATTATATAAGAAGGGATAGAGGCATTATACGT
>Ga0074199_1000607_pt1 | contig 50340 bp, 28 predicted proteins | sample EPASupsiteSAE347_FD_64528 | JGI IMG/M metagenome (GOLD analysis project Ga0074199, IMG submission 64528) | Bioremediated contaminated groundwater from EPA Superfund site, New Mexico - Sample SAE3-47 | ecosystem: Environmental > Aquatic > Deep subsurface > Groundwater > Contaminated ... | reverse complement strand
ATGAATTGGTCGAATTGAACCCATCTGACTAATCCGACCAATTCGTTCAATTCGAGAAATTCGTTTCATTCGAGTTCAGACAAAAAGAGCCAGTGTTGCTCCAAAAGATCTGCACCCATTGTTCTTTCCTGGTTCTTCAACTCCCTGAATGTATCAAAAAACCCATTTCCATCCTGCTGAAAGCACCCATGTCGTTTGTCCCTGAGGTCCGTTCAGGTATTGGTATATGGGTACGCCTCCCTCGATAAACAGCCTGTTTCCCTTGAACGGGCCGTCATCGATGTACCAGGCCAAACCGGGAAGAAGATCCAGGCGGGAGCCGCCACGGAGATTAGGATCTTTTCCCGGTGTCTTCGTCGGATCGAGCTCAATATCCGCTCCATGGATATTGCCCCAGGATTGCCAGTCCAGGCGCAGCGAGCCTATGATGCCGCCATAGACCCGATAGCCGCCCCAGCCTGTGAGCCGATACCGGTTACCCAGGCGATAGTCGTTGTAGTTTTCATCCAGGCGAACGGTTCCAGAGGCTTGGGCTCCCCAGTGAATCCTGTCGCATTTTCCCATGTAGGTCAGGCTCGGAACGAGATCTACCGTGCCCGAGCCTAGCTGCATCGTGTAGCCAAGCTTTGAGTTTAGGGCCGTTGGCGTGTCGTCCCTGGCATCGATTGAGCCTGTCGGGACACTGAGCCCACCGGAAAAGACCAGTTGATGTACGTTTGAGCGGTAGAGCGAGTACAGTCCCGTCAACTGAAGGTCACCAATTCCATCGGAGTAGGTAGTGAAGCGGGTTCCATTTCGCATGACCATCGTCATCGATTTGAAATAGTAGGGCAGCATGACCATGGCAGTGAAATTTGTGGTAATTCCACGCATCGTGCAGATCATATGCATGTCCACGTCCATGCTTTCGGGAGCAACCGGATATTTTTTCAGAATCTGTTCGATGCTTACTTCTTTGGCTCCATCCAGGTTGCCGTCCATTGCCATGTGGCCATAGGTGTATGAGACCATCCATTTGCCCGGCTTTAGAACATGAGCACCTGGTACCCCAAGAGGCGCAAAAGGATGAGGGAACAGGCCTCCTGACGCCGACATCCCGGCAGGTGACGAAGAGCCTTCCGTAGGTGCTGCCATCGGTCCTGTTTTCATTTCCTGAGCATAGACGAGAGAAGCCCCGCTAAAGAAGAGAAAAACTCCCAAGCTAAGGCCTGTTTTGCGCCAGTACCTTATACCGAACATTGACTTGCTCCTTTCCTCCAAAGGGTATCGCCGGACTGGTTTTCACTTCTCAAGGGGAGGTGTCCGCGGATTGCTTTTTAACTTTTAACCACCTCCATCATTCGATTCCCGACCCTGGCGGGAGCAGGAACGGGCTTCATCCGTTCAGCTTCACTGTCTCCCGGTTGATTTTATAGATAGGTGCATAATGGTTGTCTGGGTACTGGGGAATTCCCGGTTATGAGGTTCGAAAAACCTGGTATATCTTTCCGGATTCAAGAGAGAAGCCCGACAGAGGGTGAGTCGGAAGAGTGCTTACGAGGTGCCGCGGCCGGAGTCCATGCCGGAGATTAAGGGAGCGATGAGAGTGATCTTAGTGCCCTCGCCGGGCTGGGATTCGATCTCCATGGAGCCCTTCACGTCACTCAAACGGTCACGGATGCTGAAAAGTCCGAAGCCAACGGTACCATTTTCCCGGGATTTGATCTTGGAGGTGTCAAATCCTTTTCCGTCATCCCACACGCAGATACGAATACTATCACCATCTACGGCGACGGTAATCGTAGCCCGTCGAGCGCCTGAGTGCTTCACCACATTCATGAGCAGCTCGCTTACCGCTCGGAAAAGAAGCGACCGCACATCTTCGTCCAACGGCTTATCCCGGTCTTCCATCTCGCATCTCACCTCGAGGCCGTGTTCTTTGCGGGTTTGTGCGGCAAGCCATTGCAGTGCCGCCTCCATTCCCAATTCCTGAAGAATTGGTGAGCTCATCTTGAAAATCAACGACTTGGTGTCACGGACCGCACTGATGATGAGGTCGCGTATTTCCTGGATAGATTGGGCGTATTCACTCGATGCGGCAGCCTCTTTGAGCAACCCGAGCTTTATCCTGGATATGGCCAGGGTTTGTCCTATGCTGTCATGCAAATCCATGGCGATGCGTTGACGCTCCCGCTCCTCGATCGAAGTGAGTTGAGAGGAGAGGGACCTCAACTGTTTTTGATAATCCAGGAGTTTTTCTTCAGCCCGTCGCATCTGCTCGACACGGCTTTCCAGAGCCTCCGCCAAATCATCGAAAGCTTCCGCGAGATGGTCAAGCTCGCCTTGACCATGCGGCAGGCCCGTGCGCGCCTGCAGGTCTCCGCCCAGCAACCGTTGAACGGCACCCACGACAACCTGTACACGTCTAACGATGAAAACATTGCTGCCCATCCACACCAGGAAAAGGACGAGTGAGTAAACCAGCCCCAAAGCGATAAAGCGATGGACGAGGCGCCGGTTGGCTTCGCTGTATGCCAGCTCCTTGGGGATTCCTACGCCAACGTAAAGAGATGTATCGACGGTGCTGCTGAGAGGAGTAAATGCATAGAGGCGCCTCACCCCGTCGAGTCCTTCTATATCAACCTTTCCTGTTCCTTTGTCGAGAATGGCTTCAACCACAGGGGCTTCCGGCAGGGATCTTCCAATGAACCTCTCAGGGTCGGGCAAATAGGCCAGTACCATGCCACTGTCTGATACCATGAGAAACTCCGCCATTCCGGGTAGTTGTATCAAAGAGGCAACCTGATGGAGCCGAGAAAGGTCCATTGCGGCGAATAACAAGAACTGCAGCTTGCCGGAAGCGTCCGCAACCGGATAACTGAAATAGAGAGTGAAATTCGCATCCCCATCCACGCTTTGACTCATACCCAGGGAAATATCCCGAGCTTTGAGGCCGGAGCGGAACCAGGACTGATCCGACAAGTTTTCCAACTGCGCAATGGGCTCGGCACTACAAAAAGGACTTCCATCCGGCAGGATAGCCCCTATATTGGCGTACGCGGGATTTTGCGACAGGATTTCATCGAGCTCGGAGCTGCAGGCTTTCGAATCCGGGCTCTTCAGTGAAGATATCTTGGAGAATGCCAGCATCAACTGACGTGTGGTCAGGAGGAACCTTTCCTGTGTGCCGGAAGCAAAATCGGAGATTCTTTGCACTTCGCTCATTGTGTGCTGTAAGACCATGGTCCGCTCTTCCAGGTAGGCCCATACCGTCAAGCCGATCACCGGCAGTGTGGATAACACGATAAGCAGCGTCAGACGAATTCGAAGTCTGGAAAAAAATAATCTCATCATGGACGTTCTCTACTTCCCAAGGGCGTGCGTCCTACTCCCATAAATCGATTGTTTTCCTCGACAGGGACATGCGTGATACAACAATTTGACAAGTCAGGAATCGCCGGATCAAGGCTCCGACAGTCAAACTGAAGATTTGTGCAGTCACTGATTGCTTGCCTTTTCTTACGGCATGATTTGGCCTCTGGTTTGATACGGCTGAAAATATTTCGATAAGTTTCGGTCATTCCGCCAGGATCATGTCGGCTCCGGCCTTTGTGGTCAATCTCATAACGGAGATGCAATTGAAAGCAATTCTTTTCTTCCTGTTTAGCCTTTTGGTCTTTGCTCCCACTTTTGCTCCGGCCCAGGTCCCTGAAGATATTCGGAAGCATCCCACATGCAAGTATTGCGAGATGAACCGGCAGCACTTTGCCCACGGCAGGATGCTCGTTACCTATGATGATAAAAGCTCCCTCGGCGTTTGCAGTATTCATTGTGCGGCCATCGATCTTGCCGTCAACACGGACAAGGGTCTCGTCTCTATTGAAGTGGCGGACTATAACAGCCACAATCTGTTGGATGCGGAAGATGCCTATTGGGTAATAGGTGGCAACAGGTCGGGAGTGATGACCCGAAGAGCCAAATGGGCATTCCGCGAAAAGAAGGACGCCGAAGCCTTCATACTACGGAACGGCGGGGTGTCGGCCACCTTCGATGAGGCCATCAAAGCTGCTTGCAAGGACATGTATGAAGATTCGAAAATAATCCGTGGGAAACGTAAGATAAAAAGCATGCACAGGAATATGTCGCAGTGAATCCAGAGGCTGACTTTGCCGCCCATCCGAGACGCGGCAGGTTATTCTCAAAGGGAGGTGATCCCCTCGCGAATGGCATATTTGACCAAATCAGGGACATTGTTTATGCTGAGCTTGTTCATTATCTGCTGGCGATGAAACTCAATGGTCTTAACGCTTACATGCAACAGATCAGCACTCTGGCGTGTGCTTTTTCCTTCGGCGAGCAACTGAAGTACCTCCCGCTCTCTGGGGGTCAGGACGGTGGATACCGAGTCTGTGGCTGCGATCAAGTGATGAATATAGTTCTCCATGACAGGACCCGCCACCTCGGGGCTCAAGTAAACCTGCCCTCGCACCACCGTTCGAACGGCTTGAGCCAACTCCTCAAAAGCGCTGTCCTTCGACAAATAAGCTCTGGAGCCCGCCATAAACATCTCCTTCACGGCGCGCATGTCCGAGCGCATAGAGAGTGCTATAACCTTCACTCCGGGGATTTCAGCAACAAGCTGACGAGTTGCATCGATGCCGTTCAATTCGGGCATCCCTATGTCCATAATCACTACATCAGGGAGTATCTCCCTGGCCAACTTGAGTAGTGTTCGTCCGTTATCGGTCTCCGCAACGACTTCCATCCCCGGTTGCTTTTCCAGAAGAGCGCGCAATCCGTCCCGCAAGATACTGTGGTCATCGGCAATGATGATCCGTAAGGCCATATATTCTAATCCTTGTCTTTAAAAAACAGGCACGCCGCGGACGTTGGTAAATTGGTGTGAGAAAGCACCGGGACATACGGGATTACTCTTCAATTTTCGGATACCCAACACCTCCCCACCGGTTTCATTTGCAAGAGAGCTGCCTTCCCCGGTTTCCATGGCTCTCATCCCGCACTGGCTGCCTGGATCAACAGGAATCCGTTCGTCCCGGTAAATATGATGGTTGCCAATACCGCCGTCCACAAGTCCACCTGCCGCAGTTGGTGATCGCTAGCCCCCCTGGCGGCCAAAGCGCGGGCAATCACTGTAACCAGTACTCCCAACAATATGTAGAACAGAGCAACCAGATGCACGTTGTCTACCAGCGTCATCCTATCCTCCGATCCCAGCGCGGAGCTGGCCGTTCTCATGTTTATGACCGTGGCAAAGAGGGCTCCCGCCTGGAGAGTTATCCGTGAATCCAGGAAACGGAGCTCCCGGTCCATATGGAGGAAGAGGCTCACCAACAAGAGTAAGCATGCCACATAGGCCACCGCAGTCAGCTTTATGTAGCTCGTCACCTCTTTTCGCTCGAGGGCGACGTGGAGTATGATGCCCGCATACTCGCTATTACTGCCCGGTTCCAATGCCGGATCGCCAAAAGTGGACGCATGAGTGACGGAATTATTGACGATACGGAAATCTGTAATGTTCCAGTCATCAAGCTCCATGTCCTTGCGATAGGAGGAATTCCGCGTGTCAACTTCATAGGTCAAGGTGGTGGTATCATCTATTGCTTCTTCAATGCGGATTTCTATAATGTGACGGTCGAACGGAAAGTTTCGCAAATCCCAGTCATGGTTAAATGTACCGCATACCTTGCGTTGTCCCCAGCGTATTCCATTTTTGACTTTGTCACTGCCCAAGAATGGAGAAGTGTTTTGCGCATTGGTAAATTCCATCGTTTCCAGCGGCTTGAGCCCACTTTCCTGAGATGTATGGGTCCAGAGCCACATGTTGGCGCCGAATGTTTGACCTGAAAGGTCGAAGTCGTATATGGATGTCAGATAAGCGCCGACTATACACCTCTCCGCTTTGCCTTTCTTTGGAGTTGATGCATCCGGTGGCGGCAGTGTCTGAGCTGAACAAATGGTAGCCCCCGACAACACGGCAATGAACATCACAACAACGGTCAGCAAAGCCATATCGCCGGGTAGAGAGCGCGTTGGCTCCTTCTTTTGCATCTACTTTTCTTCTCCCTTCTCCCGGATGCTAAATAGCTCGCAATTATTCCTGCCGCGGCGGCACCAGAACCGTCCGATTGCCGTTGGTCTCCATGGGGCTCACCAGGCCGGACGCCTCCATCTGCTCGACGAGCCGGGCGGCGCGGTTGTAGCCGATCCGCAGTTGGCGCTGAACGGCGGAGATCGAGGCACGGCGGGAGCTGAGCACGAAGGCGACGGCATCGTCGTAGAGCGGATCAGTTTCGTCGACGAACCGCTCCGCTTCCGTTCCCCCATCCTCGGCGTCCGCCATCCCGCCGAGCACGCCCTCCACGTAATGGGGCTTGCCGAGCTGCTTTAAATACTCGGCCACTGCATGTACCTCATCGTCCGCTACAAACGCGCCGTGCACTCGTTGCGGATAGCCGGTACCGGGCGGCAGGTAGAGCATGTCTCCCTGTCCCAGCAGGCATTCCGCGCCCATCTGGTCGAGAATGGTGCGGCTGTCGATCTTGGAGGAAACCTGAAAGGCGATCCGGGTCGGAATGTTGGCCTTGATCAGCCCCGTAATGACGTCGACCGAAGGACGCTGCGTTGCGATGATAAGATGAATGCCGGCGGCCCGTGCTTTCTGCGCCAGGCGGGCGATCAGCTCCTCGATCTTCTTGCCCGCCACCATCATCAAATCGGCAAGCTCATCGACCACCACCACCACGTAAGGGAGCGGCGAAAGCAGCGCCGGATCGTCCTGCGTCAGGGAAAAAGGATCGATCAGCGGCTCTCCGGTGTCGATGGCGTCGCGCACCTTCTGGTTGTAACCCGCCAGATTGCGGACCCGCAGCTCACTCATCAGGCGATAGCGCCGCTCCATCTCTCCCACGCACCAAGTCAGTGCGTTGGCGGCAAGCTTCATATCCGTCACCACGGGAGCCAGCAGATGCGGGATGCCGTCGTACATCGACAGCTCCAGCATCTTCGGGTCGATCATAACCAGGCGCACCTCGTCGGGTGCCGCCCTGTACAACAGCGACAGAATCATGGCATTCACGCCGACCGATTTGCCGGAACCGGTCGTTCCCGCCACCAGCATGTGCGGCGCCCTGGCCAAATCCGCCACCACCGGCTCGCCGGTGATGTCCTTGCCGAGCACCATGGCGAGCTTCGAGGCATGAGACTGGAAAACCTCGGACGACAACACCTCCGAGAGGCGAATCATCAGACGGCGCGGATTGGGGAGCTCCAGCCCCATGCAGGTCTTACCCGGAATGGTTTCGACCACGCGGATGGAGACCACGCCCAAGGCACGGGCCAGATCCTTCATCAGACTCACCACCTGCCCGCCACGCACCCCTACGGCCGGCTGCACCTCGTAGCGCGTGATGACGGGGCCGGCGTACGCGTCCTGCACATTCACCTTGACGCGGAATTCGGCTAGCTTTTCCTCAATAAGGATACCGCCATTGATCAAATCGTCCTGGCTCATGGGCACGACCGCCGAAACGGCTGGGTGCAGCAGCGAAAGGGGCGGCAGGCACACGTTGTCATGGAATTCCGACTGAAAAGGGTTGCTCCGGTTGCCCGGTGCATCGGGCGCGACGAGCGCCACGGGGACAGGCCCGCCAGCCGTGAGATCTGGGGCAGGCGCCTCAGGAGGCGCAAACGGCTCAGCCGGTAATTCCGGCGCATCGTTTTCGGGCGGTACCACCAGGCGTGGCAGCCCGTCCGGCTCGACAACGGGCCTGCACGGGTGCGGCGGGGCAAAGGCGCTCTCTGCCTCACCGATGTCCGGCTTGCCGCTCAAAATCACTGTGCCGATCGGAGCTCCAACGGACACGTCCGTTGTCGGCATCCCGGGGTCACCCGCCGGCAGCTTCCGATCCGCCGATGACACGAGTGGGGGCAGCGGCCATGTTTTCGCGGGCGGCGCCGAGCCTTCCACAACTTGCCCAGAGAGCCTCTCCCTCGGACCGCAACGAGCGGCATCGATGGTCGCTTCCGGCCTGCTGCCCGGCTTGCGGGAGGGCCGAGATTCCCGAGCGGCCTCTCTAACCGCTATTCCCGCTGCTCTCGACGATCCGGTGGGTATGACAGGCTTTGCGGCGAGAGCGTCGATGCGTGCATCGCATGTACCGGAGACGGCCCCTCGCGGACTTTCCCCGGGCGGATGAGAAGACCTCTGCCGGAGGTTGCCGGACAATCGCCCGCCATAGGTTGCCATCAGCCGCTGACGGATTTCTTCGATATCTATTGTGTCCGGGGGTGTCTGAGTGGATCGTGGCTCGGGCACCGGCGCTCGTCCGGTAGTCCGTTTGTCTCCATACCTTTTCCCAAGGTTTTCCAATATCGATGGAAGATCGATCACTTCATGAGGCTCGACTCGAGAGATCGGCCTCTCGCGCCCCGGCCCCCCGGTAGCACCGCCGGCGGTCAGGCGGAAACAGTTTTGTGGATGGAGTGTATCTTCCTCCGATGTTTCCCGCGTGTGAGCCTGTAGCGGCCATGTATGAAAAGAACGCTGGCGAGGCGATGCAGCTTTCGCCGGTGCCTCCTGCGCACGCCCAGTGGGACCTTCGACCGGCGCTTGCCTGTCGCCGCGCTCGCGCAACGGTAACCATTCACTCTCTGTTCCTTCTTCCATGTGGGGAAGATGAATGGCTGCACGCAACAAGCGCAAAAGCACCATGCCTGCCGATTTCAGTCGGCTTCCCGACGTTTCCAGGAGATCCCGCCACGATCGTCCCAACCAAAGCGGAATTCCGACCACCAGCCCGAATCCCGCCAGCGCCAGCGCAGCCCAGTGCAACCAGGGCGCCAGCACCACCGCGGCGATCGCGCACGCCAGGCTCAATCTCCGCCACCGTTTGCCTGAATCCCCATCGAAGCCCATCATTGTAGCAATCCATTCGGTCAAGCAGGCGGATCATCGGCGCACGCTCCGGCATTGAGCCGCGACACAGCCTGCGATAATATTCGCTGCTTGGGTTGAAACATCGACAACTGAGGCACACTCATCAGAGACCACAATTCTATACTACCAATACACGAGGAGACATACAATGTTCACGTCGACATCCGGAAGCTCCCGAAGTCTGGCGCCTTTTTATAAAGATCTATGATTCGAGCTGATTATGTGCCATGCGAGGCTACCCGCATAAGCCGGGACACCTTATGCGGGTAGCCTCATGCGATGATACGAAGGTTGATTATGCACGCGAGGCTGAGAGCCGTGCATACCAGGGAAGCGTCCGGTGGGCAGTTCATGGGCACGCCGCTGTCATCCAAGGATACTGTCTTTTACAACCGCTGATCTCCTTCCCGAGGCGTCTTTGACTTTGAAATAGACGGTATTGCTTCCCAACCCGGTGGGTGCGCCGAGGGTAAAGGAGGGAGCCTTCGAGTAAGGCCGCCAGACAGCACCGCTAAAGTTGGAGGATTCGCTGGCTTTGAAATGAGTGGGAGTAGTGCCGACTACTGTGTTGTTTAGAGTGACAAGGCGGCTCGTGGTGGATGCGGCACCGCCATTGATTTTGAAAGAACCGACAACCGGTGAAAGTTGCGCGATCTTCGCCTGCATCGCGGAGCTCAGTTGTTTGACGAGCTCCGCATTATAAACACCTGAAAATTTATCGACATGCGGTCCCCTCTCCACCGGACTATTGAATATCTGCTGGGTTGCTATGGCATACGAGCGCGATGTCGATGCGGGCGACGACGAACCGTCCGGGAGAGGGGACGGATTGACCGCAACATCGACATCCAGCGCAAAGATCGAAATATTGTTGTCGCTGTTGCGGACGATATCGAAGCGACGGAACTGCTGAGGAAAGTCTCTTAACGATGAAGTCTCGACTTCCCAGAAACCGTATTCAGGATTGCCATCGGATGATGGTTGCGGAGTAATGGTGTTGCGGTGCACGTGCCCCGAGCACCACAAGATGAGGTTCTTATAGGTATGGAGCTTTTCCAGCAGGGTATCCTCCGAAATTTCGGAATACGGCGCCCAAAGTGACCACAATGGGTAAAGTGGATTATTGGCGGGCGGTGGATTATGGGGGAATGCGTAGGGCCGTAGCGGGATATGTGCGCAGATGATCATGAGCTCACCCGCGGCCTCACCCTCATCGAGCTCTTGTACGAGCCATTCGTAGCGTCTCTTGCTGAGAGCGGCCGCCGCACTGCCGCCGGCCTTGTCGGTATCGTCGAGAGCGATGACCTTGATGGGAATATCAGCCTTCGGATGGAAGGAATAGCAGGCAAATCCATCGTGGATCATTTGCTGCGTGAATCCGTGACCGATCGGTTTCGATGTGGTGTTCAGGAACTCGCTCATCCAATTCCTCATCGTGAGCGAGCGGCGTTTCGCGTCGGGGACAATCGTCGGGGGGGTTGGGTAGTTTGCGACCGGCCCAACATCCATGATGTTCCCGAACTTTGTCGAGCCATTGACAACCCCCATGTAAAGACCTCGACTGCTGAAGACTTCTTTCCAATTGGGGGGTATCGAGGTTATCGGACCGATGTTGAGGATGTTGGAGCCGACCAGGGTGTTTGCGATGTAGCTGGTCACGTGAGTAGAGCCCATCCAGAATTGATCGTGGTTGCCGATGACCTGGTACCAGGGAATCGACTTATCCAGCCCGGCCGCCTGGTATGGCTTCTGATAATCAATGGTGCCGGCTCCTTTGTGGGCGCCGGAGCTGGGGGTAATCATTTTGCCGTCGAGGACATCGATATACCATCTGAGCTCGTTTAACTGAGTGTTGTTGGCCGCATCGCCCAGAGCGATGCCAAAATCAAAAGGTGTCTTTTTGTGCAAGGCATTGATTGTCTGGACAGCGGCATCGAGAACATGGGTCGTATAGAGAATAATCGCTGAATACCCCGAAGAATTGCCTGTAGGAACCCCGCCGGGTGTTTTAGGCTCCGGATAGATGTAGCCCTGGTAGATGCACTGAGCCGGAGATTCTTTGTCGGTGATATGGATGTCGCTCATGGTGAAGAAAGACAAAAGCCTTACCGCCGATGGATCGGGGACCGATGGCTCGATGTCTCCGGTTTGCATGTCGGGGCGAATGAAAGGAAAGCCGGGCCCATTCCCATCCCACTCACCGTAGTGGTTTGGTGCGTATTCAGAGACCTCACTCGGCAAAAGCGTCTTCGTGCCATGAGGCGTGGCGATGACCGTCTTAGCGAGTGTCGTGTAGATATGCGAGGCAATCGGGTACGATGGTGCAAGTGGGCCTACTCCGGCAGCAAGCACTTTCTCCAGGGTGCCGAGAACCGAAAATTCCAGCCCGAGGGCTGCCGCGGAGCCAGCACAGCACTTCAAGAAATGTCTTCTTGGAACGTTCATTGGTACTCCTTTCTCAATGGTTACCATGGCATCACCCACTCATGACGACTCTGCCTTCTTGGCTGGCCTTTTGGACAACGGACACAGTACCCCAAAATTCCACTCGACCCGGCCCTCCGGCGGTCGACCAGCGACTTTCTTGGCAAATCGCACAGATTATGAGTCTATTTCTTGGATGTTTCACATTACTATTTGCTAATCGGCATTACCAGGGTTTTCGGTGAGCAGAATTTGAAAGGGGCAGCAATCCTGTAAAAGCAGATTCTCAATCCTTTTTTTCGTTCCGAGGGTTCTGAAGACGTTTCAGGGATCAAGGTCTCATATAGAAGGCCAAGGGCTTGTTAGTTTCGACATTTAGAAACTGAGCGCCGATGGAGCGCTCCTCTACACGCTTTACGATCACTTTCTCGAAGAGCTCGGAGTCGTTTGAGTCGTCCAGAGTGAATCTTACCTTGATGATGTCGTCGATCTGAATAGTATTGCTGGACATGGTCGTGAAGGCTATGCCGAAGCGCGAAATATCTTCAACGAGTATCTCACCTATCTCTTTGGGGGGGCCGGGCTTCATGTAGTGGCCGGGGAGGTTCACCTTTTTCCGGTAATGTTTCCTTTTCTCGAAATGTACTACAAAGGTGGAGCCGCAGGGGCATTTGACTTTCGCCTGGGTGATGCGGTCCTTGTGTTGAGAGAGGTCGGCGACTTTCTCTCTCCCGCAGGAGGGGCAGACTATGGTGGCTTGGCCATCGTCCCTAATATATGATTTCTGCGTCAACATTCTTTCTTCTCAGTCCTGTTTTGTCGTCCATTGTGCTCGAATGATTGATCGCACCCAGGATTAAAAATCCGGCCACAAACAAAGCACTCGATCCCGAAACCGGCCTCTCGCAGATCTGCAGGAGCCCAACCGAGCCAATTATAAAACCAAAAAGGACCTTAAGGGAAGAGCGCATATTCTACCTGCCGTCATCTCGATGGATAAATTTAGTTGCGCCACCTCATTGACATTGCCATTTCAAATTTCGTTAAGAAAAGCAATTGGCATGCCAAAATTAAGAAGGTGAAGCAGAAAATATGGAGTCCTGTTTAGGCCGTTAGGATTGGCTGGGGAACAATCGGGGAGATATTACTGCCTGCGCCCGGTTCGTGATGAACTGCCGGTATAAATGGATCGAAATATCATCAAAAACATATCCGGACGTCAACATGGCGGGCATAAGCCCGAGCTGTTATTGCGATGGTTGGCCGCGGGCCGCCAGTTCCTCCATTTTCTGATCGATAAACTGAGCTATGAGGGATTCGTATTCCTTTCCGAAAAAGGATCGATAGGAAAAGAGATCGTATTTGAGCTTGTTCCAGTAGCCGGTGAGGGTTTCGCTGGAGCTAAGGGCGTTGATTTCCCTGTAAATGGAATCCAGGTAGCGATCTCGCAATCTGGCGCGGTGGAATTCGAACATTTCCCTGGAGAGCAGTTGCTGTTCTTCGGATAGATGGGCTTCGGACTGCTGCTCCTGAATTTCTCTTTGAATGACCTGGAATTGGGTGAAGGTGGTGGCTTCGTTCAACCGTTCCTGAAAAGATTTCAAAATGAGATCGTTGATCTTCTTCTGCTGTTCCTCGAAGGACTTTTGCAATTCGTCTTCAAAATCCTTCGTTGCGTAGGGGAGCTTCTGCCGAAGCTCCCGGATGAGGCTTTCGTAGCGCAGGGCGAGCTCTTCATGGGTCCAGACGGTAGTGAGTGATTGGACCATGAGGTCGAACTGGATGGCGTCCTGATAGTCGATAAGGATGGCCTGCTGCCTGGTGCTTGCCTGAAAATGAAGGCCTCCGTAGCTTTGAGGCGATATGAAGTCCTGTTCTCTTTCAAAACAGCTCTCGGGGAAAGGAAGCTCCCGAAGCATGCTCTGGAGCGCTTCATGCCTCCTTTCGATGTTCTGGCTCAGGTGTCTGAAGCTGATGAGGCCCCCGTGGGCCGTCACGCCGAACCGGTCGTGGTAAGCCTGGAACGCTATCAGGAGGAGCTTCAGGCATCCCTCCAGCTCCATGAACCTGGGGATGGAATTGAAATGATAGATCCGGTGGGCTCCTCCCAGGTGATCCAGGCAGTAGAAGAGGTAGTAGCGAACTTCGGGGCTGAGCCCGGAGAGGATATCGAGGATCTTTACGGCGCCCTTGAGCTGTTTTTCAAAGGTGTCCGGCCCTACGCTCTTTAGCTTCTTCTTATGATAGATGAAGCTGACGGGCATCTTGAGAAGATACATCTGCAGATCCTGATAATCGATCCAGGCCTCTCCCATGAGCTTCAAAAGGCGCTCGAGGGCTGCGATCTGCCGGCCGTGCCAAAGGGCTTCGTCTTCTATATCCGTGTCCGCAAAGCCGCAATAATGCATCTGCTCGGGCGGGATAACCCGGGCTTCGTGGGCCGAGAGCTGGAAGTCCGCCAGGACGGCCTGTCCCTTTTCCCTGAGGATTTCCCGAAGGCGTGCTTCCCAGGTGCTCTTGGACTTGATGATCTGCAGGGCCGCCGTTCTGTAGGAGAGGAAGGAATCCAGAAGATCCGATATCATCATTCCTTCCTGCACCGCCGCGGCGGCCAGAACCGCGTGGAGGACGAACACGTCCAGCAGACGGTCATCTTGTTCGGAGGTGAGCTGTTCGAGGGCGGTGACGGGCTCTTCCCCCTGAATGACATGCCCGATGAGACCGTGCCTGCGAACGAGAAGCACCACCAGTTCTTCGACTTGGGGATCCAGATGATATCTACGGAGGATTCCCGATCTTTCGAGAATGAGAGCGCCTCTGCGAGCGTGCGTCCGGACGTCGTTGGTCTGGAGCGTTTCCGTTATGTAGCTGTCGACCTTTCCGATGTCCTGAAAGAGAAGAGCCAGCGTGAGAGCCTGATAGAGCATGGGCCGCTGCTGAATCCGCTCGACAAGGTATTCGAGGATATCCATCTGGGGGTGGTTGGCGCCGATTCCTTCTTCGGCCAGAGGGCCGAATTCCTGTTTGGCCAGTTGGTAGAAGGTGTTGCGGTCCTGGAAGGCGTTACGGTCCTTTGTGATGAGCGCCTGGAACTTTTCGAGGCAGCGCATAACGTAGATGCCTACCGTTTGTTTGGCTCGCGTGGGCCAGTTTTCCACGAGATTGCCGAAGGCATGGAATTCGGGCAGGATGAAGCGCAGGATTTCAGGGCAGTGCTTTGCGAGGGCACTGATCGAGTCGTAGATCTCTTCGGGAATAAAGATCTGGCTTCGCAAGGTCAGGTCCAAACGCTGTTCTATCTTGCCGATCTCCCGGTCCTTGATCTCGATGCCTCCCGACTGGCTGAGAACATCGCACTGAATTGAGCAGCCTTCCTCGTGGAGATAGTAGTGAAAGCTCTCCAGCTCCGAAAAGAGGCGCTCCATTTCCTGCAGGTTTTTGAGCGATATGCTTCTCAGCTTGTGGGATTCGAAGTGGGTGAGAAGTACCTCGATCTTCTCGATGTTTTCGTTTACATCCACAAAGGACAGCTCCATGACCCGCGTCTCCGGATTCTTCATTATCCGGATGCCGCTGTCGAAGACGAAGGCCGAACGGCCTTCGGAGAGTGTCCGCTTGATCTCCTCGAAAAACCCTGGCTGAAGCCTGTCGATGGGTATACGGAACAGAGTCTCGCGGATCTTGGCTATGCGCTGCTCGACACGATCCTTGGGTATGCCGGAAAGCATGGGGTTGAAATTTATGATATCTTTTTGGGATGAGTTCACGGAGATCCAGAGCAGGATGAATCCCGAGCGTGTGCCCAGCTTGGGAAAGAGATGGCCGGTTCCGTGAAATTCCGTCTCCAGGAACTGGCGGAAGAAGTAGGACTGGCCGAAGATATAGTCCCCCATGAAATGGTGCTTGAAGTATTCGGCCGTTCTGGCCAGCTCGATGGCTTCTTCCAGATGATGCAGCTTTCCCAACTGATAGTCGCAGATGACTTCTTTCTGAAATGGCCCCTTCTGAATGAATTCCCGCCAGTTGGAAAGAAATTCGAAGAGGTTGAAAAACTTCATCATCTCGCGGATGGCCTTGTTTTGTACTCCACCGAGGGCACTGATGCGCAGGTCGTGGAGTTTTTCCCAGTTCAGCCGGGGATCAGTGGCCACGTAAATGGCGTCATCGTAGAGACGGTAGAGCTCCCTGGCCTGTTCTCCCGTGAAGGAATCTCCGAGAGCCGCGACGATCTCGGCCATGCTCATCAGGCGGCAAACGCGCAGAAGATCCAGTATTTCCTGGTAGTTTCCTTCCTTCGCTTTGTCCGTGATGGGCTTCAGGGTTTGTGCCGGCACCTTTCCGAACACGATGCGGCTGAAGGTGGTGTGTCCGACCACGATGAGCAGGATCTCCCTCAGTTGTGTCGGAGAAAATCCGTGGAAGGACAGCTTGGGGATGTTTTCTATAATGGGGGTGAGCTCGCCTTCGATATGATCCGGATTCAAGTGGTCCCGTGCTTTTTCCAGCTTCTGGATTTCGCTGAGGAGCCGAACCACGGGGCTGAAGCTTTCATTGCGGCTTCGAAAGGGATTGTTGAGGCGGCTGCGCTCGAGCTCTGAAAGCTTTGGAAAATCATGGTCTCGAATCTGAATCAGGATCCTCAAAACTTCCAGGACGTAGCGGAACGAATTCCGGTATTCGGCAACGAGAGCCAGGCTGCAGCCCTGCATTCCCGACGCCTTTATATCGTCTTCCAGGGTGGAGAGGATCATGTCCGGCTGACGGGGCTGGCCGGCAAAAACGAGCAGGCTTTCGGGCAGCTCGCGGTCGATCTCCAGGCGTTCCTGCCAGTATTTGTGCTGATGCTTCGGTGACTTGCGCTTGAGCTGTTTTGAAATGAAATAGGAATCGAAAATCCATTCCCATTGTTTTTCCGGATTCTTCACGTAACTGCGCGGCAGGTGGAGATTCAGGTAAGGCAGTTGGTTGATTTCGCCGATGCTGAATTCCTCGGGCTTGTGATGGTTGAGGAGCCGCTTGAGGTGAGGATCGAAAAAGGCGAACCGGTTCAGATAGTAGTGCAGGTCCGAAATGTGGACTTCCAGCTCGCTTTGAGCGGAATCGCATTCGTATCTCTTTCTGGCCTTGAAAATATGGGAAAAGAGCAGAAACGATTTCAGATCCTCATCGGACTTGAACTGTACCCTGCAGGTCTGGTCCTCGTGGGGACCGGGGAAATGCGCCAGCACGAGAAGCTTCCCATTGGGCTCGAGAAGATCGTGAATTTTTCCGGTAAGATACACGGCATATTGAAAAAGCCGCCGGCGGCTCAAGGATCGCTTGGAAATCCTCGGAAGCTGCTGTTCTAGCAGATATTCGAAAATGTCCTTGGGAAGGATGACGATATCGAGAGGGATGCGCCACGAGCGCAGTTTTTCGATGGATTCGAAAAGAAAGATTCGATGCGTCGAGAGACGGGCGGTCAGCTCGTGAGCGATGAGGTCGTGGGCGGCGGTCAGCAGTCCGATATCCAGGCGGTCCGTGCGTGTTTCCCAGATGTGGCGGATGATGAGCTCTTCGATCTCATCGGCCTTCGTTTTCACTTCCTGGAGGGAATGAGCGACCAGATTGATGGGGATCAGGAAATAGCGCTTCCCCGTGAGGCTGAAGCGAATGAGCAGCCCGAGCTTCTGATAGATGGCGTTGAGCTTCTTTGCGTTGCTGCCCACCTCGTGTAGGTCCTGAAAATCGATACTTTCCAGAAACTCCGTATCCGAGCCCGTCAGCACGCTCTGCTCGATCAATCCGAGCCCGTAGGCATTCCCGCCGAACCTGCTGGGGAGAAAGGTGGGATGGTCTTCCGAGGCAAAGGTTCCCATGGGAACATCCTGCGGATCGATCCCAACCCGAGGATAGTCCTCTTCGTTGATCAGTCGAAAAAAAGTCTCGTATTGATCGAAACCGCTCGATTGCCATGAAAAGCTCTTGTTCTTCATGCTCTCTTCCACCAAATAGCCGCCCGCAGGTTCAGAACAATGGCCTATAGATAGATCTCCGAGTATGTTACAGTAGCACGTTCGAAAAGGTATGGCAAACATGCCGCACGGGGGAGGGCATGTTTCCGCTCGTAAAGTTTATCGGACATCTCGAGGAGTTGGCGGAAAACGGAATCTTCGATGCCACCACTTCCCCCATTGTCGCATTCAAATGGAGTCGATATGGCCAAATCCCGCAATTCGCTTCCCGTCCTGATAGCCCTCCTCGGAGGGATCGGCAGAGCCCCGGTTGCGCCGGGCACCGTGGCAACTTTTGTGGCCGGCATCCCCTTTGCCGTTCTACTGGGACTTGTTCCTAAGCCTTTGTCTTTCATCTTCCTGTTTCTTATCACCCTACTGGCTTGCGTCGCTTCAGAAAGAGCCAGTAGGGAATTGCAGGATGCCGATCCCAAGGAGATCGTCATCGACGAGCTTGTTGGATACCTCGTTACCATGTTCTGCCTGCCCACGACGCCAATGTCGCTCCTGCTGGGCTTTGCCGCTTTTCGCCTGTTCGATATCTGGAAGCCGTGGCCCATCGGCATGCTCGATGAAAAAGTCAAAGGCGGGCTTGGAATCGTGCTGGACGACGTGGCTGCGGGCGTTTTCGCCTCCCTGCTGGTTTGGATCATTCTGCGTGTCGTGAGCTGAAGGAGGAGGCTACCGGCATAAAACGGGACATGCCTAAGGCGGAGCTTGTGTGTTCACCGCAGAGGCGCAGAGGACGCAAAGAAAGCGCAGAGAAGCTTTAGAGATTTCCAAGAGCTTTTCTCTGCGTTTCCTCTGTGTCCTCTGCGCCTCTGCGGTGAAGAAAGCTCAGCCAGTGTCCGTTCAGAGTATACTTAAAGGTTGTCCCGGCTTATGTTGGTAGCCAAGGAGGATACACAGCCCCGAGGGCTCAAGAGGCGAGAAAGCTATCGAACCGTTCGCGGATGTGTCCGGCAGCCAAAAATGCCGCACTTCCCAAAAGCAGGCCGAGAGTATCCCATGAGACATCGATGATGGCCGGAGTGCGGAAAGGCACAAAGGACTGGTGAAATTCATCCGACATGCCGTAGAGAACGCCCGTTAGGAAGACCCCGGCAAGGAAAACAGGGGTGCCTTTCCTTTCCCGCACGGGAGACCATGCGCAGCAAAGCAGAATGCCGAAGGTCATATATTCCAGAGGGTGAAAAATCTTGGTACCGAAGGGCGGACATGCGTCCGTCAAGGATTCACTCGAGAGAGAAAAGATGAAGAGAGCGTAAATGACCGCCAGAAGGATCGATTTTTGAGGATACATCCTTCCCGACGGGTCGCGCCATCTCAAGAGCGAGGAAAGAAGTGCTCCCGAGGCCAGGAGAAAAATGGCCGTCCTCGTTTCGCTGAAGTCGATCCGGAAAAGATGCGTGATGATCAGAGAACCGATAGCCTGTGCTCCAAAAAGGAGGACAAGCCAGGTCCAGGGGTTGGTTGCGAGGATAATGGCGGCTGCCTGCTGCTTCCAGGATGCTGAAGGTGTCATGAGAGAGATTTGTATTCCTTTCGAGGTCGAGCGTTAACTGAGCCTTTCACCGCAGTGAGCACAAGAGCCGGGCTATGACCGTTCAAAGTATAGCATCCGCCGGGAGAAGCTCGAAAGCTCGAACCAATAGTTTGATAATTTTTCTTCAAATTGCTAAATATTCATTCTTTCGTCCGTGGTCGGGGCCGGTGATTGTTTTCGTGATATAGCTCCTTATGTTCATTTTTCAGAATTGTCGGGTGCGGGATCATGATCTGTTCTGTTTTGTGTGATATGTCCGGAAAGTCTTTTGGGAAACCTCCTCTGCCGGCTTTTGTGCTCCTGTTCCAGCTCCTCTGCCTGGTGCTGTCCTGGGGATTGCCGTGCGCCGGCTTCGCTTTGACGGAAGGCGAAACAAACACAATTTCCATCTACGAAAAAGTGGCTCCCTCGGTGGTCAATATCACAACGACCATCTGCGAGCCGGAATTTTTCTTTTGCTCAATCCCCTCGTCCGGTTCCGGCTCAGGGATTGTGCTGAAGGAAAACGGGATTATCGTAACAAATTATCATGTGGTGGAGAACACCCGGACGATCCAGGTGGCCTTTGAAGATGGGCGCAGGCTGGAGGCGGACGTGGTGGGATCGTCTCCCCGGGACGATCTGGCGGTCATTCGCGTCAAGGTGGGCGACCGGCCACTGAAGGCCATCGTGTTTGGGGATTCAGATCGTCTGAAGGTCGGTGAGAAGGTGCTGGCCATCGGAAATCCCTTCGGCCTGGGCAGAACGCTGACCTTGGGAACGGTGAGCATGAAGGGTCGGGATATCAGAGATGGAGACCATGTCCTGAGGGACTTGATTCAAACGGATGCTTCCATCAATCCCGGGAATTCCGGTGGTGCTCTGGTGAACTCCAGAGGAGAGCTGGTGGGCATGAACACGATCATCTTGAGCCCCACGGGGAGCAACGTTCGCATCGGCTTTGCCATTCCGGCGGGACGCATCGAGGCGATGGCTCCAGGGCTGGCCGAACCGGGCAGAGGTTGGGTGGTATGGATCATGGCTGCCGTGGTGGCTTATTGGTTTTTCCGACGGCGCTTCAGGCGGGCATATCTCAAGATGAGGTAGCACCTCATGTGGGGCGGGCTTTCCAGCCTGCCCTGCATGAGTATTGAGACATCGAGACATTTTGTCGTTTGTTATTCATGGAAAGCTGCGAGATGAGGTGAAGCGATGTGTTTTCCGAAGGTAAGAAAGTATGGCTTGGGTTTGATGATCCTGATCTTCTGTGGTTTCTCGTGCTTGAGCACGGCTGGAGCCATGACGGAGGACGAGCGCAATAACATCGATCTTTACCAGAGACTGGCGCCGGGAGTGGTCAATATCACGAGCACTGTTCTGGAGCGTGATTTCTTCTTCAACATTACTCCCCGCGAGGGAGCAGGGTCTGGCTCCATAATCGATTCGCGAGGCTATATCCTGACGAATCATCATGTGATCGAAGATGCCCGCAAGCTGGAAGTGACTCTGGCCAACGGCAAGAAATACAACGCCGCCTTCATCGGATCTGATCCCGACACGGATGTAGCCGTCCTGAAAATAGATGCCCGCAAGGAAGAACTGGTGGTCATACCCATGGGGACTTCCGAAAATCTCAAGGTGGGCCAGAAGGCCATTGCCATAGGGAACCCTTTCGGACTGGGACAGACTCTCACAACCGGCGTAATCAGCTCGGTCGGGCGCACGCTGCGGGCTACGAACGGAGTGCTGGTCGAGGACATCATTCAAACGGATGCTTCCATAAATCCCGGCAATTCCGGTGGCCCGCTGATCGATTCCTCGGGCAAGATGATCGGTATCAACACGGCGATCTTCAGTCCCACGGGGGCCAGCGTGGGGATTGGCTTCGCCATTCCCATCGATACGGCCAAAAGGGTGATCAACGATCTGATCGAGAAAGGGTCATACAACTACCCCTGGCTCGGAGCTACACTTATGACGCTCTACCCGGATTTTGCCGAAGCCTTCAAGCTCCCGGTGCAGGGCGGAGCCATGGTCGTTGAAGTTCAGCAAAGGAGTCCCGCAGACAGAGCCGGTCTCCGGGGAGGCAACAAGCGAGCGCAGGTGGGAAACAACATCGTGATCGTTGGCGGGGATATCATTGTTCGCGTGGATGGAGAGCCTGTCACGGATGCTGACTTCGTCATACGAAAGATCCGCAAATTCCGCCCCGGCGACCATGTCCGCATGGATGTGGTCCGCTGGAATGGAGGCCGCGAATCCCTCACCGTCGTCCTAGGCGAACGCCCGAGAACTGCAGGCAACAGGTGAAAATCAATTAGGAATTACGAATCGGAAATTGGCAATTCGTAATTCCTGATTCGTAATTCTTGAAAAGGGGTTGTGGATAATGGAACATGAGACATCTGTTTTGACGGGCCGACGCCCATGCCCACTGGTTCTTGTAGTGATGGACGGGATCGGCTGCAGGGCGGGTATACAAGGAAATGCAGTGGCGGAAGCTTATACTCCTCATCTGGACTGGCTGCTCGAGCACTGTCCGCATACCCTCCTGAGGGCACACGGGAGGGCCGTGGGGCTTCCTTCCGATGATGACATGGGCAATTCCGAAGTCGGGCATAATGCCATGGGGGCGGGGCGGTTTTATCCCCAAGGGGCACGGCTGGTGAACGAATCCATGGAATCGGGCCGTATTTTTGAAGGCAAGGCGTGGGGGCGTCTGGTTGAGTCTTGTAGGGAGCACAACGGAACACTTCATTTCATGGGACTTTTTTCCGACGGAAATGTGCACAGCCACCTGAATCATCTGCGAGCCATGCTCAACCATGCGGCGTTTGAAGACAAGCTTCCCCGTGTGAGGATTCACGCCCTCCTGGATGGTCGTGACGTTGGAGAGACGTCCGCTCTGGACTACGTTCTTCCCTTCGAAGCCTTCCTGGATGAAATCAATCGGAAGGCCGGCGTGGACTATCGAATCGCAAGCGGCGGCGGTCGAATGAAAGTCACCATGGACCGCTACGAGGCCGATTGGGGCATGGTGGCTCTGGGATGGAAAACACATGTGGCGGCGGAAGGGCGGACGTTCTCCTCGGCCCGTGAAGCCATCGAAGTCTATCGCCAGGAGCATCCCGGCGTCATCGACCAGGATTTACCCCCCTTTGTCATTTCCGATCCATCCGGCCCCGTGGGAGCGATTCGTGATGGAGATGCGGTGATTTATTTCAACTTCCGCGGAGATCGCGCCATTGAAATCAGCCGTGCCTTCGAAGAAGAAAATTTCGACAAATTCGAGCGCCGGCCACGCCCGAAGGTCATCTATGCCGGAATGATGGAATACGACACCGAGCTGCATATCCCAAGCAACTATCTCGTGGAGCCTCCGTGCATCGAGAAAACCATGGGAGAATTCCTCTGTCGGCTGGGCGTTCGCATGATGGCCGTCAGTGAGACCCAGAAGTTCGGTCACGTGACCTATTTCTGGAATGGAAACCGGTCGGGAAAGTTCAATGATGAGCTGGAAGAATACATCGAAATCCCTTCAGACAGAGTAGCCTTCGAATTGCGTCCCTGGATGAAGGCCGCGGAAATTACTGATCGGGTAATCGAGGCCATTCAATCGAAGCGCTTTGATTTCATCCGGCTCAATTTTCCCAACGGAGACATGGTGGGTCACACCGGAGTTTTCCAGGCCGCCCGCATTGCCGTTGAGACCGTTGATTTGTGTCTCGGACGACTCATGCAGGCCACAAAAGAAGCTGGAGGCCTTCTCCTGGTCACCGCCGATCATGGGAATGCTGAGGAAATGTACGAAATCAACAAGAAAACGGGCAAGGTCAAAACCAACGAGAAAGGCCAGCCGAAAGCCAAAACGGCCCATACCCTAAATCCCGTCTGGTTCATAGTCTACGATCCTTCGGAAAACAGCTCGATCCGCATCGATCCGAAAGTCCAAAATCCCGGCCTGACCAATGTCGCCGCCACATGTTTTCGACTGCTGGGCCTGGAACCGCCGGACTTCTACGATCCTTCCATACTGGCCGGTGAGTAGGTGAGTAGGTGAGTAGGTGAGTAGGTGAGTAGGTGAGTAGGTGAGTAGGTGAGTAGGTGAGTAGGTGAGTAGGTGAGTAGGTGAGTAGGTGAGTAGGTGAGTAGGTGAGTAGGTGAGTAGGTGAGTAGGTGAGTAGGTGAGTAGGTGAGTAGGTGAGTAGGTGAGTAGGTGAGTAGGTGAGTAGGTGAGTAGGTGAATCGGTGAATAGATGAGCCGACTCACCGACTCACCGACTCACCGACTCACCGACTTCAAAGTAATGATCACTACCTCCCCCTGTGAATTGAACCTCACGGGGACTCCCGACACGCCGACTCCGGAAGTGGTATATCCTGTTATTCCGCCATGATACCAGACTCCTTGGCACAATTTACGGGGTGCCCGGCTGTGGGTGAAAATGGGACCGTAGCCCGGTATCTCGATCTGGCCGGCGTGCGTGTGGCCGCAGAGGTAGAGCTGGGGGGCGTATGCGACGGCTTCCTTGTAGATTTCGTTGGAATGAGCGAGAAAAATGGTGAAGGAATCAGGGGGGATTTTGTCGAAAGCCTGTTCGAGATCGTGGCATCTGTAATAGTGAGGGTCATCGACGCCGGCGATCCACATTTTCTCTCCGTTTCTCTCGATAGCCGCATTGTCGTTTATCAGAAAACGCATGCCGATCTTCTCGAGAGGCTCGACGGCTTCGGTGCAATCATGGTTTCCCAGTACGCCGTAGATACCGTCTTTCGTCCTGATCTCGGGGATAAGGCGGCACAGGTGTGCCAGGGCTTTGTCAAAAGGGCCGTAGGTTTCCATCCTGAGATCGCCTCCGATGATGCAAAGGTCGACAACGGGCAGGGTTCCAATCATGGCCAGGAGCTGCTCGGTCAGGCCTTCAAGGCCGTCCAGATGGAGGTCGGAGATGAAAAGAATGGTATAGCCGTCGAAAGAAGGAGGCAGATCCGCAAAGGATAGGGTGAGTGGGGTCTTCTTCAAGTGGAGGGCGTTACGCTTTCCGCGCTCATAGATGCCGGCGAGGCGGAAGACGTTCTTCATAAAGAGATGATAATAGAAGCAGTCCTCGAAGTTCAGCAAGTGGTGGAAGGGATTGGATGTGATCTGGCAGGCACGGAATTCTCTCAGGCGGACCCGCGGTGAGATGGGACGTGGATAGGTTTCGTGAGGCTCTGCACGCAGGATCTGCGTTAGAAACAGTGAGCCGACATAGGCGCCGATGCCGAAGAGAAGGAAAATGAAGGTAATTTCCCATATCTTCAATGACAAATGAGGACCAAGGACCAGGAAAGGTAAGATCCCTTCGAACGCCTGGTCGAGACCTGGAACGATATCTCCGCTCGGAAGGTTTCCTCGCCTCTTTATGAAGCTGGAGAGAAGATCTCCGGCCATACTGAGTGCCCCCGCCATGAGCCCGACCCACCACGGGAAGCCGAAGGCCGTTCCTATCAGCAATCCTGCCGTGATCCCTCCCAAAACTCCTCGCTGCGTCTTGTGAGGCCCGAAGAGCGGATATCCGTCCCGGAAAGAGCGACCGAGATCCAGAGGAGTGCTCCATTTGTCTTCCAGAAAATGAGCCAGAAGAGGCGGAGTGAAATTGATCAGCCAGAGCAGAACAAGGACTTGCATTAGAAGCATTATCGTTTCCCCGTCAATAATTCTTGATGCATTTTCCCGTCACGGACGTGGAAATTTCCAGGAGCAGGACCTACCGGCCCCAAAGCGCCCGCCACGGAATCTCCGGAGCTTTCGAAGCAAGGCTCTATAACATTAATATGCGTCGAAGATGAAGCTTTTTGTCTGTTTTGGGCTCTATATCGTTGCTATGCAAGGATTTCCCGGTAGGGTTCTCCTCAAGAAGATCAGGAGACCGGCGCACCGGGATTTGTCTTGACAAAGGAGGAAACCTGAGAGAAAGTCGTATTACTAGGTCCTTACATAATCCTATATGACGCTTGGGAGGGGGGTGGCATCGTACCGGATTGGGAGCCATGCAAATGGGTCTTCAATCGTTGCACCAGTCGTATCTTGCATCAGACGTGATTTCAAAATCGCTCGCGTTCAAAGCTGACCGCTCGGTGAAGAGTACCATCCGTACTCGTGATTACCGCGGATGCGCAGCTAGCATTGAAGATGAAAGGATTCGAACCGAGACCTCGATCAACTCCAACCAATCAAGAGGAGGAAGACGACATGAGAAGGAGGATTTCCACATTCTTTGGCCTGGCCGTGTTAGCGGCCGCCCTGTGGGCTTGTGCTCAACCTCAGCAGACGGGCAAGGCGAATGAAATGCCTCTGGCGAATCGTGCCAACAAGTGGGGTTGTATCGACAAGGGGGGGAATTCCGTTGTCACCCCTCAGTTCGACAGGATCTTTCCTTTCTCGGAAGGGCTTGCGGCGATCGTCGTGGATGAGCGCTTCGGCTACATCGATAAGACCGGCAAGGTGATCGTCAGCCCCCAGTTTCATAGTGCCTCCCATTTTTCGGAAGGGCTTGCCATTGTTCGGATTGGCAACGCAATCGGCTTTATCGACAAACAGGGACGGTACGTCATCAATCCCCAGTTCAAGGAGGCCATGAGCTTTGCCGGCGAGCTGGCCGCGGTGAAGACGGGGGAAAGATGGGGCTTTGTGGGCAAGGACGGAAGCTTCGACATTATTTCCCAATACGAGGAAGCCTTCAGCTTTTCCGAGGGCCTGGCCGTCGTGAAAGTGAAAGGCAAGTGGGGATTCATCAAGAAGGGCGGGAAGGTTGCGATAGACCCGCGCTATGAGGAAGCCTACAGCTTTTCGGGAGGCCTGGCGGCCGTGAAAATGGGCGGCAAGTGGGGGTTTATCGATAAGGAAGGCAAGACGGCGGTAAACGCTCAGTATGAAGAAGTCTACGGTTTCCGCGAAGACCTGGCTGCGGTCAAAGTGGCCAACAAGTGGGGATTTATCGACGATAAGGGGAAATCGGTCGTGGAGCCGCGCTACGACGGGGCTTTCAGCTTCAATGACGGACGGGCCCAGGTGCAATTGGCCGGGAAATGGGGATACCTCGACAAGAAAGGAAAGCTCGCGGTCAACCCTCAGTACAAAAGAGGACTCCCCTTTTCCGACGATCTTGCCGCCGTCGAAAACACGGACGGTAAATGGGGATATATCAACAAGAAAGGCGACTCGGTCATCCAGCATCAGTTCACCAGGGCTCTGACCTTTTCCGACGGACTGGCCCAGGTGGAAGTCTACGGACAATGGGGGTTTATCGATAAGAAAGGAAACTATGTGATCAACCCTCAGTATCCCGAGGCCCTGAACTTCGCCGATGGAGTGGCGCTGGTCAAAACCGGATCCTGATGGAGCTCAACAATCTCAAGGAGGAGGAAATCATGAAATCGTCGCTCGCTATGACCGGTTGGCTCTCCCGGCCCGCTCCCGTAAGGTGTCCGGCCATTTTGACACTCTTGCTGTGCTGTCTGCTCCTTTGCACGGCATTTCCGGTCTCTTCCCCCGCTAAGGACGCGGGCTCCTATTCGGGAGAACAAGGAAAGGCCGGAATCCCGATCAGCTTTTCCGCTGTCGGCAACGGCTTTGCCGCGGCAGGCAAAGGAGGTGTGATCAAGGTCTGGGACCGGGAAACAGGCAAGCTTATGAAGACCCTCAAAGGGGACGCCGCAAGAATCGATTCCCTGGCCTTTTCCCCCGCCGCCGAAGGGACGATTGCCGCCGGTACGGACGATGGCTCCATCGAGCTCTGGGATGTTCAGTCGGGACAGTTCCTGAGAACCCTCAAAGGGCATCAGGGCTCCGTTACCGCCCTGGCCTTTTCCGGTGATGGGGAGCTGCTGGCTTCGGGGGGCGAGGACCAGACCGTCAAGGTCTGGCAGATGAAGGGCGGCAAGATGCTCAAAGTGCTGAAAGGGCATCAGGGCTGTGTCAATACGGTGGCCTTTTCCTACGACGGACAGCTCATTGCCTCGGGCGGAGAAGATCGCCTGGTCAAAATCTGGAAGGTCCAGGCGGGCCAGGCCGTGAACACCTGGAAGGGTCATGAAGGCGCCATAAGCTCGGTTTCTTTTTCCGGGGACGGAACGATGGTGGCCTCTTCCTCGGAGGACAGCCTCAGACTTTGGGAAACCCAGAAGAAGGAAGCCATGATGGCTTTCGAACAGGAATCGGTCAAAGGTGTGGCCTTCTCCCCGAATCCCTCCGAAAAAGCCCTGGCCTCGGCCGTTCGCGATCAGGTCTGGCTCTGGGATATAGCCCAGGGACGGCGGGTAGCCGCGTTCAAGGGGCACCGGAGCAACGTTACTTCCGTCGTCTTTGCCCCCAATGGCAGGTTCGTGGCTGCCGCCGGTCAGGACGGCACCATCCGCGTCTGGATGGCGAAAACACAGGAATCGGTCTGTGTAATCGATCCCTCCGGGGCCGCCGTGCCTGTTACCGTCGGCTCCCCCGAGGATACCGCCCGTCCATTGGACTCTAAGCCGGGCAGCGGAGGACCGTCTTCCCCGGTCTCGGACCAAGCTGGCTCAAAGACTGGAGCCATGGCGGGAAGCCTGTCGTCACCCCCCGCTTCAGGCCCCGGCTCTGCCTCCGGCCCCCCACCCTCGGATTCCTCCACGGATATGACTCCCCGCACGGCTTCACCGTCACAGCTCCAGATTGCCGGGATCGGAGTCGGCGGATACAACGGCATCGGGCGAATCGAGCCCAAAGAGGTGGCGGAAGTATCCCTTCGGATTGCAAATCCCGGTCCCGGGATTGTGCAGAAAGCCAAAGCCCGGCTGGTCTTCGGACCTGACGTTCTACCCGCCACCGGTTCTCCCAGCGAGCTCGACGTGGGAGATGTGCCCGCCGGAGGAGAGAAAGTCCTGAGCTTTTCCTGCATCACCAGCGAGGCCATCAAGAGCGGCTCGCGCATCCCCGTTGCAGTTGTCTTCACTTCGCAGCGGGATGAATATGCGAAGGAAGTCCCCTTGAATATGGTCATGAATGCCGGGTATACCGCCTCCCCCAAAAGCACGCAATACACGCAGCAGGAAGTGAGGGTAGCTCAATCCGTGCCCGGAGCTCCCAACAAGCGTATATCCGAGACGGAGCTTCCCGTGCGTGCCGCGGAAGATCTGGCGCTGGCGATCCCCGCCGGCCGGTTTGCCGGACCCAACGATATTGCCGTCCTGATAGGCATTCGAAACTACCAGCGCGCGGGTGTTCCGGAACTGACCTACGCACATCAGGATCTCCAGATGATGAAGGAATACCTGATCAAGACTCTCAACTTCGATCCGGCGAACATCATCGAGGAGCGGGACGCCACCAAGGGAGTATTCGAAGCCCTTTTCGGCACGCGGGAAAACCCGCAGGGGAAGCTCTCCAACTGGGTCAAGCAAAGAGACAGCCGGGTCCTGATCTACTATGTGGGCCACGGAGCCCCCGACCCTGAAACGTCGAAGGCCTATTTCGTCCCCGCCGACGCAGACCCCGACTACATTGGAACAACGGGCTACCCCGTCGAGCTCTTCTACGCCAATCTGGCCAAAATCCAGGTCCGGGAAAGCCTCATCGTTCTGGACTCCTGCTTCTCCGGGCAATCCCCCAAAGGAGCCATCATCACGAAAGTCAGCCCGGCCCTGTTGCGCGTAAAAGCCCCCACCTTCAAGCCCGACCACGGAGTGATAATGGCCAGCTCCCAGCCCGATCAGCTCAGCGTGTGGTATGAAGAAAAACGGCACAGCCTCTTCACGTACTTCTTCCTCAAAGGCCTCCGGGGAGAAGCCGATGCCAACAGAGACAAGATGATCACCGTCCAGGAGCTGGAAAACTACCTGGCCGAGCACGTCCCGGACATGGCACGCAAACTGGCGGGCAGAAACCAGGAGCCTGTTATCGAAGGGGACAAGGACATGGTGCTGGTGAGGTTTGAATAGTATTGAGGGGCGGTTTTTGGATTTTTCTCTCAGGAAGAGAAAATAGGACAAAGAGGACAAGATAGGACGAATAGGACATGAATGACGTGAAAGGGAAAGATTGTCTCGGTAGCCATTCCCTATTCTTCACGTCCTATCTGTCTTGTTTGTCTTATCTGTCCTATTTGTCCTTTCCAACAAGTTCAAATCAGGCACGATACCGTATCGCGACCATGCTCACGGCACTTCGTCCCTTCGCACTTCATAGGTCAGGACAATATCCTGGCACCGTGCTGCAATTTCCTTATATTTTTGGAAAAAAGTCGGGAAGCTCATCGTGCTCAAGGACTTGAAAAGCTCGGTGAAGCTCTTCTCCGCGGTGCCGGGTATTGCGACTATGAAAAAGGCCTCGAAGTCCCGCTTGTGCCCCGGCATATTCTGCAATATGAGCTCCACTTCGGAATTTTTGGGGGGAAATATCAGTCTCTTATCCTTCTTGAGCACATTGTCGTCATCATAGGTGTTGGGGAACATCATCATGATCTTCTCATCGGCGGTGATGTTGAAGACTGCGACGCGGGCTTCGGTCTTGGCTTGAATGCCCAGATTCACCGTGTCTCCGGCTTTGAAGATGATATTGTTCGAGTCGGATTTCAGGCCCAGGGAATGCTTCTTGGCTTCGCAGCCGGTGGTGGAGGCCAGGTACAGGCTCATGAAGTTCAGAAACATGTCGTCGGGCTGCATTTTGAGGCCTTTCGTGAGGCATGCCAGCGCCTTGTCTCTTTTGTCCGAGTCGGAAAGGTAGCCGGCGTAGAGCTGATAGAATCTCACTTCATAGGGAAAGTTCGAAATGGCGCTCTCGAGGGTGGTCTCGAGCTTTCCCCACTCTCCGAGCTCCTTCAGAACGTGGGCCAGGTAGATATAGCAATCGAGGTCGTTTTGCAGGGAAAGGGCTTTGTTCAGCTCCTGGTAGGCGGCGCCGAACTTCTTTTCCTTGAGCGCGGAGATTCCGCGTGCCTTGGCTGTGGCAAACTGCTGCTGCCTTTCCTCGACACCGATTTCCTTCTTCTCCATGAGAACGATTCGTCTGCCGTGTGGGTAAGGGGCGTCCAGGATGCTCCTCATCAGCACTTCGCCGCTTACATTCAGGTTGCGCACGGAATCGGTTCCCAGGTAGTTGTCGCTCAGGACCCACTTTCCATGGGAGAGAAGGTCCTTCTGATTTCCGTGAACATTGCTGTTTTCAAGCTCGGCGCTTCCTTTCAGGTATTCGATTCCCAGGGCGTTTTTCGTGAAGGTGGACTTCTCGATCTTCCCCCGGCCGTCCTGAATGACGACTCCTCGATCGAAGCCGGACACCTCGACGGAATCCAGATGAAAGCGGGCGTCCTCGGCAAGAACGATCCCGTCACCACCCGCTCCATCGAGAGCGACGGAGCGCATTTCGATATTTCCTCCACGGGCGCGGATTCCGGGGCTGCCTCCCTTTATGTGAACGCAGGTGAGCGTGGCTTTGCCGTCCGGGGAGACTTCCACTCCCCTCCATTTCTGGCCGTCGAGGTGGATGGGACGATCTTCCGTGGCTTCCATCTTGAGAGTGCCCCGAACGATCAGGGCGGAGCCCGGAGCGAACTGGAGCTTCGTATCGGGCTCGATCTGGAGGATTTCACCCGTAGGCACTACGGCTTCTCCTCTGATCTGATAGTGGCCCGGTGCCAGGACGCCTTTCAGGTCGCGGGGCAGTGCCACTTCCTGGAGCACCGGGACCGTGGCCTTCAGCATTTCAGTCTGTGCGGAGAGGTTACCCGCCTTGTCCACCGAATGAACTCTGTAGTAATAGGTGCTTCCCTGCGCTGCCTGATTGTCCGAGTAACGCACGTCCTTGGATTCGGCAAGGCGCGTGAATTCACCGGCTGCGCTCAGGCTTCGTTCGATGACAAAGCCTCTCAGGTTTTCTCCTCCCGGCGGAGCCCAGGAAAGGACCACGCCGTTTCGCGTCGTCTCGATTCGAACACTTTCGGGAGGAGCCGGCGGGATGCCGTCCACGGCCACGTTTGAGCCCGCTTCAGCCCAGATCCTCTCCACGCCGTTCGGCTTCACGAGATGAACGGCCAGGGGCTGGTTATTGGTCTTGTCTCCCTGCTGGACGGTGTAGGTTCCCTGGTATTCCCCCGTCACTGACTGAGCCATGGGGATATCCTTCTTGAAATCCCCCAGATCGAAGGTGCAGGTGAGATCCTTTTCGCCCTTGACCTTCACCACGATCTGCTCGCCTACGGAGAAAGTGCCCTTGTCCACGTTGCTGTCCACGGAAATGAGCTCGGGAAGGGTCCTTTCACGAGTGCAGTCGGGAATGCGCTGGGATACCTTCCAGCCCCAATCGTAGACCACCATGCGCATGTGCTTTTGAGGAGACAGGGTGAGCACCGACTCGGCCACCGTGGCAATGACTCCGGGAATACTCGTGGGGACCGAAACCTTTCTCTCCGATGCCGATTCCTTCCAGGGCCCCAGTTGCCCGCCGTTTTTGGTGACTATTTTAACCTCGGCCTCAACCTCGTAGTAATTGTAGGCCACGGTTGTGAGCATATTGAACGACACCACGTTAATGAAGACCGTGCCGTCCACCGAGAGCTTGTCGCAGAGATCCCGAGGGGACAGGGCGCTCCATCCCTTTTCTCCGCTCCCGAGATCCTTCAGGCGGTTGTCCACCGTCTTGAGCTGAAGGGGTTGATAGCCTTTTCCCGCCAGGTTGTTCAAAATGACCCCACGCAGCAAGTCAGAGACAAATACCTTGTTTTCATCGCTGGAGCTTGGCCCGCATTCCTCGGGCTTGGTGTCTTTCAGGCTGAATTGCACGGGAGCCACCGCCACCCGATGAGGGATGGAGCTTTCCTTGACGTGCTCGACCAGGGCGGGTGCGTTCTTTAACAGGGAGCAGGCGGAAAGCAGACCCCCAAAGAAGAATAAGAGGACGGGCAGGAGCAAACGTCGGAAAGTGGTTGAGGCATGAGCTGAAAAGGCTATCATGTCTTCTCCTCCATGAGAGTTTGGTGAGAAATACCCGGGCAAAAATCCGCCAACGCCAATGGTCTCGATGCCCGGGGATGAGCGTTACATTCTTGTTCCGCGTACGATATAGCTTGTGATCCCGGTCGCCCGGTGCTTTTATTCGTCTTCGAAGGCATACTCTATATCACAAGCCGGGTCTCTTTCCCATTACAGACGCTGCTCGACAACAACTTTCCTTGTCCTGTCCGGACACGCCTTTCTTCAGGGCCCGGGAGCAGCCTGTTGACAGGCTATACTTTGAACGGTCATAATCTGTTCTCTTGTGCTCACCGCAGAGGCGCCGAGAGCGCTGAGAAGCGCGGAGAATCATTAGGATTCTCGCAAATTTCTCCGCGCTTTCTCCGCGCCTCTGCGGTGAAGAGCTCAGTCAACGCCCGTGCGGAGTATATCGTTCTATGATGACATTTGTCGGGAGGTGCGAGGTACAATGACGCGTCAGCCGAGTATTCTGGTGGTCGACGATGAATACATAGTGCGGGAGTCACTCAGAGCCTGGCTCAAAAAATCGGGCTACGAAGCCGTGGGGGCTGGCTCAGGGGAGGAAGCGCTGAGCAGGTTGGAAGAAACGCCTTTTGACGTGGTTCTTCTCGACTTCAAAATGCCCGGTATGGACGGAGTTGAAACCCTTCATCACATCAAGGAAAACTATCCCTCCACCCTGGTGGTCATGATGACGGCCTATGGGTCCATCGAATCCGCCGTTCGAGCCATGAAAGAAGGAGCCGGCGACTACCTTGTCAAGCCTCTCGACCCTGACCTGCTCGAGCCTCTCGTCGCCCGTTTGATGCACCAGAAGGAGCTGCTCGAAGAGAACCTCATTCTGCGAGAGCAAGTTGCCCGAATGGTGAGGTTCGAAAACCTGGTGGGAAAATCCCGCCCCATGTTGCAGCTTTTTGACGTAATCAGGGACGTGGCTCCCGCCGATTCTTCGATTCTTATAACGGGAGAGACGGGAGTCGGCAAAGAGATGGTGGCAAAAGCCATCCACGCCACCAGCCCTCGGAGGGATGCTCCCTTCGTGGCCATCAATTGTGGAGCCTTCCCCGAGCACCTGCTGGAAAGCGAGCTGTTCGGCCATGAAAAGGGAGCCTTCACGGGAGCTAACCAGGCCCGAAGGGGCAGACTCGAGCTCTGTTGCGGCGGAACGCTTTTTCTTGATGAAATCGGCGGGGTCTCGACGCGAATGCAGGTCGATTTGTTGCGAGTGCTCGAAGAAAAGCGCTTCTACCGCGTAGGTGGAGAAAGGCCCATCGAAGTCGATTTTCGAATCCTCGCGGCAACCAACCAGGACTTGAAACAGGCCATCGGGGCGAGCACGTTTCGCGCCGACCTCTACTATCGGCTGAATGTTATATCCATACATGTTCCCCCCTTGCGTGAGCGTACCGAAGACATTCCACTCCTTGCCCACTATTTCCTCGACCGGTTCAGCAAGGAGACCAGGAAAGGGATCGACTCGATTCAGAAGGACGCGCTCGATTTCCTGTGCCGCTGTCCCTGGCCGGGAAACGTCCGGGAGCTGCGGAATGCCATCGAGCGAGCGGTGGTTCTGTGCAAAAAGCGCCGGATCGGCATGGATGAGCTGTCTTTTCTTCGATCCGATTCCCTTATCCCCTCGGTGGATCAATCCCTGGATCAGCTCATTCGTGACCACATCGAAAGGGTCCTCAAAGCCCATGGCGGCAACATTTCAAAAGCCGCCGAGGTCCTTGGCATTCACCGTTCCACGCTCCATAAAAGGATCAAGCACTACGGGATGGAATCCTCCCTGGAGTAGCTATTCCAGAGGCCCGAAACGAAATCCCCCGGACCGCAAAAAAGTGCGAGCCAGTGCCTCCCAGCCGATCTCCGGAACCTGGCTGAGCACATCATCCACTGGGACAGCTCCCGTTGCAGCCAGTTGACCGTATTCGCCGAGCGCCATTTCCTGAAGCAACCGCACTTCCGACAGAAGCCTTTCCTTGCCTCTTTCTCCGAAGTAGAGTGCTTCCAGGTTCTTCTTGAGCCGATCCGGCTCCACGAGAAACAGCCATCCCCCTTCATAGGCATCCGCATGTACCAGGGCGGGTTGTTTGACGGCTCGCAAGTTAACGGCCACAACCGTTCCATCGATCGGTGAAAGCACACTGGCATGGTTTTGCTCCCGAATGAGCACCCATCCCGGTTTTCCCTGATAAACCCCGTGACCGATCCGCGGGAGCTGCCAGGCGGTCGGGCGTCCCAGGAGCTTCAGCGAAAAATCGTCCAGGCCCACCCGCACACGCCCCCCGTATTCAACGCGAGCCCAAGCGTGTCCTTCATGGTAGTAGTAGCTGTCAGAGTAGCGATAACCGTTCACTTCGATAATCGGAACAGTACCGACCGGATAGATATCATCAATATAATCCATTGCTTGATCAAACTCGCAGGTATCGCAACGAAAATCATTCGCACACCGCCGGCCGCTCACATGGCCCGTGAGCATGTGACGGCACAGACGGTCGGTATACTCCTGCTCTTTGGACTTCTCGCGAAACGAAGGGACTTCCTTCTTCCCTTGCTCTTTTCCCGCCCTGACCGCAGCCGCCATGGCCTTGTCGTACTGGCAGTTGTTGCAGTCATAAGCATTCCGACATCGCTTGAACGCTACAATTCCCGACTTCATCCATATGCATTCGTCTTCCAGCACGTTGAAGCCGACCACTTTCCCTTTTTTATCCTTCATATGATATCTCCCTTTCTTGACAGTTAAGCTTGAAGATGGCTTCGTGGAGTCTATTGGCAAGAAAGGGACCAGAATGCGGGAGTCGGTGAAATTGTAGAGATTCTCCTGTTGATTCAGCATGAAGGCTTACGTATGAAGTACGGTTGCTCGAAGCAATGATTCTTGTTTTCGTGCCGGCCCGTTGTTATTTGCTACACCGCTCCGGGCGACGAAGGGATGTTGCCCGACAGGTGTGCGGGAAATCCGTAGGGTAAGGGAGTAAGGGACTGTGTCGCTATTGGCTACACATGCGTTGGCATTTGCGACAGGCAGGGAAGAAGGCGGTCAAAGCTCGACTCTTCGAATCTCAACTCTTTACCTGATGCCATAAGTTGAGATCCTGCCCTATGCCGCACGGACAAAATCATCTATTCCGGCAACCCACCCCTGGAGTAAAATGATGTGGATGTGTCCGGAAAATACTCGCATTTGCTTGACACCTGCACGGAAAGTGCGCTAAAGGTTTCACGTGCCTTTGTCCCTTTGAGGGTGACACACCATTAATTGCCTGTCTTTTTTCTTAATCGGATCTGTTCGATACTGTCACATTGGGCTTGCCCGTCCTGCACGGGATGGTAGAGCAGCAGCCGACCGGCGCGCCGAGATCGATAAAAGAACGCTTCCCTTTGGCGGAGGTGATGGTCATGGCCGTATTTCCACAGTTCGAGCGCTTAATCTGGTTCGACGATCGTCTGAGGCAACACCGTTTTCCAAACGCGTCCCATCTCGCCGAACAATTCGAGATCTCACGCAAGACCGCTCAGCGTGACATCACACGCCTGCGCGACCGAGTGCATGCGCCCCTCGCCTATGCCTCCTCGCAAAAAGGCTATTACTACACCGATGAGACCTTCGAGCTTCCACGCCTGCCGGCTACCCAAGAGGAAGTCCTGGCAGTCCTGGTCGCCCGGCGTCTGCTGTCCCACTCCGCCGGAGGATTCATCAGCGAAGCCTTCCGGCACTTCAGCCGAAAGCTCCAGAGCGCGGCAGCCGCGTTGGGCATGGATGAGGCGCACCTTGAAGAAGCCTTTTCGGTCTCCTGGCATGGTTACAGCCCTGCACCGGACAAGATCTTTGGAACCGTGGTCGAGGCGCTTATCGAATCCCGCCTGATCGAGATTGAATACCATTCCCCCGGATCGAGTGCCAACACGCGACGCATCGTCCAACCCCACCATCTTCAGCACTATATGGCCTCCTGGGTCCTTATCGCCTACTGCAACCTGCGCCGGGACTGGCGCAAGTTCTTTCTTTCCCGAATTGAAACAGCGGAAATCCTGCCCGGCACTTTCGACGCCCGCCCGCGCGAGCACTGGGCGCCTCAACTGGAGGGAGCCTTCGGCATCTTTCAGGGTGCTTCCTGCATCCAGGTTACCCTGCGCTTCACTCCCTTCCGCGCCCGCTGGGTCCGCGAGCAGCTATGGCATCCGACGCAGGAGGTCGTTACAACCCCGGATGGCGGTATGGAGCTGTCTTTCCCCGTGGCCGACTTTCGAGAGGTCAAGATGATGATCCTATCCTTTGGTGCCGACGTGCAGGTGCTTGCGCCCGAGGCCTTACGAAACGAGATCAGGGAGGAGGTTGCGCGCATGGCGGATATAGTCCGCCTGGCGGACGATCCGGATGGGGCATTGCCGGATCACGGCGCCGGGGAGTGAGCATCGTTAAACTGGTAAGTGAGAGCATGACGGTACGATATCATTTCCTGATTTTTTTCTAGATGTGGGACGCCGGATGTCCCACCTTTCATGCTATGAGTCATTCCATAGTCTTTTCGAAAAGCACAATGGTCTTCGGATCCGATAACCTTTTCCCTCGGTGGAGAAACCAGATGATGAACTTTGAAGTCTATTTTAGAAAGCTTTCACCCCACGCTCGGCCTCATCAATGGCAGACTGAGCTAGCCTCCGCAAAAGATTGCGCCAACCGCTTGATTCGCATACCGACCGGTTTTGGCAAGACCCTCGGGGTCATCGGCGCATGGCTGTGGCACCGGCTCGACAATTGTCGAGACACCTGGCCTCGCCGTCTGGTCTGGTGCCTGCCCATGCGCGTGCTGGTGGAACAGACCGAACAGGAAGTCCGCAAGGCCCTCCTGGCGCTGGGGCTGCTCTGGGAGGGAGGAAGCCATGTCGGGAAAGTAGGCGTCCACCTTCTGATGGGCGGAGCCGATTCGGGTGAATGGCATCTGTATCCCGAGGAATGTGCCGTGCTTATTGGAACCCAGGACATGCTGCTCTCACGCGCAATGAACCGGGGCTATGCGTCCCCTCGCGCGCGCTGGCCGATGGAATTCGGCCTGCTCAATCACGATTGCTTGTGGGTGATGGACGAGGTGCAACTGATGGACGTGGGCCTTGCCACCTCGGCTCAGATGCAAGCCTTCCGTGACGATGATTCCGCCGCGAGACAAAGCCTGCGCCCCTGTTACACCTGGTGGATGAGCGCCACCCTTCAGCGAGACTGGCTTACAAAAAGTCCTGATACAATCGATATGGCGGGTAAACTGTCACAAACCGGCATTCCCGCTCTGGAGCGAGAGGGGCATCTTTGGCATGACGTACGTAAAACATGCCGGAGGGAAGAGGTTCGGGATGCCAGGGATCTGGCTCAACTGGTTATTCGGGAGCATGGCGAGGGCGGGCACGGTGCGAGCGGCCCCACGCTGGTTGTGGTCAATACCGTTGATCATGCGGTGGGGGTGTATGAAGCTCTTCACAAAGACAAGCACCTGAAGAGCACTGGCGCCGACATCCGGCTTGTGCATAGCCGTTTCCGCCCGGCGGACAGGGTTTCCTGGCGGAACCAGTTTCTTCAGCGCGAAGCCTGCGCTCCAGGAACGAACCGCATCGTCGTCAGTACTCAAGTGGTGGAGGCGGGCGTGGATATTTCGGCAGGACTGCTCATCACCGAATTGGCGCCCTGGGCAAGCATGATCCAGCGCTTCGGCCGTTGTGCCAGATGGGGCGGTGAGGCCACGGTAATCGTTGCCGACTTGTCTCCAAAGGATGACAAAGCCGCCGCGCCTTATACCAAGGATGAGATCGATGCCGCACGCGAAGCACTGGAACATCTTCACGATGTGGCCCCGCTCCACCTGGAAGCTTTCGAGGAAGCGCACCCGGACCTGCTGCAGGGTCTCTACCCCTTCGATCCCCAGCATCTGCTGCTGCGCCACGAGTTGAACGAGCTTTTCGATACCACACCCGATCTTTCCGGCGCGGATATCGATGTCAGTCGCTTCATCCGCTCAGGAGAAGAGCGCGATCTGCATGTTTTCTGGGCTGAAGTGCCGGAAAAGAAAGATCCTCCTCCGGAATTGCGGGCCACCCGCGAGGCTCTTTGCGCCGTGCCGTTTCTCAAGGCGCGCGATTGGCTATGTGGCAAGGAAAGCACCAGCACGAAATATCCTCGACTCAAAAAGGGTATGCATGCCTGGGTGTGGGACTGGCTCGATGGTCGCTGGCGGTCCGCTGAACGGCGTGATCTTTATCCCGGTCAGACTGTATTGGTTGAGGCTGGCTGTGGCGGTTATCAATTGGATAAAGGCTGGACGCCGGACAGCACGGAAACCGTCTCTTCTGTTCCCGCCGCCGAACTGCGGCCGGATGAACTGGCCGACGCCAGCCAGGATGATGAGACGTTAAGTGCCTTCCAATGGCAGACCATTGCGGTTCACGGTCGTCAAACAGGTGTGCTCGCCAAGGAAATTGCGTGCATTCTCGCACCCGCATATGCTGATCTTTTTGACCTTGCCGGCCGCTGGCACGATGCAGGGAAGGTGCATCCGGCGTTCAATAACTCCATTGTCGGTGCCGGTCGTCCGGAACGGCGCGACCTCGCCAAAGCGCCAAAAGATGCCTGGCTGCCGGTCTATCGGCTTTACCCGATGGCAGGTGGACGGCGCCGGGCGGGTTTTCGTCATGAGCTCGCCAGTGTTCTCACCCTGATTGAAGTATTGAAACGACTCAACCCCGATCATCCGGCCTTGCTCGGCCCCTGGCGCACACTCCTGGCGAATGCGGGCATGCTGCAGCCGCGGACGACACTTCCGCCCGCACCACCGCCCAACGCTTTGGAACAGGAAATTCTGTACCTCACCGCCGAAAGGTTCAATCTGGCCGCATACCTCGTTTGTGCCCATCATGGCAAGGTTCGGCTGGCGTGGCACGCCTGCCCGGCGGATCAGAGAGCCGGAGACGAACAGCCGCGCATCAGGGGACTGCGGGACGGTGATCTGATGCCGCCCATGCTGTTAGCCTCCTCTGATCGTACTTTTCATAGCCTGCCTCAGACCTGTATCGATCTCGCTCCTGCCGCCGCCGGTTTGAACCCTCGTACGGGTCCCAGTTGGACCGAGCGTGTACTGGGCCTCCTGGCAACCCATGGCCCCTTCACCCTGGCATGGCTGGAAGCCTTGCTGAGAGCTGCCGATCAGCGGGCTTCCCGCATGGCCGTGCCGGATGAGCTACTCGAAGACGAGCTACTCAAAAAGGAGGTGATATCGTGATTGTGCATAACCTTGATGGCTGTGCCCCGACTCCCCTTGCCCATTATTTGAAAGCTCTCGGCATTCTGCGGCTGGTGGCGGAACAGGCCGACACCGAGGCGCGCGGGTGGTGGGAGGGCGAGCGTTTCCGGCTGGCTAGCAGACTCAACCGGGATGAACTGGAAGCTTTTTTCCTCGAACAGTATGAGCCGACGCCTCTCGTTTCCCCTTGGAACAAAGGCTCGGGTTTTTTCTATCCCAATGATCCCGGTTTGACTCCAGTTGAGAATGCACAGGCTTTACGATCCGTTCGTCTTAAACTGGGTATTATTGCCGGACGCGCACAACTGGATGAGCTCACGCAGGCTGACCATGCGGTCCGAAGTATCAAAGCCGAAACCAGTGACAAAAAACTCAACGCGACGCAGAAGAGGCTGCTGAAGCAATCACCTGAGTACAAGAAACGACTTGCCGGGGCGGAGAAGACGTTCAAACACCTCAAGACGGACCTCATACCTCGTATTCGGCTTGCCTGGCGTGGACCACACCGTGAATGGATGGATGCGGCCATGGTTTTAGGAGACGATGGCCTTCCGCGATTTCCCGCATTGTTGGGCACCGGGGGGAATGATGGCCGACTCGACTTCACCAACAACTTTCTACAGCGGCTCGACGAGCTCTTTGATCTTTCATCGGTAGAAGGCAGTCCTCGGCCCAGTGCTCGCGCATGGTTCAGCGGAGCGCTCTGGGGCGCGCCCACAGCGGGCTGCCAGGCCGGTAGCGCAGTGGGGCAATATCTGCCGGGGATGGCGGGCGGCGCCAACAGCAGCAATGGCCCTGGCGGCGATAGCCTGCTAAATCCAGTGGATTTCATCCTGATGATGGAAGGGACGGTGCTTTTTACAGCGCATACGACTCGCCGGCTGGGAACAAAAGAGCAAACACGAGCCGCCGCCCCATTTGCTGTAAGTGCCCAGGGAGCGGGCTACTTCAGCGCATCTGAAACGGACGAAAGCGCCCGCGGAGAACAGTGGATGCCGCTCTGGTCTCAGCCGCTGACGCTGGCTGAATTGCGTCGGTTGCTGGCCGAGGGGCGTGCCCAGATCGGAGCACGCTCCGCGCAGGAGCCTCTCGACCTGGCCCATGCCGTGGCTCGCTTGGGGGCCGCACGTGGCATCACTACCTTCCAGCGCTTCGGCTATATCGAGCGAAACGGCCAGAGCAACCTTGCCGTTCCCCTTGGTCGCTTCCGTGTACCTGAGCACGTCTCGCCTCGGCTCTCCTGCCTTGATGATCTCGATGCCTGGCATGGGCGCCTCCGCCGCGAGGCTCGTGCCAAATATGCACCGGCCCGCTTGAGTTTGTCGGCGCGGCGCCTGTCCGATGCCCTGTTTGCCGTAACACAACACCCGGATGAAGCAGCTCGCTGGCAATCAGTGCTGTCGGCTCTCGCCGATATTGAGGCCGTCCTACGCACGGGCACCGGCCTGAAAGCCGGGCCTGTGCCTCGTTTACGTCCGGAATGGATCAAAGCGGCAGATGACGGAAGCGCCGAGCTCCGGCTTGCACTCGCCTGCGCCTTGCAAGCAGGCGGGCTCCATGGCGCCGGCACACCCCACGATCCGGTACGCCGCCATTGGCTGTCTTTGGACGGGAATCGTTTTGCCACCACCGGCACTGGCAGCCAGACCCGCATCCTTACTGATCCGGGAGTCGTTCTTTCCGGGAGAAGGGGCATCGATGATGCCATTGCCCTCATTCAGCGCAGGCTTGTAGAGGCTGCGCAACAGGGAGAGCGCAGGTTGCCGCTCGTGGCGGCCAGGAGGGCTTCGGCCCGTTCCGCCGATCTCGCCCGGCTGCTGGCCGGAGAGGTGGACCTGGATCGTACCATGCAGCTTGCTCGTGCCTTGATGGCAATCGATTCCCGGCAGTGGGCCGATAAACCATGCCGGATCACCCCCCCGGCCGACGACGCCTGTCCGGATGATGCCTGGCTGGCCGTACGGCTCGCCCTGTTGCCGTTTCCTTTACCGGATGGGCGACGTATCGGTGTTGATCCCGCCATTGTTCGGCGACTGGAGAGCGGCGACGTTTCCTCCGCCGTGAAGGCATCTCTGCAACGATTGCTGGCGGCCGGCATCAAGGCCACCGTGCGTGTTGCCGTCGCTTCGCCGCAAACCGCCAGATTGTGGGTGGCGGCTTTGGCTTTCCCGATAAACCAACATACGGCGGTCGGTTTCCTCCGCCGCCTTGACGCCAACAGCTTAAAGGAGAAGACATCATGACCATCGATCTTAGCCCCCTCGACAGTGTGCAGCGCGTGTTGTTCGAAGTTCCCCTTGCTCCGATGCAGGGGCATCGCTTCCAGCCTACCGGCTTCCCCGGCCTTGGGGCTGCAACTTTTCAAACATCCAACGGCACGTGCCTCCTGGTTGAAAGCGCCCAGAGCATGGCCAACCGGCTGGAGCTTACCTGCTGGGATGAAGCCAAGCAGGACTTGAAAGCGGATTTGGATGGACTTTCCCATGTCAGGGTATTGCGTAACGGAAGCTTACTTACGGATACCATACTGGAATCTCACCGACTCAACAGCCCATACTTGCTCCAAAACTCCGACAGGATCTTTTTCGATCAAATCAAAAGCGAGCTGGGAATATCGGAGACCGGTCCCATTGACCGGCGTAAGCTTGCGGATGTGCTTTTGAAGTACGATATCGGCTCCCTGCTGCATGGCGTTTTCCTGGCCAAGAAGGAACTGGCGGGCGGCCGCCTGAGGGTGGCGCGGGCTTTGTCGGCTTTTATCGAGGCTGATGGAGTGCGAATTGCCGCTTCGGGCGGTGTGAAGAATGACCATGTAAACCCCTCAGGCGATACTAAGGCGGGTTTCGGCAACGTCCCCTTTGCCCGCGACGAGTTCACGGCCGAGCGTATAACCCTTTATGCCAATCTTGATCTGGCCCAGATCCGCGGCTATGGCCTTGGCCGAGAGGCCGAAAGTCTTCTGATTCTCCTCGCCCTCTTCAAGCTTCGCACGCTGATCGACGGCAATCTGCGGTTGCGCACCGCTTGCGATCTGTGCGCTACATGCGAATCAATTCCCGCTATTTTGCCGAAAGGGCTCACTTTGCCTTCCCTCGGGGACCTGACGGCCGCACTCAAGCCGATCATTGCCGTCTGCAAGAACCGCATGACGGTGAGCGAGGTTGACTTCAACGACAAAATCGAAGCGAAGAAAGGCAAAGAAGAAGCAGACGAAGTACTCCCGGACAAAACCGATGAAGATGAGGGCTAAGCCATGCAAACACTGCTATTGGAATTCCCGGGGCGACGCTATCATGCCACGCCTTGGGGGCACCACGTCAATGAAGGATTGATCGAGTGGCCGCCGTCTCCCTGGCGGATTTTGCGGGCTCTGCTTGCCACCGGTTACACGACCGGGCTCTGGAATGGAGACGGGCCGCCGGCTATTGCCCGTTCGCTGCTCGAAAAACTTGCGGGGGTGTTGCCCGGCTACCGACTACCTTTGGCCATGGGTACTCACAGTCGGCATTATATGCCTCTTGCTCGATTAAAAAGCGGCCAGGAAGACAAGACCCTGGTTTTCGATACTTGGGCGCAGGTGGATGGTGGTGTGCTGGCGGTTACGTGGGATGTGGAGCTGACACAGGAGGAATCAGCCCTGCTGGCGGCCCTGGCCGAGCGGATGGGTTATCTCGGGCGCTCGGAAAGCTGGACAGCCGCGCGCCTGGCGCAGCCGACCGAGACGCTGCCCGCCGGTCTTGACTGCTATCCCTCGGATGCGCCGCCGGCGCCGGGATGGGAGCAGGTCCCCGTCATGGCGCCGCTGACCGGGGAGGCCTATGCTGAATGGCGACGATCTGCCGTCGAGTCAGTGCTTGCAACCTTGCCCGTCGTTCAGGGTGCGGGAAAGAAGTTGACCAAAGAGGAGAAAAAAATCCTCGATCAGCGGGAAAGGGCGGAAGCTCCTTACCCACCCGACCTGATTGCCTGTCTGCACAAAGAAACCTCCTGGCTGCAGCTTCATGGCTGGAGCCAGCCGCCAGGCACGCGTCGAGTGTTCTATTGGCGCCCGGCTCATGCACTGGAAGCCGGGGCGCCCCGTCCGCACCATGCAAGCAGTACGACTCCCCTTGTCGAAGCCATGCTACTGTCCATGACCACCGCAAGCGGCAACGACAACGCGTTGCCGTCCATCGTTCGAACCTTGCCCCAGGCCGAATTACTGCATAGAGCCCTGGTCAGCTTCGTGACCCGGAGCGGAATCGACTTTTCCGTTGCACTGGTTGGTCGCGATGAGGCCGGAAAACCGCTTCTCGGCCGTCATGAGCATGCTCATATTTTGCCTCTTGATCTGGATGAGGACGGCCACCTGGACCATGTCCTGATTTGGGCGCCGATGGGTCTGGATGCCACGGCCCGAAAAGCAGTGCGCGCCGTACGCCAGACCTATACCAAGCGTGGCATTGAGCCTCTGCGGCTGGCCCTGGAGGGAGCGGGATGCCTGGAGGATCTACGTGGTCTGCCCGGGATATTCGGCCGAAGCCTGAAGTCGGTGCTTGGTCCTTTTGGTGGAGCGACTGAATGGGTTAGTCAGACTCCCTTCGTGCCGCCGCGCTACTTGAAAAAGACGGGAAAGAACATCTTGGCGGGACAAGTTGCGGCAGAGCTCAGCTCCCGAGGGCTGCCGGAGTCTATTGAGCTCCGAATCATAGACCCGAACGAAGATATCCGCTACCTGCGCCACCGTCATTTCATCAGGTCGCGGCGGCGTGGACCCGAGGCACCCATCGACTGCGGTTTTTCCCTTGCCCTTCGTTTCCACAAACCTGTTGATGGGCCAATTTGCCTGGGCTACGGCAGCCACTTTGGCCTGGGACTTTTCACTACGGTTGCTTGAAACGGGAAGACTTCAACGTGGAACGTGAGGAGGTTTTCATGACAACGACAACATCCGAGATATCGTCACCTGCCGCTGAAAGCGAAGCCGGCGGCTGGCTTATCCCCGCGCGCATGCTCAACGAGTACGTCTACTGCCCGCGGCTGGCTTACATGATGTGGGTGGAAAGCGAGTTCTCGCACAATGCGGATACCGTGGAGGGTGTTATCAGGCACAAGCGGGTGGATAAAAAGTCAGATGCCTTGCCGGAAGGTGAAGAGAATACTGAAAAAATCCATGCCCGCTCGGTACACCTGAGCTCGGAGCGGCTGGGGTTGACTGCTAGGATCGATCTGGTGGAAGGCGGGCCGGATGGCGTGCAGCCGGTGGACTACAAGAAGGGCAAGCGGCCTCATGTGGCGGCCGGGGCTTACGATCCCGAGCGTGTTCAGGTTTGCGCCCAAGGGCTGCTGCTCAAGGATCATGGCTTCAGAACGGATTACGGGTACCTGTATTTTGCCGGCTCAAAGGAGCGTGTCAAGATTGATTTCGATGAAGCTCTGATCTCCCTTACGACAGCCTCCATCGAGGGGCTCCGCGCGCTGGCCTCCACGGACAAGCCCCCGGCCCCCCTCGAAGACAGTCCCAAGTGTCCGCGCTGTTCGCTGGTGGGGATATGCTTGCCCGATGAAATCGGTTTCATCAACCACGCAACCCGGGAAGTGCGACCGATTTTTGCCGGGGAAACGGAGAGCTTGCCTTTGTATGTGCAGGCACAGGGAAGCTATTTGAGAAAAGATGGCGATCAGATCATTGTTGAAGAGAAGAAAGTGCGCATTGCCGAAGCGCGCTACATGGACACCTCCCAGGTGGTGCTCTTCGGACATGCCGGCATCAGCACCCCAGCCCTGCACGAATGTTTTCGCCGCGATATTCCGGTGACTTTCATGTCCCATGGCGGGTGGTTTATCGGCCATACCGTGGGCACGGGGAGCAAAAACGTCAGGGTCCGCACCATACAATACCAGTCCAGCTTCGATCCCAGGATCTGCCTGAAGCTTGCCCGCAAGCTTGTGGCTGCCAAGATCCACAATTGCCGGGCACTGTTGCGGCGGAACTGGAAAGCGCCCGACTGCGGCGGGGGCGCCAATGGCGAGAGCGACTCCAAGGCGCCGGCCGAGCTGCTGGTGTCCATGAAAGATGATATCGCCCAAGCCGGCAAGGCCGAAAGCCTGGCTCAACTGCTGGGAAACGAGGGCAGCGCCGCAAGACGGTATTTTGAATATCTTCACAAAATGATCTCTCCTGACAAACAGGGTGAGGAGATGGGCTTTGATTTTTGCGGGCGCAACCGCCGTCCACCCAAAGATCCGGTGAACGCTCTTCTCTCTTTTGGCTATGCCATGCTCACCCGCGAATGGACCGTAACCCTTTCGGCTGTCGGCCTGGACCCTTACCGGGGATTCTATCACCAGCTCCGCCATGGACGTCCGGGGCTCGCCCTGGATATGATGGAGCCCTTCCGGCCGTTGGTGGTGGACTCGACCGTTCTGACCGTCATCAACAACGGGGAAGTGAAGCCGGAGGATTTTGTCCGTAGCGCCGCCGGGTGCAACCTTGAAGCCGCGGGTCGCAAACGCTTCATTGCAGCCTTCGAGCGGCGACTGACACAGGAAGTCACCCACCCGATCTTCAAGTATCGCATCAGCTACCGCCGCTTGTTCGAAGTTCAGGCGCGATTGCTGGTCCGCTACCTGGCGGGCGAGATCCCCAGATATCCCTGTTTTCTGACGAGGTGATCCCCATGGAGCATGCCTATCTGGTTTGCTACGATATCCGCAATCCAAAGCGCTGGCGCAAAGTGTTCAAGACCATGAAAGGTTTCGGCGAATGGCTCCAACTGTCGGTCTTCCACTGCCGGCTGACCCGAGAAAAGCACCTTCGCATGCAGGACAGTCTCGGCGAAATGATCAATCGCAGCGAAGACCACCTGCTCATCATCGATTTAGGGCCGGCAGACTCCATCCGGTTGCGGGTGGAGAGCATGGGGAAATCGTTCGATCCCATCGAGAAACACCCGGTCATAGTCTGACCTCCCCGCCGGACCCACGCGAGCGCTCATGTGATGTCAAAAACCCCGGCACCTCTCGCAGGGGTGTAAGCTCTTTGAAAAATAGATAAAGTTAAGATGATCGAAGAAATTGGTGTGGAATGTTTTGACAATTTGGGCTCGTTTCTGGTAGGGTCTCGCAAATGTCGCTTCCAAGGTGCATGTGGCAAGACTTGGCAGGGATAGGGATTTCCGGAGCTTGTTTGCTCCGGCCTCATTGAAGCATACTTAGTCACTCCCAAAAGAGTGGCCAAACCCGCCCGGATTTCCGGAGCTTGTTTGCTCCGGCCTCATTGAAGCGCCGCAACCACGGCCTCGCCGTCGGCATCAAGAAGGAGATTTCCGGAGCTTGTTTGCTCCGGCCTCATTGAAGCATGGGCAGCCACCCGTTTTGCTGGCACTCCGAGACGATTTCCGGAGCTTGTTTGCTCCGGCCTCATTGAAGCTTCATTGTCCGCACTCCCTGCCTCTGCCCCGGTATTGGATTTCCGGAGCTTGTTTGCTCCGGCCTCATTGAAGCATCGCCCTGAGGCAATTGATTTCCTGTCGAATCGCGGTGGATTTCCGGAGCTTGTTTGCTCCGGCCTCATTGAAGCGTCCTTGCCGCTCATGTAATAGCTCTGTGTGATCTCGATTTCCGGAGCTTGTTTGCTCCGGCCTCATTGAAGCTCTTGGTCCGCACGCTAACGATGGGCATCAGCGGACGGATTTCCGGAGCTTGTTTGCTCCGGCCTCATTGAAGCATCAGTGGCGCGAGATCCGATAGGTTGATCTCTCCTATGGATTTCCGGAGCTTGTTTGCTCCGGCCTCATTGAAGCGATCTGCGAAATACATGGTAAGGACAGAACTAGCTAGAGGATTTCCGGAGCTTGTTTGCTCCGGCCTCATTGAAGCGACAATCTAGGGATAAAAACAGCCTACGTTACTCCAAGATTTCCGGAGCTTGTTTGCTCCGGCCTCATTGAAGCTAGGCCATGGACTGCCCAATCCGTCCAATCCCCTGCCGATTTCCGGAGCTTGTTTGCTCCGGCCTCATTGAAGCGGCTTAGCAATCTTCTTAGCCCTAACCTTGACCTCCTGATTTCCGGAGCTTGTTTGCTCCGGCCTCATTGAAGCCACCCGCACTGACCGTCATTTTCCGACAATGCTCCGCAGATTTCCGGAGCTTGTTTGCTCCGGCCTCATTGAAGCATACTGTATTCAAGCTCATTGAGATCTCCGTAGTCAGATTTCCGGAGCTTGTTTGCTCCGGCCTCATTGAAGCCCAGCTACTAGACGTCCGTTAACTTCGACCAGCTTTGATTTCCGGAGCTTGTTTGCTCCGGCCTCATTGAAGCACTTCGGATCGCTTGATCCTATGGCATAATTGCCTAGGATTTCCGGAGCTTGTTTGCTCCGGCCTCATTGAAGCTCTTCAGACGATCCAAGAGCCTGATGGCTCTCTCAGCGATTTCCGGAGCTTGTTTGCTCCGGCCTCATTGAAGCCGTCCTGGTCGTGTCCTTGGCCTGAGTGCTGGTACCTCCAGATTTCCGGAGCTTGTTTGCTCCGGCCTCATTGAAGCGTCGGTACGAAGGAAATTAACCTAGCGGATTTAGCGGATTTCCGGAGCTTGTTTGCTCCGGCCTCATTGAAGCACGGCCATTTGACGACACTTTGCCGTCCGAACGACCGATTTCCGGAGCTTGTTTGCTCCGGCCTCATTGAAGCACATTAATTTCGGAAGCCCAGGCCGTCCAAATTTTAGATTTCCGGAGCTTGTTTGCTCCGGCCTCATTGAAGCTCAGCTTGAGCCAGGCTATCTTCAATCTCCTGCTTGGATTTCCGGAGCTTGTTTGCTCCGGCCTCATTGAAGCGATCTCTCCACCCCGGAGCAGGTTCAAGAAGCTCTTCAAGATTTCCGGAGCTTGTTTGCTCCGGCCTCATTGAAGCCTGGAGCTTGGAAGTTTGCTGGCAGGTGATCGTAATGGATTTCCGGAGCTTGTTTGCTCCGGCCTCATTGAAGCAATAGAGGAAGCTGGTTTGATTCTTTTACCAGTATAGATTTCCGGAGCTTGTTTGCTCCGGCCTCATTGAAGCCTGAGTATATATCTCCCTGAAGAGGGTAGGCCATCACTAGATTTCCGGAGCTTGTTTGCTCCGGCCTCATTGAAGCGCGACGAGCGGCGACGTATTTTGATAGAGATGCATGAGATTTCCGGAGCTTGTTTGCTCCGGCCTCATTGAAGCTGATGGTCTGGGAGACCTACCGCCCAACTGCCAATTGGGATTTCCGGAGCTTGTTTGCTCCGGCCTCATTGAAGCTCGGTGGCGGGGGCGATATAATGAAGATACTGATTTGATTTCCGGAGCTTGTTTGCTCCGGCCTCATTGAAGCGCCGTCTAACGCCCAGATTTGAGCGGCGCGGCCTGGGATTTCCGGAGCTTGTTTGCTCCGGCCTCATTGAAGCCCAAAGCTTTGGGGTTTTTAATAGCTTTCTTGGAATCCGATTTCCGGAGCTTGTTTGCTCCGGCCTCATTGAAGCTCTTGTCAAGATGCTGTCGAGCTTTCCACCCCCATTGATTTCCGGAGCTTGTTTGCTCCGGCCTCATTGAAGCATTCTGTGTGCAGCCCATATCAGCCATTTTTGAGCTGATTTCCGGAGCTTGTTTGCTCCGGCCTCATTGAAGCTGGGACAGGATTTAATTTTGGGAGGGGTCTTTGCCGATTTCCGGAGCTTGTTTGCTCCGGCCTCATTGAAGCGCTGGCAATGCCAGCCTATTCGGTTGTCAAAGATCGATTTCCGGAGCTTGTTTGCTCCGGCCTCATTGAAGCGCTAATGATTACGGGACCGACCATCGTCATGTATACGATTTCCGGAGCTTGTTTGCTCCGGCCTCATTGAAGCAAGTTGAGGGAACAACGAAAACGAAGGGAGGGTGGTGGATTTCCGGAGCTTGTTTGCTCCGGCCTCATTGAAGCACCCACCTGGCGTTCTCGCTTGTTCCATCGGCTTCTTGATTTCCGGAGCTTGTTTGCTCCGGCCTCATTGAAGCTTTTTCTTCTCGACGTCAGGTAGCTTTGCAATCCCCTCGATTTCCGGAGCTTGTTTGCTCCGGCCTCATTGAAGCCTTGAATTGGGTGTCTTTCAATTGCGTTAAAAGATTGATTTCCGGAGCTTGTTTGCTCCGGCCTCATTGAAGCTTAAAAGTAAATAGGGAATCCACTTTTTACAAAAAGATTTCCGGAGCTTGTTTGCTCCGGCCTCATTGAAGCGGATTGCCCAATCAGTTTTATCCAAAGCCCAAAGCGGGATTTCCGGAGCTTGTTTGCTCCGGCCTCATTGAAGCAGCTCTACCCAGCAGCCGTCAAAGACGACCGAATCGCGATTTCCGGAGCTTGTTTGCTCCGGCCTCATTGAAGCGCCTCGGCTCCAAGCCCGGCGCCACTGCTGCCGGTGTGATTTCCGGAGCTTGTTTGCTCCGGCCTCATTGAAGCATCCATGCAATGTCTCGAATGTGGCATTGACGAAGCGATTTCCGGAGCTTGTTTGCTCCGGCCTCATTGAAGCCCGGGCTTACGGATACTGCTCGGTATCTCGTTGAAAGAAGATTTCCGGAGCTTGTTTGCTCCGGCCTCATTGAAGCATATCCATGCGTTTCCCACCCATGCCATGTGAGACGCGATTTCCGGAGCTTGTTTGCTCCGGCCTCATTGAAGCACGAATATGGAGGATTCTAGATGCCGCCAAATACACAGATTTCCGGAGCTTGTTTGCTCCGGCCTCATTGAAGCACGCGGAAAGCTGTCAATGCAAAATCTTGAGGATCGGATTTCCGGAGCTTGTTTGCTCCGGCCTCATTGAAGCTCGGCTGCCGAGGGAAGGGCAAGAGTATTCACGACCACGATTTCCGGAGCTTGTTTGCTCCGGCCTCATTGAAGCGGAGCTGTCTCGCAAGCCTGATCAAATGCGCACCAAGGATTTCCGGAGCTTGTTTGCTCCGGCCTCATTGAAGCATTGTGACAGGGAAGATATTCATCACGTCTCATCCTTGATTTCCGGAGCTTGTTTGCTCCGGCCTCATCGAGGCTCGGACTTGCTTGAGCCGTCTAACGACTAGATCATCGCGCCGTAAATTCGTCCCCCCCTTAGATTGTGAGAGGACGGCCTTTGTATGTCCACTTAAACGGTTTGGCCATCGTATCGTTGAAGAAGTCGATGAATTTCAGGATACGGCCT
>Ga0074199_1000604_pt1 | contig 50702 bp, 41 predicted proteins | sample EPASupsiteSAE347_FD_64528 | JGI IMG/M metagenome (GOLD analysis project Ga0074199, IMG submission 64528) | Bioremediated contaminated groundwater from EPA Superfund site, New Mexico - Sample SAE3-47 | ecosystem: Environmental > Aquatic > Deep subsurface > Groundwater > Contaminated ... | reverse complement strand
GGCAAACCCCGTTTGCAAAGGCACACCGGTCACCTTCACGGCCACTCCTGTCAATGGCGGCTCAAATCCCGTGTTTCAGTGGTTGGTCAATGGCATCAACACCGGAAGCAACAGTCCAACGTTCAGTTACATCCCGGCTAACGGCGATCAAATCATGGTCCATTGTCAATCGTCCATTGTCAATTGTGTTTCCGGCAATCCAGCGGTCTCTAACACGGTTGTCATTACAACGACTTCGCTGCTGCCGGTTAGTGTCAGCATTTCAGCCTCGGCAAACCCCGTTTGCAAAGGCACACCGGTCACCTTCACGGCCACTCCTGTCAATGGCGGCTCAAATCCCGTGTTTCAGTGGTTGGTCAATGGCATCAACACCGGAAGCAACAGTCCAACGTTTAGTTACATCCCTGCCAACGGCGATCAAATCATGGTCTATTGTCAATCGTCCCTTGTCAATTGCGTTTCCGGTAATCCCGCTGCATCAAATATCGTTACAATGACTGTGACTCCGCTTTTGCCCGTCAGCGTGAGCATTTCCGCTTCCGCCAACCCGGTGTGTTCCGGCATGCCGATCACCATCACGGCCACTCCTGTCAATGGCGGTTCAAATCCCGGGTTTCAATGGATGGTCAATGGCATCAACACCGGCAACAATAGTCCAACATTCAGCTATATTCCAGCCGACGGCGATCAAATCATGGTCCATTGTCAATCGTCCCTTGTCAATTGCGTTTCCGGCAACCCGGCCACCAGCAACCCGGTGTCGGTATCTGTCCTTCCTTCGGCCGAAGTCTCTTTTACCGCCTGTTTCGACACCGTCACCACCGTCAGCGCAAAACCCTTCCGGCTCAAGGGAGGATTGCCCCTGGGTGGAACCTACTCCGGCCCGGGCGTAAATTCGACTACCGGCATCTTTACCCCATCCACTGCCGGCCCCGGAAATCACACCATCACCTACACCTACACCAACGCCCTCGGCTGTTCTTCAACCAGTCAATCTGTCATTCAATCAATCAGTCAATCACTTATTCCTTGCGGTACCAATCAGACCGATATCCGGGATGGTAAGGTTTACCCCACCGTGCAAATCGGCTCCCAATGTTGGATGCAAAAGAATCTTGCGTATGGTTTAACTATTCCATCCACAAATCCCCAAACGGATAACTGCATCCCCGAAAAATATAATTGTCCATTATCCATTGTCAATTGTCAATTGTCCCTTTACCAGTGGGACGAATTGATGCGCTACGAAACTGCTCCCGGCAGCCAGGGACTTTGTCCGCCCGGCTGGCATATCCCCTCCGAAAGCGACTGGAACATCCTGTTTGACTACTACGACGGGCAAAGCCGGGCCGGCGAAGCGCTGACGGATCCTTTTTTGAATGGTTTCAAGGCCGACCCCGACGGGGTACTGTATCAAAATACCATCTGGAGCTTTGCCGATTTTGCCATCCTCTTCTGGTCATCCACCCCGGTCGATGCCACCCGCGCCTGGTCGCACGGCATGAACAATATCAACTTCTCGGTGTCGTCGTATCCGGCATTGAAGGCCGATGCCTTTCCGGTAAGGTGTGTAAGGGATTAAGTTGGGGTAAACAAACGGTTTTTGGTAATCAGAATTTTTCTAACTTTGAAAGAGGACACATATTTTACAAAGTTTCAATTCAAATATCAGAAGGAGTATGACAAAAGAGACCGCCATCAGATTATTCAATCAGAAACAGGTGAGATGCCACTGGGACAGTGAAAAGGAGAAGTGGTATTTCTCGATTGTGGATGTGGTAGAAGTACTTACTGAAAGCGAAAATCCAAACAATTATTGGAAAGTTCTTAAAAGCAGATTAAAAAAAGAGGGAAGTGAGTTGGTTACAAATTGTAACCAACTGAAAATGGTATCATCCGACGGTAAATTTTATAAAACTGATGTAGCTGATACAGAACAGCTTTTCCGCTTGATCCAGTCTGTGCCTTCACCGAAAGCCGAACCATTCAAACTGTGGCTTGCCCGGGTGGGCAGTGAACGAATTGATGAAATCGAAGATCCGGAGAAAGGAATTGATCGATTAATGGAAACCTATTTGAGGAAAGGATATTCACAAGAGTGGATCAACCAGCGGCTTAAAAGTATTGAGGTCAGAAAAGAGTTGACTGACGAATGGGAGACGAGAGGTGTGGAGAAAGGAATGGAATTCGCCATACTTACCGATGAAATTACCAGGGCATGGAGCGGCTTTACCACGAAACAATACAAAGAATTCAAAAGCCTGAAAAAGGAAAACCTCAGAGACCATATGTCAAATCTGGAGCTGGTTCTGAATATGCTTGCGGAAGCGACAACAACCGAGATCTCCAAAGAAAACAATCCTGACGGTTTTGAAGAAAGCAGGGAGATCGCAAAGCAGGGAGGTAAGATTGCGGGCGATACCCGGAAGGCTATTGAGGCAAAAACAGGACGGAAAATTGTTTCGCGACAGAATGCAAAGCAGATTTCGCAAAAGAAAAACAAAGAATTAGGTTGATCTGCAGTTTCTGAGTAAATAAAAATCGTAATTGATCCTGTATGAATTTAAAGACCGGTAAACGTAATTTTTTGCTTTTAGTTGTGGTTCTTTGCCACGGCCGGTTTCCAGTAAGGTGTGTGTGTGATTAGAAAGATGTTGTTATATTTCTATTCCTGCCTGATCTACCACAATGGCTATCTTTACCTTATACTTCCCGTTCAGAATGCAATATTCCTGACCTCGTCGGGCGCGGCGGTAATGGTCACTTTCACGGTATCTTCGGGCAACAGATCTTCAATCAGTTCAGGCCATTCGATAAAACAATAGCATCCGGAGAAGAGGTACTCCTCATAACCGATATCGTATGCCTCTCTGATGTTTTTGATCCTGTAAAAATCGAAATGATAGAGCGAATTACCGGTTAAATCCTTGTACTCATTGATGATCGAAAAGGTCGGACTCAGAACAATATCAGTTACCCCAAGCGCTCTGCAAATCGCTTTGATAAAAGTCGTCTTCCCCGCTCCCATGGCGCCGTAAAAGGCAAAAACACGCGAACCGGAATGCTCCGCCAGCAATTGTCCGGCAACCGCAATCAATTCATCAGGAGAAGAAACTGAAACTAACATGGCTTGAAAAGAATTGACTGATTGATTGACTGAATGACTGATTGATTGAATGACTGATTGATTGATTGACTTGTCCGCCTGTCCGCTCTCCGTCCAACTCTTCGTCTAACTCTTCGTCCAACAAGTTCTCACCCCTTTGGTTTCATGACCACGAACGGGACCAACAGCTCTTCCATGGATATTCCTCCATGCTGAAAGGTGTTTTTATAATAGTTCACGTAGTAGTTGTAGTTGTTGGGGTAAGCGAAAAAGTCGTTGGAGCGGCAAAAAACAAATGCAGAGCTCACGTTGAGGCGGGGAAGGAAGATATCGGCGGGGTTGCGGACTTCGAACACTTCGTTGCGCTCGTATTTCAATGCTCTCCCGGTCTTATAGCGTAAGTTGGTATTGGTGTTGCGGTCGCCTAAAACTTTAACGGGATTATCGACCCTGATTGATCCGTGATCGGTGGTGATGGCAACATTGACCTCTTTATCCGACAGGTATTTCAGGATATCGAACAGCGGCGAATGTTGGAACCAGCTCACCGTGAGCGACCGGTATGCCTTTTCATCATCGGCCAGTTCCCGGATGATCTCCATTTCGGTTCGGGCATGAGAGAGCATGTCGACGAAGTTGTAGACGATAAAATTGAGCTTGTTCACCATGAGATTGGGCATCAGCTCGAGCAGCTTTTTACCGTAGGCCTGGTTCAACACTTTGTAGTAAGAGTATCTGATGTCGCGGCCGTACCTTTTCAACAGCTCACCCAGCAATTCACCCTCGAAATTGTTCTTGGTTCCCTCCTCCTCTTCACCTACCCAGTATTTCGGGTATTTCTTTTCGATTTCGGTTGGCAACAGTCCGCTGAACAGAGCGTTTCGTGCGTATTGTGTCACCGAAGGCAAGATGCTGTAATAAATCTCCTCCCGCTCAATCCGGTAAAAATCTTCCAGAATCGGTTGAAGCACTTTCCACTGATCATACCGAAGGTTGTCGACCAGGATCACAAACAGCGGTTTGGAATCGGTCAGCATCGGGAATGCCTTTTCTTTTATCAGGTTGTGCGAAAGCACCGGTCGGTCGGTCGATTTGCCACTGATCCAGTCCGGGTAGTTCCGTTCCACGAATTTACAGAACACCTGATTTGCTTCATCCTTCTGCATTTTCAGGATCTGGTGCATACCGTCGTCCATCGTTTGACCCAGCTTCAGTTCCCAGTAGGTGATTTTTTTATAGACCTCGATCCATTCATCATGATTCAGCCGGTTGCTGATCTCCATCCCGATATTGCGAAACTCCTGCTGATACTGAAAGGTTGTTTTTTCGCTGACCAGCTTCTTGTTTTCCAGGTTCTTTTTCAGGCACAGGAGGATCTGGTTCGGTTTGACGGGTTTGATGAGGTAGTCGGCGATGTTTGAACCGATGGCATCCTCCATGATCCGCTCCTCTTCGCTTTTGGTGATCATGACGACCGGAAGGGTTGGCGACAACTCCTTGATTCGCGCCAGGGTTTCGATTCCCGACAATCCGGGCATCTGTTCATCCAGGAAAATGATGTCGAACGGGGTTGTTTTTATAAGGTCCAGGGCCTCATGGCCATTGTTGACCGAAACGACATCATATCCCTTTTCCTTTAAAAATATCAGATGTGGTTTCAACAAATCGATTTCATCATCCACCCACAATATTGTGATCTTTTCCATAGTTTTTCTTTGCATGTATAAATGTCGTAAGTTTGCTTTTATTGTGCATTCAGATACGGTTTTATATTTCTTTAACAAAAATATTCGATTTTGCCAACTCAGAACAAACAAAAGATCGTCAACGATCCGGTTTACGGATTTATCTCCATTCCTACCGCCCTGGTCTTCGATCTGATGGAACATCCCTGGTTCCAGAGGCTGCGACGGATCAAACAATTGGGGCTGACTCATTATACCTATCCTTCGGCCATGCATTCGCGGTTTCAGCACGCCCTCGGGGCGATGCATCTGATGGCCCAGGCAATTGCCGTGCTGCAATCGAAAGATATCCCGATCACCAAAGAGGAGACGCAGGGAGCGCTGGTTGCCATTCTCCTGCACGACATGGGGCACGGTCCCTATTCGCACACCCTCGAACAAACCATTGTGCGATCGCTCGACCACGAGGATCTTTCAAAATTATTCATGGCCGCCCTGAACCGGCAGCATGAAGGGGCCCTCGAAACTGCCTTCGCCATCTTCTGCAACACCTACCCCAAAAAATTCCTGCATCAGCTCGTTTCGAGCCAGCTCGACATGGACCGGCTCGACTACCTTGCCCGCGACAGTTTCTTCACCGGGGTCGCCGAAGGGGTGATCAGTTACGAACGCATTATTAAGATGCTGACGGTTTGTGACGACGAACTGGTGGTGGAAGGTAAAGGCATTTATTCCATTGAGAAATTTCTCATCTCAAGGCGGCTCATGTACTGGCAGGTTTATCTGCACAAGACCGTGATCGCCGCCGACCAGATCATGATCAGTTTGCTCCGGCGAGCCAAGTACCTCACCGAAAATGGCGACCACCTCTTCGCAACTCCCGCTTTCGGGGCATTTTTAAAGTATAACCCGGTACTTGGCGACTTTGAATCTGATCCTTACTGGCTTGAGACCTTTGCAAAGCTGGATGATTTTGACATTTTTTCCGCCCTGAAGGTGTGGACCCTACATCCCGATCCCATCCTTTCGTACCTGTGCAACGCGCTGGTGAACCGAAACCTGCTCCGTTCCGAACTTCAATCGGAACCCTTTGACCCGGAGCTGGTCGAACGGATGCGTAATGCCGTGATCCGCCGGTTCGGGATTGATCCCGGCGACGTGGACTATTTTGTAACCTGCGATCAGGTGGAGAACAAGGCCTACAATCCCCGGCATGAGCGGATCATGATCAAGGAAAAGAGCGGCAGGCTGACCGATATTTCACAGGCCACCGAGCGCGACAACAGTCTGACCCTCCCCACCACTGTAAATAAGTACCTGCTCTGTTATCCGAAGGATGTAACAATTTAACAATCTGATGATTAAAAAATAAATCAGGTCTCTTCCGGAAAAAAATGGTAACTTGGCCCCCATTTTCCGAAAAAACGCTCATTAATCCAGATCATGGAGTATACCGCAAGTCAGATTGCCGCGTGGTTGAACGGAACGGTTGAAGGGGATCCCGATGTCAGGTTGACCGGACTCTCCAAAATAGATGCCGGCACACCGGGAACGCTGACCTTTCTTGCAAATCCGAAATACACCCCGTATGTTTACACTACGGGGGCGACAGCCATTGTGGTTAACCGCGATTTTACGCCCAGCCAGCCGTTGACGGCCACACTGCTCCGTGTCGACGACGCCTATTCGGCCTTTGCCATGCTGATGGCCCGGTTCCAGGGAGAAGCGCAGGTTCCGGCAGGCATCTCCGGGCAGGCATCCATTGCCGAAACCGCGACGCTGGGCCGGGATGTGACGGTAGGCGCATTTTCGGTGATCGGAAGCGGAGTCGTCATTGCCGATCAGGTGGTGATCCATCCGCAGGTTTTTATCGGTGAAAATGTGCGGATCGGAGCCGGTTGTGTGCTCTATCCCGGGGTAAAGGTTTACCACGATTGTGAAATCGGCGCCTCCTGTATCCTGCACGCGGGCGTGGTTATCGGTTCCGACGGATTTGGTTTCGCGCCTCAGTCGGGCTCCGATTACCGAAAAATCCCGCAACTTGGTAACGTGATTCTCGAAGACCATGTAGAGATCGGTTCCAATACCACGATCGACCGGGCTACGCTTGGTTCCACCATCCTGCGTAAAGGCGTGAAACTCGATAACCTGATCCAGGTGGGACATAATGTTGAAATCGGGGAGAACACGGTAATTGCAGCACAATCGGGCATCAGCGGATCGACCCGGATCGGAAAAAACTGTATGATCGGCGGACAGGTTGGCCTCGTGGGGCATATCACGATTGCCGACGATGTCAAGATCGGCGCCGGAAGCGGTGTTGAAGCATCCATTACCCAGGCGGGAGCCATATACTTAGGCGCTCCTGCGATCGAGATCGGGAAGGCCCGGCGGAATTTCATCCATTGGCGCCACCTCGATGAAATTGTCAAAAAAGTATATACCATCGAAAAAACATTGAAACAAAATCATGAGTGAAAAACAAAGGACGATCAAGTCACCGGTGAGTATTTCGGGAGTCGGACTCCATACGGGGAATGACGTGACCATCACCTTTAAACCGGCTCCTGACAATTACGGATTCAAATTCAGAAGAACAGACCTGAATTCGAGCACCCTTGTCGATGCCGACGTCGACAATGTCGTGGATACCTCCCGCGGTACAAGCCTGGAACAGGATGGTATCCGGATCGATACCGTCGAACACGTTCTGGCCTCCCTGACCGGCATGGAAATCGACAACGCGCTGATCGAAATGAACCAGTCGGAAACCCCCATCCTCGATGGCAGTGCACGCTTTTACGTCGAAGCGATCAAATCGGTGGGGGTCGTTGAACAGAAAGCGCTGCGCAACTATTTTGAGCTGAACTCCAACATCACATACGTAAATCCCGAGAAGAAAGTTGAAATGATTGCCATCCCTTCAAAGGATTTCAGGGTTTCGGTGATGATCGACTATGAATCGAAAGTGCTGCAGTCGCAGAATGCAACGCTGAACAGCATCAAACAGTTCAAGGATGATTTTTCATCCTGCCGTACCTTCGTCTTTCTCCATGAATTGGAGTATCTTCTCAACAACAACCTGATCAAGGGCGGCGACGTGAGCAATGCCATTGTTTTTGTCGACCGCATCATTTCACGCAAGGAGCTCGATCACCTGGCCCACCTGTTCAAGAAGCCCAAGATTGAGGTTCTGCGCGAAGGCATCCTGAATAACCTCGAATTGCAGTTTCCCAATGAACCCGCCCGGCATAAATTGCTTGATATCATCGGCGATCTCACGCTGGTCGGCATGCCCATCCGTGCGCACATCATCGCGACCCGGCCCGGGCATTATTCCAATATTCAGTTTGCGAGGATGATCAAGAAACAGATGAAGCGCGAGAAGCAACCTGAAGGCGGACACAAATTCGATCTCAACAAGACTCCGGTATACAACATCAACCAGATTAAAAATATCCTTCCGCATCGACCACCTTTTTTATTTATCGACAAGATTCTTGAGATCGGAAAGGATTACGTGGTCGGCGTTAAGAACGTGACCATGAACGAATCCTTTTTCGTGGGTCATTTTCCCGATGAGCCCGTTATGCCGGGGGTTATCCAGATAGAGGCGATGGCGCAATCGGGGGGGATCCTGGCCTTGAGCACGGTGGATGATCCCCAGAATTATACCACGCTGTTCGTCAAGATCGAAAATGTCCGTTTCCGTCAGAAGGTAGTTCCGGGAGATACCATCGTCTTTTTCAACCAGTTGAACGGACCGATCCGCCGCGGACTGATCAGCATGAAAGGAATAGCTTATGTAGGCAATAAAATTGTGATGGAGGCTGAAATGATGGCCCAAATACAACGTAAATAAACTACTCTTATGAACCAACCGTTAGCCTATGTGAATCCCCAGGCAAAAGTGGCCGCGAACGTGGTCATTGAGCCTTTTGTTTCGATTGATAAGAATGTGATTATCGACGAGGGTACCTGGATCGGCTCTAATGTAACGATCATGGAAGGCGCCCGTATCGGGAAAAACTGCAAGATTTTCCCGGGCGCCGTCGTCTCCGCCATTCCCCAGGACCTGAAATTCGCCGGTGAAGATACCATCGTAAAGATCGGCAATAATGTGACCATCCGTGAATTCGTGACCATCAACCGGGGGACCCGCGCCAGTTATGAAACCGTGATCGGCGACAATTCGCTGATCATGGCATATGCGCACATCGCCCACGACTGCGTTATCGGAAACAATGTCATCATGTCGAACGCAGCCATGCTTGCGGGCCACATCACCATCGACGACTGGGCCATCGTGGGCGGAATGGCAGCCGTTCACCAGTTCGTTCACATCGGAGCGCATACCATGATAGCGGGGGGATCGCTCGTCCGGAAAGATGTTCCTCCCTATGCCAAAGCGGCCCGGGAGCCCATCTCCTACGTCGGGGTCAACTCCATCGGTTTGCGCCGGCGGGGCTTTTCACCTGAGACCATCAATAACATCCAGGAAATCTACCGCATGATCTATCTCAAGGGGTATAACGTTTCGCAAGCCGTCGAGATCATTGAGGCAGAATTGCCGGCGACCCAGGAACGGGACGAGATTCTTTCCTTCATCTCCAATTCAAGCCGGGGCATCATGAAGGGCTATTCCAAGATCCGCGAAAAATAGATGCACATCGAGCTTCAGAAGGTCGGGAAAAAATTCAATACCGAATGGATTTTCAAAGATCTGTCGTTCACCTTTGAAGCCCGTTCCGCCACAGCAATCCTTGGCCGCAACGGCTCAGGAAAATCGACCCTCCTGCAACTGATCGCGGGAAATCTTCACCCGACCGCCGGCACGATTCATTACACGCTGAATGGCAAGCCTGTGCCGACCGAACAAGTTTTCAGGCACCTGACCCTCGTGGCTCCTTACCTGGAACTCATTGAAGAGTTCACCCTGCATGAGATGCTTGAATTTCATTTCAGATTCAAGCCGATTCTTCCGGGCTTCACCCTGAATTCACTGACCGACATGCTGGGTTTTCGCGTCCCTACAGCCAAACCCATCCTGCAGTTCTCGTCGGGGATGAAACAAAGGATCAAACTGCTGATCGCCTTCATGAGCGACATTCCGCTGCTTATGCTTGATGAACCGACCATGAACCTGGATCAGTCTGGCATCGACTGGTATCACCGGCTCATTGCCGACTACACGCTTTCGCGCACCGTGATCATCTGTACCAACCAGCATCAGACCGAAAGCGGCTTTGCCACCCGTCAACTGCAGGTGGAGGATTACAAAATCCAAGTCGTTACAGATCGGAATCCGGGTTCAGGTCCGGGTTAATGGGGCTGTATCAATTCCCCGGTTCAGGGATGAGCGACAAAATAGTACTCTTTACCGGTGCGGTAACAATCGACAAACTGTTCTTTGGAAAGGGCCTGCGTTTTTTCGAGAAATCCTTTCAGGGTGGAGATTTTCATTCCGCAGTCACCTGTCAGGAAAAGATAAAGTTTTTCGGGTGTGGAATCGTAAAACTCGGCTGCCCCCATTCCGAATTCAAAGATCACGACGGGTTTACACCTTTGAAGTGTTGCTTTGCCGCCCAGCATGACCCGGAATTCAGCGCCTTCCACATCGATTTTGATAAGGTCGATGTGCAGAGTAGCAGGAATGATCTCGTCGAGCATTCCCGTACGTACCTGGATCTGTTCGATCTCAACCTGTTTTCCGTCGTATCTGCGTTTCTTGATCCCGCTGTAGGCCGGCGCATTCAGAACATGCTGAAAGGTAGTGACGCCGGCGCTGTCGTAAAGCGCTACATCATGAATCTTTATCAACGGCTGGTTCCGGTACTTTTCAGTAAGAAAGTCATAGAGTTCCGGGATCGGTTCAAAGCCCATTTTTACGCCATCACCGGCGCCTTTGATCATCAGATCGAGGATCTCGCCTTTGTGGCAGCCGATATCGATGCAATTGGAACGGGGTGTGATGCTGCGTTCAATAATTTTCCTGGTATATGCATCGTATTTCTGGTTCCTGGTGACCGAAATATGCAACAGGGTAAGCAGTTGTTTCAGGAGTTGCTTCATGCGCAGCGATAGGACTCATTTTTCAAATCAGGTGCAAAATTAACTATTTTATCCAAAGATTTTAACTAATTTTGCAACCCCATTCAAAATCAAGCATTCAAATATTTCTTATGGCTACAACAGCAGATATCAGAAATGGTCTGGTAATCGAATTCAACAACGATCTCTTCAGCATTGTCGAATTTCAACATGTAAAACCGGGAAAGGGTCCTGCCTTTATCCGTACAAAACTGAAGAGTTTAAAGACCGGACGGGTCATTGCCAACACCTTTGATTCGGGTGTCAAGATCGATGTTGCCCGGGTCGAACGCCGAAAATACCAGTACCTGTATAAGGATGATTCCGGTTATCATTTTATGCATTCTGAAAACTTTGAACAGATCTTCATCTCCGAGGATCTGATCAATGCCCCCCAGTTTCTCAAGGAAGGTCAGGAGGTGGAAATTCTATTTCACGCCGATACCGAAACGGCGCTCACCTGCGAGCTGCCGCCTTTCGTGATCCTGAAGGTAACCTATACCGAGCCTGGTATGCGTGGCAACACTGCCACCAACACCCTTAAGGATAGCACCGTAGAAACCGGCGCCATCGTAAAAGTCCCCCTGTTCATCGATACCGGTGAAACCATTAAGGTGGATACAAGGACCGGGGATTATTCGGAAAGGGTGAAAGTTTAGACGAGCGGACGAAGAGTTGGACGAAGAGCGGACCAGCGGACAAATTGATTTACGATCGACTGATTTACTGAATGATTGATTGAATTTTAAAGTATTGTTTAATCCCCTAATCGCTATTCGCTAATATCTATTCGCTTCTTTGATCTTTGAATTTTGAACTTTATCGTTGTTCTTTGATCTTTTCGCTGATAACCATTCTCTTTTATGAAATTTCCCGCTCCCCTTAAACTGGCCGAAATCGCCTCGATGTTGCACGCTGAAATGGTTGGCCATCCTGATTTTCCCGTTACCGGGATCAATGAGATTCACATGGTTGAACCGGGTGATCTGACCTTCGTTGACCACCCAAAATACTATGCGAAGGCCTTGAACTCAAAGGCTACAACCATACTGATCAACAAGGAAGTTGACTGTCCGGAGGGGAAAGCGTTGCTGATTTGCGAAAAGCCTTTCGATGCCTATGTTTCACTGGCTCTGAAATTCCGTCACTTCGAACCCGCTGTCGCCATGATCAGTCAGACTGCAGAGATCGGCGAAGGTACTGTGATCCAGCCGGGCGCATTCGTAGGGAACCATGTGAAAATCGGTAAAAACTGCCTGATCCATGCCAATGTGAGCATTTACGATCACACCCTGATCGGCGACCATGTGATCATCCACTCCGGAGCCGTGATTGGCGCCGATGCCTTCTATTTCCAGCGCCGTCAGGAGGGATGGAAGAAACTGGAATCGTGCGGCCGGGTCGTTGTGGAAAGCCATGTTGAAATCGGCGCCGCCACCACCATCGATAAAGGCGTATCAGGCGATACGACCATTTCATGGGGGGCCAAGCTCGACAACCACATCCAGATCGGTCATGATACTTTCATTGGCCGGAATTGCCTGATTGGCGCCCACTGCGCCATAGCAGGAGTCACCCGGATTGAGGATGATGTCATCCTCTGGGCACGGGTCTCCGTGAACAAAGACCTTGTGATCGGGAAAAAAGCGGTGGTTCTGGCTTTATCCGGAGTCGACAAATCACTGGAAGGAGGAAAAACCTACTGGGGTATCCCGGCCGACGATCCGCGAAAAAAATGGCGCGAACTGGCTGTTCTTAGGCAAATGGCCTCGAAGGGACCCGGCGGACAAGTTTGACGAAGAGTTGGACGAAGAGTTGGACGAAGGGTTGGACGAAGGGTTGGACGAAGAGCGGACAAAGAGTTGGACGAAGAGTTGGACAATTTTTTGAAACGCGGAACCAGCGGACAGGTGCACAAGCTTCCTGAAACTCTGAAACCCTGAAACCCTGAAACTCTGAAACTCTGAAATTATTCTGATTCTTCTTTTTCGGAACCTTTTATGGATTTTTCCTTAGCGTACAGGTCAAGCGCCACGATCGCCGCGATGAATCCCCATACCGGGACGGAGGCTTTATCGGTATCGAGAAAATTGTTCATGGTACCATGCAGAAAATAGGTCATCAGCGAAAGCATCAGGGAGAGGCTCACGTTCCGGACAGCCGGGTTTGCTGAGTTGCGGTACACACGCATGGCGATGATCACCATCGCCACCACCAGGACAATGACCAGTAACATTCCCGGCAATCCCTGTTCAGCCAGCGGTCCGATGTACTCACTGTGTGCATTTCCCTTATCGCCGGCATTGGTGCTGATCAGCGTTTTTTCTTCCGAACGCTGAAAGGGAGCATATTCAAACTGGTAGGTACCGGGTCCGTAGCCGAACACCGGCCGGTCCTCGTACATCCGGAGCGCCGATTGCCAGCGGTTGATCCGTTCCAGGTTGGAATTGTCGGTCGAGATATTCGAAATCGAACGGAGATGTTCCATGTAATTAGCCGATGGTCCCTGTTGATTTTTCTCAAGCCGGTCCAGAATTTCAAAGGAGAAAACATAAAAGAAGATCCCAAAAACGATCACTCCCGACAGGATCCATTTGAATTTTATCTTAAAGATCACGATCAGGAATACCAAAAAGGCAAAGGCCAGGCTGAGCCAGGCTGCCCGGCTGTATGAAAGTACCAGGGCAACCAACAGCACCGCCAGGACCAGGAACGAAAAAAAACGGGTGGAATTTGACAGGCTGCGGTTCAACAAAAATCCAAAGAACATCGGGATAAAAAGGGCAAGGGTCATCCCGTAAGCCGTATGGTCATTATAAAAAGGCTCCATGACCCAGTGACCTGCCCGTTCATCGAAGCCCCAAAGGGAATGGTTGTAAATGGTATACCCGATCACGATGAGAAGCGGAAGGGTATAACACCAAACGAAAAAATTAATATTTAACTGTTTACGAAAAAGATGAACACCTAAAAAATAAAAGGGCACAACAAACCACAATCGGGCCAGAAGGTGCTTGAAAGAGACCAAAGGGAGATCGCTGGTAATACTTGTGACCAACATCCAAAAGAGTTGCAGTCCGATAATAATGGTCATCGGATGCGACCATATTTTTCGATCAAAATCGTTGGTATAGAACAGCTTGATGACAAACATCAGCAGCACGCCGAACATGAGGGGTTCAGAGGGAACTGAGATACCGACATTGAATTCGAACTGGGTGAAGTTGATGGCCAACGGAGTCACCATCGTGATGAGCAGAATGACTTTATCCAGTGAAAAAAAGTAGAGATAGAGGATCACCAGGAACAAAGGCATCAGCAACAGCCAGTAAATTTCGCGGTAGACCAGGTAACAGTTCAGTCCGATGAACAGCGCACTCAGGACATAAAGGATGGTGAATCCCCGCTTGTCGCCGAAAAGATAACTTTGTATGAGGGCAATTTTATCCTTCATTCTTCGCGATAATATTGCTACGGAATTTACTGCGTTCAATCAGTCCGATGATGAGAACGGCCATGAAAAATGCAGCGAGTGTGCCAAAAGTAACGATCAGCCACCGGATCGGGTAACTTTTCTTGTCAGGTACAAAGGGTTTGCTGAGGACGTTCACATAGGAATAGTTCCGGTTGTAATCGAGCAACGCCCGGTCGGCATCGAGTTTCATGGTACTGTAGGCGTCCGACTCCGACCGCATCATCTCTGCCAGCATCATCATTTCACCGCCTTTTTCTTCGAGGTTCTTCTTCATTGCTTTGGCTTCAGCCGATCTGACAGATCCTCCCCCTGTACTCAGGTAAGCCCGCATCACCTCACGGGTTTGTGACTGGTAATCGAGAATGCCGTAATTCATTCCCAAATCGGTTGCCTTTTTTTTCAGGGAATCCATGTAGTTTTTCTTGACCCCCATGATGTAATTGTAATTCATCACCACTTCGCCGAATTTTTCTTTGTGCAGGGTCCTGATCTTGGAATTATAGGCATCAAGCATGGCATTGATCAGATCGCGGGCCATGATGGGATCGTGATCCATAACCTCAATCTCCACCGCGCCAAACGGCGTCTTGTTGACACGTACCTTCTGACTGTATTCCCAGACAAGGGTACTCTCAAAGTGCTTGTAAGCCGAATCGATGCCCCAATGCCGGGCAAGATTGAATTTTTTCACGAGCGAATCGCGGATGTCGCGCGACTGAAAGATCTGCACGCTTTGTTCGGTCTCACTCTCATCGGAATAGGGTGAGATGTTCGACGGGTAAAGCAGACAGTTCGATTTGTATAGGGGCGTGATGAAAATCGGGCTCGAAAATAAAATGGAAAGCAGGATGGCTGCAATGACCACGACCAAAAGTTGGATTTTCCACCTGATGATAATTTCGATGATATTCCGGCTGTTGAAAAAACTATCCATCTTTTCCTAAGTTTTTTACGATTGACCTAAATGAAACTTTTTATGAGCGTTGTATGCCGTGATCTTTTCGTAGATCATGATGACGATGATCGTCATAAACAGGGCAGATACGGTCGATACGAGGACGATCAGCCAACGGATCGGGTACGATTTCTTTTCAGCCTTGAAGGCATCGCTTACGATAAATTTCTGCGGGAGATTTTCTTCTGCATCCACCTTCGCCTGTTTATATTTGGTTTCGAGGAGGATTAGTTGTTCGGTCTTGAATTCGAGTGCATTTTTCAGTGCCATGTAAATACCGCCGTATTTGCCGAGAATGTCGAGTCTCTTTTGTAAAGCAGCCTGTGCCGTACGGTTTCCGTTCATGAGAGCGATGGCATATTGCTGGTTTAGTACCTGCGATTGGTATTCCACATCGTTCACACCGAGGTTACCCAGGGCAACCAGGGAATCGACGATTTGATCCATTTCAGCCTTCATATTGTTGAATTCAGCCTCCACTACCTGAAAACCCTTAACCGATCGCTGCCGCATCATTTCATTCTTGGTGGAGTCGAGCAGCGACGCGATGGTATTTGCGATGTCGGCAGCCAGTTGCGGATCTTCATCGTACACTGAGATCTGGACAGCCATGAACTCGGTTCGCCTGAAACTGATGTTATTCTCGTATTTCTTGTACAAAGTCGAATATTTGTAGGAGGAGGTACTGTCGATCCCGTAATGCTCCATCAGGTTGAACTTGCTGATCACTTTGTCGCGGATCTTGTTGGAGTTCAGGATCTGGAGTAACTGTTCAGCCTGATCATCCTCCCCGAATGCCGTAATGTCCTGTTCCTTCATGGCTTGTTCCGTCAGCAGCGATTTTGAAATCGAACTGCTGGTAGCGGGGAACATGACTACGGTCGATTTAAATTTTGGGGTGATGAACCATGGACAGGAGAAAAACCAAGAGCTGAAAGCTGCGACCAGCATCACAATGAGCATCGGTTTTCGCCATTTATAGAGAAAGATCACGAGGTTGGAGGAATCGAAATCTTCTCCCTTTTTTACTTCGTTGGTCATAAGGGAAAAATCAAAATTGTTGCCAAAGGTAGGCAATTATACCGAATCGGAATATGTTTGTATATCAAGAAATGCTATTCATCACGGTACAACTGCATTTTCATCAGTTGCAGGTTATACGGAAAAGGCATAAGTAGGTTACAGGAATCGACAGATCAGGAATGGTCTTCACGCAGGATTCTCATGAAGGAACTAAAGCTCCATAACTTCAGGAAGAGGGCCAGGAGGATCGCCGCGATCAGCATCAATGAAAAATTGCCCAGCCAGTTCACACTGGCCGGAAGAAATGACCAGTCGATCGGGAAGAGTTTTGATAGCATGTTAAAGCAGATGACCCCGATCACGAACAGGCTGATGGTCAGCAGGTACCTGTAGTTGATCCGGAATTTGAAGACCCTTAACACGATGAGAACCTGCAGGGTGGCCATTGTGAATTGCGTAACCAGCGTGGCAATGGCAGAGCCTTCGGCCAGCAGCCGCGGGATCAGAATGAAATTAAGCAACAGGTTGGTAAAGAGTCCGGTCAGGGCAATGATATTCAATTGCTTCAGGTTTCCGTTGGCAGTCAGCAGGGTCCCGAAAATATAGGTGATCGACACAGGAATGAATCCCAGGATAAGCAACCTGAAAACCCGCACGGAAGCTTCAATGTGGGCATCATACAGCAGGTTGATGACTTCAAAGCTGTAAAAAAACAATCCGATTCCCACAATGATGGCGAGGGTGCTGATCAGGGTGAAAGAGAGTTTGAGCATGTGCTCAATGGGATGTCCTTTTTTCAGCATACGTGAAAAGATGGGTACCAGGAGTACCGAGAAGAGGTACGCGATCATGTTCGCGGCATCGAGCAACCGGAATCCCGAGGCATAGATCCCGGCTTGTTCATTTCCCGTTCCCGCCGGAAGCAGGCTCTCCATCATGACCGGGTCAAGACGGTTGTAGAAGGTCATCAGCAGCACCAAAAGTGCAAATGGGGCGCTTTGCTTGATGATCATCACAAAGAAGGGCCAGTTCCAGTTCAGTTTCCGGAACCGTGCCTTCCTGACGACGACCAGAAAAGCAAAAGCGGCTGTGATCAGATAGGCCAGGGTTTGGGAATAGACGAACCATTCGATCCGGAACTTCCCGTCAATCACATTTCCCCATAACAATATTCCACAGAAGAGTATCATCAGAGTCCGGTCGAGCACCGAGATGAGACTGTCGGTTTTGAACATCAGAAAACCGGAGATATTGGAACGGAGATACAGAATAAATGAGAGCAGGAACTGATTCAGCGCCAGCCATCCCAGGAGCCGGAATTGATCGGCGTTGTACCGCAGAATCAGCGCGATCAAAAAGACCAGCAGCACATAGATCAGTCCAAGCATCAGTTTCAGCACCAGGATTCCGGAAAAATGCTTGTTCAGCAAATGATTGTTCTGGGCGATGTTCCGGTTGTTGAAATTGGTGATGCCCAGGTCAAGGATGATGTTGAAAAGGAAAGAGAAATTGAGCACCACAAAATAAAAACCGTAGTCACCCACGCCCACAATCCGCTGTACGGTAAGATCGATCCCAAAAATCCAGAAGGGCTTTATGAGCAGATTCAACAGAAGGAGTAACCCCAGGTTGGTCAGGAATTTGCGCTGCATGAACCAAGAATAAAAGCCGCCGGGATGGCAACTTTTTATAATAACTTAAAAAATATTCAGATATTTGCTACAAAGTTAAATAAATTAATGAATATTGCTGTTAACACCCGGTTGCTTATACGCGACCGACTTGAAGGAATCGGTTGGTTCACTTATGAAACCCTGAAACGGATAACCACCCAGCATCCCGAGCACCACTTTTATTTCATCTTTGACCGTGAATATGATCCTGCTTTTATTTTTACCGACAACATCACCCCCGTCATTCAATATCCGCAGGCCCGGCATCCCGTATTGTATTACACCTGGTTCGAATATGTCATCCCGAAGTTGCTCGATCGCCTGAAGCCCGACCTGTTCCTGTCGACCGACGGATTCCTTTCACTAAAGTCGCAGGTTCCCTCGATGGTGGTGTTTCATGACCTGAACTTTGAACATTACCCGGAGGATATTCCCTTGTGGACCCGCCGTTACTACCGGAAGTACTCGCCGAAGTATGCTGAAAAAGCGAACCGTATCGCGACCGTATCTGAGTTCTCGAAACAGGATATCATCCGGCAGTACCATGTTTCGGCCGACAAAATCGATGTGGTTTACGACGGGGCCGGCGATATTTATCATCCGCTCACACCGGATGAAAAAAGTGCCGTTCGTGAAGCCTATACCGATGGTTTACCTTATTTTATCTTCATCGGTTCACTGCATCCGCGGAAGAACCTCGTAAACCTGTTCAGAGCCTTTGACCTTTTCAAAAAATCAAACCCCTCCGAAGTTAAGCTGATGATCGTGGGCGCCCGGAAATGGTGGACCCGCGATATCGACTTTGCTTACAACCGGATGGTATTTTCCGATGATGTGATCTTCACGGGAAGGCTTCAGGTTGATGAACTCTCAAAGGTTCTCGGGTCGGCTCTTGCCCTTACTTATGTCAGTTACTTCGAGGGATTCGGCATCCCGATCGTGGAAGCCTTTCGTTGCGATGTTCCCGTGATCACCTCCACGGTTACATCCATGCCCGAAGTTGCCGGCGACGCCGCCTTACTGGTCGACCCGTTCAGCCCTGAATCGATTGCCGAGGCCCTTTACAAGGCCTACCAATACGAAAGCATTCGTGAAGAGCTCATCCAGCGCGGCCGGAGAAGAAAAGAACGCTTCTCCTGGCAACAGACTGCCGACCGCCTCTGGGAATCCATTGAACATGCCGTTAAATCCTGATTCTTTATGAACATCCTGTTACTCGGTTCCGGAGGCCGTGAGCATGCACTGGCCTGGAAACTTTCACAGAGTAAACATCTTACGCGGTTGTTCATCGCTCCCGGGAACGCGGGTACCCGACAACTTGGAACCAACCTGCCCGTTCCGGCTACCGATTTCACGGGAATACGCGCCGCCGTGCTTCAACACAACATCGGAATGGTCGTGGTCGGTCCCGAGGATCCCCTGGTTCATGGCATCCACGACTTTTTCCTTTCCGATCCCGTTTTGCAAAAAATCCCGGTCATCGGTCCTGCACGTCAGGCTGCCATGTTGGAGGGAAGCAAGGATTTTGCCAAACGGTTCATGGTCCGCCATGGCATCCCGACTGCGCGCTACCGGACCTTCACGGCTGAAACCCTTTCGGAAGGCATTGATTTCCTAAGCACGCTGTCGCCTCCCTATGTTCTGAAAGCCGACGGACTGGCAGCCGGGAAGGGGGTGGTGATCTGCAACGATTATGCAGAGGCGGCCCGTGAGCTCCACACGATGCTGAAAGACCGGAAATTCGGAGCCGCTTCTGCCAGTGTGGTTATTGAAGAGTTTCTCAAGGGGATCGAATTGTCGGTGTTTGTTCTTACCGATGGAAACAACTACATCTTACTCCCCGAAGCAAAGGATTACAAGAAAGCAGGCGCCGGCGACACCGGTCCGAATACGGGAGGTATGGGGTCCGTTTCGCCCGTACCCTTTGCCAGCTTTGAATTCATGGAAAAGGTGGAACAACGGATCATCCAGCCTACCGTCCGGGGACTGAAACAGGAAGAGATCGATTACTGGGGTTTTATATTCTTCGGACTGATCAATGTCGCGGGGGATCCTTTTGTGATTGAATACAACTGCCGGTTGGGAGATCCGGAGACCGAAGCCGTTTTGCCCCGGCTGAAATCTGACCTCATCGAACTGTTCCAAGCCACGGCTGCCGGAACGCTTGGACAATTCACCGTTGAAACCGACCCACGCTGCTGCGCCTCGGTAATGCTCGTTTCGAAGGGATACCCCGGTTCTTACGAAAAAGGCAAGAAGATCACCGGACTCCGGTCAATCAGCGATAGTTTGGTGTTTCATGCCGGAACCGCCTGCGATCCGGAAGGAAATGTCATTACCAACGGCGGAAGGGTTCTTGCGGTTACGTCAATGGGAACCACTCTGCGGGAGGCATTGGAACGCTCTTACCAAAATGCCGCCATGATCGCATTTGATGGCAAAAACCTGCGGGAAGATATCGGGTTTGATCTGGAATGACAGGGAAGTGCAGAATTCAAAATCGGCTCCGCTTCACTCCGGTTTAAATGTCAAAATGAAAATGTCAAAATGAAAAGTGCAAAATGATAAATTAAAAATGCATAGTGCAAAATGAAATGTTGCAGGATACTGAATTCTTATACTCAAAATAATTTCTCAAGTCAGAATAAGGGGTGATCATCAGGTTTTTCAAATCGAGTTTTTTCATTCAATATTTCTTCATCGCCCTGATCGGATTCAGCCTTTGGACAGGGGCGTTTCTGACTCCTGTTTTCATGCCTGTCCCCGAAGGGCCGGTACCGCTTTACGGTTTTATATACAGGGTGCTTCACGACTTTCCCAGGCTGGCTTCACTTCTTGCCTTCATCCTTATCCTTGTTGAAGCCTATGGGTTCACCCAAATCTTCAGCCGTCATGAGATGGTCCAGAAAAACGCATCGCTTCCCGCCCTGATTTTTGTTGTGCTGATGAGTCTGCTTCCTGAGATGCTGACCCTGAATCCCGTAAATCTCGTACTGGGGCTGATGATCATCATCATCCATCACCTGCTCATCTATTATAATAAACCCGATCACCTCGACAGAATTTTTGCAGCAGGATTTTTCACCTCGATCGGCGGGTTTATCTATGTGCCGTTTTTGATCTGGTTCCTTTTCATCATCATTAGTTTCCTGGTATTCCGCGCGGGTAGCTGGAGGGCATGGCTCGCATCGTTCATCGGACTGATCACGCCCTACCTGTACCTCTTCACCTGGTATTTCTGGTGGGATGAACTCCTGGTGAAGATCCGGGCTTTTCTTGATTTTTTCGGGAATTTACTGGTTTTCCCGACGACCCTGCCGATCTATTTCTGGATCACCACAGGGTTCACTGCCCTGATCGGGATATGGGGCTTTATCAGGTACCAGACCCGTCCGCATGAAAAAACCGTTGAAGTAAGGGCAAAGACCTCCATTCTCCTCTGGACCCTTGTCTTCACGGCCATCTCTTATCTTTTTGCCGGAGCCATGATCCTGTATCATATTTTGCTCGCCATTCCGGCCCTGACCATGATCCTTTCGGTCGAACTTTCGGAACTGAAAAAGACGCGTCCTGCCGAAGTGATCCTGATATTTTACTTTCTCATCATTCTGGCAAACAATCTGCTGATCCATAACTTTTTTTATCCCTGACCATGAAACATCTGCCCCTGGCAAAAAGTTTTTCTGGTCAGTCCATCGAAGCCGGATGTGATGAAGCGGGTCGCGGATGCCTTGCGGGGCCTGTCTTTGCTGCCTCCGTGATCCTGCCGCCCGGCTTCCCCGATAACGAGCTCGACGATTCAAAGCGGCTTTCCGCCAGGGTACGATACCGCCTCCGTGACCTCATCCTTACCCGGGCAACCGCGTGGGCTGTCGCCCGGATCGATGCCCCCGTGATCGACGAGATCAACATCCTGAATGCCTCTATTCAGGCCATGCATCAAGCCATCGACCGGTTGGAAACGACTCCGCAACTTTTGCTCATCGACGGTAACCGGTTTCATCCCTATCCGGGAATACCGCACCAGTGCCTGGTGGGCGGAGATGCCCGTTTTCTTTCCATTGCAGCAGCCTCCATCCTGGCAAAGACCTACCGCGACGATTTCATGATCCGGATCCATGAAGAGTTTCCGCAATATGGTTGGAACCGGAATAAAGGATATCCCAGCCCGGAACACCGTTGTGCCATCGACCGGTATGGACTTACCCCCTATCACCGGAAAAGTTTCAGGCATACGGTTCAGTTGAAATTCCCATTTTTCACTACTTTTGGCCCGAATTTCGGGGAGAACAGATGAGAAATTTCAGGGGTTTGTTCTATACGGTTGCAGCAATAATGCTGCTTTCCGGCGTTTCCTGGCTCGCGTACGCGCTCTTCAAGAAACTCAGTCAACCTTCCGAGTCCCCCTTCAATGCCATTCCGGGCAACTCCGCGATGATCATCCAACTGAACCGGGCCGGGAATCTGCTCGATGAGCTCAACCGGTCAAACCTGCTCTGGAAGGAATTATCGCGAATACCGGGTATCAGTTCCGTGAAAACCGAGCTTCATTATGTTGACTCCGTAAGTAAAAAAAATGAAGAGATCAGCAAAATTTTCCAGCAACACCAAATCCTGATCTCGATCACCCTCAGCGGGCGGTCCGACTTCGGCGCCCTTTACCTGACCGCTGTCGGCGGGATAGATCCCGAATCCTATATCACCGATTTTGCCAGGGAACTTGTCGCCGGCCATGCCACACTGACCCAGGCCCCTTACGCCACCACCCGGTTGCACCGGATCCAGGGACGAGCAGGTAACAAAGCGTTCTATTTCGCCGTTTACAAAGGCGTCTTCATGGGCAGTTTCCATGCCGACCTGGTGAAACGATCCATCGACCGGCTCCTGCTTAACACGCCCATGGCTGCCTCCTCCGGGTTCCGAAAGGTGGAGGCCTCCGCCGGAAAAAAAGTAGATGCCAACATTTATATCAACTTTCGTTTTTTCTCCCTGGTACTTTCGGGTATTACCAATGACGCCGTGCTGCCCGACCTGATCAAATTTGCATCCTTCGCCGACTGGAGCGGCCTCGATCTTATCATCAAAAAAGATGAACTTCTGTTTAACGGGACCACGTACGCATCCGACAGCAGTCAACAGTTCCTCTCTCTTTTCTCTGATCAAAAACCACAGAAAAAACAAATTGCCGGGATCCTTCCCGACCAGACACTGTATTTCACTGTTTTTGGTTGGAGCGACCCGACCCGATTCAGCCAGAAATATCAGAACCGGCCACCCCGCGACGAAAGTTACACCCCCGCCCAAACAGCAGTTCTGACACTCATCGACCGGTATCAGCTCAATATCAATGAATATTTTCTGCCCTGGATGGGCAATGAAGGATGCCTCTTCATGACCGAAAACCCGTCGACTTTCGTGAAAATTCCTTTTATCGCTTTCCATACCCGCGATACGGTCAGAACTACCCGATCACTCAGGTCGCTGGCCGACACACTCGGACTGAAGACCGATTCTTCTATCTTCCGCGGACACCGGATATACAAGATACCCCTGCCTGCATTTATCCCCGCACTTTTCGGAGAATTGTTCTCCAAGGTTGATGTCAAATGCTTCGCCTACCTTAATGATTACGTGATCTTTTCTGCTAATGTGAAAGATCTTGAAACCGTCATCCAGTCCTTTACCGAACAAGCCACCCTGAAGAATGATAAAACCTTCACCGAATTTGATACCGATCTGCCTGAGAAATCAAATGTTTACAGCTACTTCAATTCATACAAGGCAATCCACACGGTAAAAAGCTACCTGATCCCTGCCATTTCCGACCAGTTCAATTCTGTAATGGACAGCCTCCGCAAATTCCGGTCGGTCGCCTTTCAGTTCAGCAACGCCGATGGACTTTTTTATTCCAACGTATTTCTGAAATACTATCAGAATCTGGGAAGTGAAGGTCCGCTCAACTGGCAAGCCCGGCTGGATACCACACTGGAAGGGCCACCCCACTTCATTTCCATAACCCGGAACGGCGACCAGGCCATCATGGTTTACGACAGCGCGGGAACGCTTTACATGGTTAGCACGGAAGGTCATGTTCGCTGGAAACTTCACCTCATGGGGAAACTCAAGGGACCGGTACAACCGATCAACCTGAACGGCGGCGATTCCCTCCTGCTGATCTTCAACACCGACACCCACCTGTACCTGCTTCATGCCGACGGCACTTTTGCCGACAAATACCCCATGCGGTTTCCGTTGCATGCTACCAACGGCATCACCGTGGTCAGGGACCCCCGGAACCGCACCCATAAAATCATGGTGGCTTTTCAGGACAACCGCGTATATGCATTCACCCTCGATGGAATTTCGGTTCAGACCTGGAAAAGACCTAAAATGAACAGCGAAATAAGGCAGCCGGTTACCTTTATCTCTTCAGGGAATAAGCTCCACTGCTTCATCACCGACGAATCGGGAAATACCCAGATCACCGATCTTTCAGGGAACCAGGTGATCAACCCGGAACCGAAGTTTACCCATGCGCCGTCAGCCGGATTCTATCTCAACCGATCGGTAAGAAAAGGGACCTATGTTACCGCGGGTCCGACCGGTAAAGTTCTTTTCATGCAGGATAACGGGCGGATCACAGAGGTGACCCTGAACCTGTTTTCGCCGGGATTCCGGTTTTTCTATGAAGACATCAGTGATAACGGGTATCCGGAATTCATCTTTATCGACCGGGATAAGATCTATTACTACGACCGGAATTATAAACTGACTTACTCCTATACCTTCCGGCGCGCGATGAACACTCCGCCCTTTCTGCTCCGGGGCCCCGGATCGAAAGTCATGATCGGACTGGTCGTTCCGGAAACCAGGGAACTTTTCCTGTTCGATAAACACGGCTTCAGGGAACTGGAACCGGGCATCAGCGGGAACACGCCATTCGACGTAGGTTTTCTAACAAAAGACGGACCCCCCGGTCTGATCGTCGGGGATGGAAAATATCTGAAAAGCTACCGGTTAACGCAGCCGTAATACCATACCTTTGAATGGCTCCATCCCTTCCGGAATTTCATTCCGCTTCCGGAGCATTTTCAGTTTGATGCCATAAGCCTGTGAAATGGAATAGAGGTTATCTCCCTGCTGAACAACATGGCTGTCGGCAGCCGCCCGTCGCCTCTTAGGTTCCAGATAGACGATCTGCCCGGGTTTCAATGCTGTGGCATACGGCAAATCGTTATATTTCAGGATCTGCGTCACCGTAAGTTCAAAATCGCGGGCCAGCAGGTATACATTGTCATCCCGGCGGGCAATGGTCATCTCCAGATTGTTGTTCTCGAAGATGTAGCGGTTGCCAGGGCCCGTCCGAACCACGATGAACTTCCTCAGCCAGGCTTGCCGGGCCGGATCATCCAGGTTGCTCAGACTGTCGCCGAATGCAGTGGTAAAGCTGGCCTGGTCGAACCGGAACAGCGAATAGGTCTCAATGGTCCGGATCAGAATCTCGGCATACTTCGGATTGGTGGCATAACCTGCGGCCTGAAGTCCCCTGGCCCATCCCTTGTAATCATTGACTTCAAGATCAAAAAGATTTTTATAACGATCCCGCTGCGTCAGAAAATAAGAGTGGTCACGGAACGACTCGATGGGGCTGTCATATTTTCTGAAGCATTCATTGGGAAGGTCATCATCCTGGTAATAGGTTTTGCCAAACCATTCTTTATGGCATTTTATACCAAAATGATTGTTTGCTTCAAGGGCCAGTCTGCTTCTTCCCGCATTGGATTCATGAATACCCTGGGCCAGTGTGATGCTTGCCGGGATCCGGTAAACCATCATCTCGCGGATCGCAATATTCTGATATTGCTCAATGTACCGCTTCACCAGACTTGGATAGTCGGCCTGTTGTGCGAAAACTCCCGTCAATCCCGGCATAAAGGTCAGGAACATCAAGATTGGTCCGGCCATCCCGCGAAGGCTGTACTGCCGCCGTGAAAAACCCGGGGAAACGACACCCGGTTGCCTGCGATCATGACACAGATTTTTTTTCAGGGGGGAACCAGACATTATTTTTTTTTTTGGGAGAAATTTCAGATTTTGAAAACATGGCGGTTCGAATTATATAATTCCTGGTGCATGGCGCCCCGGGGCAAAAATATAAATAACCCGCGGATTTCCATGCACGACAAACAGGAATATCAGCCTTTTGGGTGAATTTTGATATAGATATTAAGAAGCTGTATAAATACGCTTTCCGGATCAAAGCTTAAAAAAAAAAGTGTTTTCTTTGCAACTGGTTTGAAAACAGGGATTGAATAAACAGAGGGCCGGGTCACCAAGTTTCACAGCATGAAGATCTTTATTGGCATCGATAACACCGATAACCCCGGTACGCAGGATACAGGATCTCTGGCGCGTGCCCTTGCTGAATCTTTTGCCCCCGTTGGATTTTTCGCGGTGCGTACCATAACCCGTCATCAGTTGCTGGTCGACCGCCGGATCCCCTTCACCACCCACAACAGCGCTGCCAGCATAACCGGTGTCTGCAAAGGCTCACTGGCTGATCTTATTGACCATACCCGTGAATTTCTGCTGAAAACAAGCGCTTCCGATGCCGATCCGGGAATGTGTGTGGCTACCGGCGACGATATCACAGCAGACCTCCTCGCGTTCGGGAACAGGGCAAAACGCGAAATCCTGACCATGAACGATGCATACCGGGTTATTTCGGGTACGTCGATCTTCCTCGAGGGATTAAAAAAAACGAGACTCGGGTTGATCGGCGCCCTCGCTGCAGTAAGCCTTCGGGCCGGTGGTAATGACGGCAGGTTGCTATGGACCCGTAACCTGCTTGAAACCACCGGATCCTTCCCTATTTCCGAATTTCTGTCGAAAGTCGATGTGGACCGGGTCGTTGAAAAAGATTTTAAAGAACCTTCACCCTCCTCGGTCATCATGATCGGCGATTGGTGTCAACCCGTTCTGATCGGGGGAAAGGTCACACTGATTGCAGAAAAAGCCGACAACAAGGTTCCTTATGAATACCAGTCAGCTTCGACAGCCTATATCAAAAGCATTTCCGAATAAATCAGAGACAGATTCCATAATGTTCTCTTTGCGGTGAGTCGGCCTTATCGCATCGATTCCCTGTCAGTCACATGAGCCGGCATCATTGTCGTTAATCATGGAATCGGCGCAGGTTATGCAATTCAACGGGGAGCCATGCTTCCCGCGAGATCCCTGAACCTTTTGCCGCGTTCCTCGAAATTGCTGAACTCGTCGTAACTGGCGGCAGCCGGAGATAACAGGCAGACATGACCGGGGCGGGTTTCACGGAAGGCAATCGCGCAAAAATCATCGAACCGGTTGATATAGAATAATTTTTTGTCACGGATACCGGCTTTCTCAATCCCTTTTCCGATCCTTTTTCCGGCCACCCCCACCAGGATCAGGTTGCGGATTGCCGACGCCGCAAGGAAATCTGACAAACCGGAGTAATCAATCCCGCGGTCAAAGCCGCCTGCCACCAGTGTATCTACGGCAGGAATGGCCTTCACCGCTTCCATACAGGCCTCCGGTATGGTAGCAATGGAATCATTATAGAAATGGATTCCGCCGAATTCTCCCACATATTCGAGACGGTGCTCCAGGCCTTTGAACGTGCCAATACCATCTTCGATATCCTCATCGCCAATCCCGAGAATCCGTGCAACGGCAATGGCTGCCATGATATTTTTCAGGTTGTGGTCCCCTCGCAAAAACCGGTCCTGGTGGATCTTCCAAACCGGTTTTGTTCCCTGCCGGTCGGCGTACCAGATCCATCCGTCACGGATAAAAGATCCCCGCGGCAACTCCCGGTCCGCCGAAAATCCGATGGCGTCGCTTGCAGGGCCTGACAACGCGACATGCTTTGCCACAAGGGGATCTGCGTCGTTAAACACCAGAAGATCGCCCGGAACCTGACGCCGCGCGATGTTTAACTTGGCCTGCTGGTAGCTTTCAAACGAGGAATAGGCATCGAGATGCTCCTGGAAAAGATTCAGAAGTACCGCTATATGCGGGCCCCGCGTCAGGTATTCAAGCTGATGCGATGAAAGCTCAAAAACAATAATGGTTTCAGGGGTGATGGCCCTGGCGAAATGAAAAACCGGGTTGCCGATATTCCCCGCCAGGATCGCGTCATAACCCGCGGTCTTCAGGATGTGACAAATCAGCGCGGCGGTGGTGCTTTTTCCCTTGGTGCCGGTAACACCGATGACCTGTGATCCGTACGCCTGTAAAAAGAGATCCGTCTGTGAAGTGATCTGGTCATGCCGTATCAGGGGACGAAAAACCGGATCAGTAGCAAGATCCGGGATCTGAGTGGTCGTGCCGGCGGATTCATCAGGATGCCAGCGCTCCGGGATTGAAACATCGTGAGCCTGGTCACCGACCAGAGGCCAAATGACGATACCGGGTGATCGTACGATGAAATCGAAGGTGTAGAGTTGCTCCAGATAACCGGGTCCGGTAATGAAATTTATGTTGGAATCCCCAACCAGTAAAGGATTCGTTTTGATCGTATCCTTCGCATCGGCAATGGTCAGTTTCATCGTCGGAAAAATCCCGCGGATAACCCGGTAGGTGGCTTGCCCTTCCCGACCGAAACCCAGCAGAACCAACGACTTCCCCTCAAACTTCGAACGGATCAGTTCGAACAGGACATTTTTCTTTTCCTCAGTCATTATATGTCAATTCATCATTATCTGAATTTAAATCCCTGACCCATGGTGTCGGGCAATTCAGCACGCGGGAAGGGTTAAATTTTTCATCTCTGTTTTCAGAATTTCGAGGAACCGGCCGGGTACAAAATGGTTATCCGACATCATGTCCATGAATCTGCTGAAGGAAAACTCCCGGTAGTGTCTGTAGGGTCCGGTATCACGATAATAGGCAAGCAGCCTGGGCAACGGGTCATTCCCATATTGCCGGATGGTCTCACACAAGGCCAGATTGACCTCTTCGACGGTGCCAACACAGTCGAAAGGCTTCTCATTCGCCAGGCCGGTAAGCTGATCGAATACCGGCATCAGATCCGTGTCATCGAACAGTTCCTTTCCGAAGATCGAAAACCGCTCCTGCTGCGAAATAAAAGGGGCAAGGATCAGACTGGTGAAGAGGCATTTCGGGCAGTCGCCGCACCAGCTATCGGTTTTGCTGCCGGCATTGCAACTTTTAAAAACAGGGAAGTAGGCCGGAAACTTTGCGAAGATGGCCGCGATCTGCAATTCATTCAGGGGTCTTAAGAAACTGAAATATTCATGGTTGACAAAGAGGTACCTCTTCACATAATCCCTGAAGTCGCCTTCAAATCCGACCGATTTGGAATATTGATGGTTGATGGTCGTTCCTGGAATTGTGGGTTCATTGGCGCTCGATTCGTTGGACAGGGCGATGAACCTTTTACCCGTGATCATGGCAGCAAGAAGCGTAACAAATGCAAGCAATGCTGAAAAAGGAGTATGCCCGTTCAGAAATCCTTCGTCATTAAGCTGAAGCAATACCGGATCAAGGGTTCGCCGGATCTCAAGCAAACGGTCGTTGGAAAACCCCGCAGCCCTAATAGTCTCAATGCTGGCTCCCCTTGGATTCAGGATCAACGGGAGGCTTCCCGGCAGATTTCCAAGGAGCTGCAGCGTTACGGCCGAATCTTTTCCGCCACCAACCGGTATCAGGATCTCATCCCGGGTCGGAAGGGGTGAATGAAAGGGCCGGGTTCCCGACCGGATCTCTACCGTCATGAACTCCTCCGGGGTTGTCGCGATACCATTCAGGTAAAAGAATTCACCCAGCCCGTTAAACCAAAGTTTTTTCCACCAGGAAATTTGTTCCTTCTTCAAGTAAAAGGGTTTGATGACCACCAGCGGGGAGCACGTCGCCTTCCAATAACTGATCAATTCAATCAGTCCGATATGGAAAACAATGTCATCCAGGTTCCCTGACAAATGTTCATCCGGGAGGAAAAAGTCCTTCCGGGGAATAAAAAGGGTCGGGTGAAAAAAATAACGGTCCGACAAGTTAAAGGTAAACCCGGCATACAATCCATCGCCGGTTAATTTGTATTCCTGTTTTTCAAAGCTGAAAAACGGAAATTTTTTCCGCAAATCAAGAAAATCTTTATGCATGCTTGACGTGGGCATGATTTGGTATTATATTTGTCGGGGGCCTCCTTCGCAAAAATAGTAAATTTGTCAATTAACATGGGCAAACGGCTGGTGAAACCAAAACAGGGTATCATTCTCATCTCGGAACCGTCGCTGCGGGATTTTTATTTCCGGCAGTCGGTGGTTCTTTTAGCCGAGCATAACGATGAAGGTTCTTTCGGTGTTATCATCAACAAGCCCATTGAAGCCCGGCTCCGGGATGTCATCAAGGGATTTCCCGGACTTAATATGCCTGTATTTTTAGGCGGACCGGTAAAAACCAACAGCATTTTTTTCATCCATACCCGGCCGGAGATCGATGGAAGCCTCCCGATCATGGAAGGTTTGTACTGGGGAGGGGACATCAATGTCGTCAGGAGCCTCATGAAAACCAGGGCAATCTCTGCCTCCGAAATCCGGTTTTTCGTAGGTTACTCAGGTTGGTCACCCAATCAGCTCGACCGTGAGATCAGTGAAAAATCATGGGTATTGTCGCACACCACCATCCATGAAGTGATTAACGAACACCCTGAAACCCTCTGGAGCAATTATCTCAAAAACATGGGACAGGACTATGCCATCTGGGCCAATTTCCCGGCCGACCCCACCTTCAACTGATACAGTTTACCGCACAGGCCATCCGTTCATACCATGCAACCTTGCTCCGTTAGCGTACAATCCGGTTATGGTCGTGAATGACGGATATCCTTAAACGTTAAGTGTCCGGGGCGGCACATAAGGATGTTCCGTTTGTCCTTGTACGTTGGTTTGCGTAATTTCGCATCCTGAAAATTCCGGGAACCAGTCATGAAAAAAAAAGATTTTATCTTAATCGCGGTTGTTGTTGTCGTTGTGCTCCCGTTCTTTATTTTTCCTGAGTTCATTCATGCCTACAACCGGATCAACGCATCCTTTCCTTATCTGGCCAGCTTTGTCAAATTCGCGTTGCTGGCGACCTTCGGCGAATGCCTGGGGCTGCGGCTGCGGTCGGGGGTTTATAACAAACCCGGCTTCGGAATCCTCCCGCGGGCGCTGGTATGGGGTTTTCTTGGGATTACCATTAAAGTTGCCTTCGTCATCTTCGGCGAAGGCTCTCCTTTGGTCCTGAAAACACTTGGTGTTCACTTCCCTACCGAAAATCCTGCCGATGTGCTCCGGCAACCCGGACTTTCCTGGATCAAATTCTTCGCCGCCCTGAGCGTCGGAACCCTCCTGAACCTCCTCTTTGCACCGGTATTTATGACCTTTCACCGGCTTACCGACATGCATATCATGCACACCGGCGGCTCACTCCTGAAATTCCTGACCCCGATCCCGGTTGTCCGGTATATCGAAGAGGGCGATTGGATCACCTTCTGGAACTTCGTAATTAAGAAAACCATTCCGATCTTCTGGATCCCGGCACAGACCCTGAATTTCATGCTTCCTGAAGGCTACCGGATCCTGGTTGCCGCCCTTTACAGCATCATCCTCGGCGTGCTGCTTTCCCTCGCCAGCCTGATGGCCATGAAACGACATTGAAAAAAATTCAAATCAGCGAATAAGGGAAAAAACATCAATTCAAAATTAAAAATGAAGATTTCATGATGTTATATGTTATATTTGCAATATAAATCAATCGGTTACGTATAAAGTCCTATCGTTATGATCAAAACCGAAAGTTCCCATATCAATTATTATGGTCATCAGCCCGGCAGCCAGGTCGAGAACCGGGAGCAAAAAAAGCAGATCACGCAGCGGGCAGGAGCTGCGCGGGAGCGCTATTTCGAGACCAAATCGTCGGTTTCGATGGAATTTCCTTACTGGTACACCCGCCGGTGGGAAGAACTCGAAGGAGAGATTCCGGTTATCCGCCGGGCCGAAGCTTTGAAGTCGGGATTTTCGCATCTCACCCCGGTGATCTACCCCGGTGAACTGCTTGCCATGGGTAAGTCCTCTTACCTGCGGGGTTCATATCCCATGCCATGGCTCTCCGAAGCCTTCTTTATGGCGGCTGAAGATAAGCTTTACAAAGAAGCGCAGGAATCGGGCAAGCTTACGGCCGACCAGTTCACAACCATGGGAAAAGGCGGCGGCAATGTCACACGAAGTATCGGAAACGTGATATCCATCGCGGGAAAGTTCGGACTCCGGGTTGAAGAGATGCCGGTCATGATCGAAATTGCCAAGAAATGGAAGGACCGGTCGGTCGACGATGTAGGTCACAAGTACGAACAACTGGTTCCCGGTTACTCCGAAAAAGAAGCCCTGATGCGCTCGGTGATATGTATGTTCGACTCGGGTTATACCCTTCCCCAGGGACGTGAGGTTATCAACTACTACTACCCGCTGCAATTTGGCTTCGATGGCCTGATCCGGAGATGCCACACCCGGATGGAAGAGGTGGCCGGTTATCCTGAAATGGACCGGCTTTACTATTACCGGGCCACGATGATCCTCATCGAAGGATTGCAGCAATGGATCCGTAACCATGCCGAAGAGGCGCGGTTCATGGCATCTATCGAGACCGATGTTCCGCAAATGAAAGAATATGAGGAGATGGCTGAACGACTTGACTGGCTGGCTTCAAATCCTCCGCGGTCGTTTCACGAATCCCTCCAGATGATCTGGTTGTTACATGTAGCCGTATTAAACGAAGATGCCATTTCGGGGTTATCCCCGGGCAGGGTCGGGCAGGTACTGTTCCCTTTCTGGCAGCGTGATATTCTGAAGAAGGCCATCACCCGGGAACAGACGCTCGAATTACTCGAATGTATGCGGATGAAATTCACCGCGATCGATTGCTTTGCCTCCATGGGCGTGGTGGGTGGCGTCCTCTCCGGAAATACCTTTAACAATCTGTGTCTCGGAGGACTTAAAAAAGATGGCACCTCTGCAGCCAATGAGTTGGAAATGCTGATCCTTGAAGCAGGGATTTCCTGCGACACGCCCCAGCCTACCCTCTCCATTCTTTACGATGAAAAACTACCGGAGGAATTTCTCCTTAAAGGTGTGGAATGTACCAAGATCGGAACCGGATACCCCGCGTGGATCAACAACCAGGTCGCGATGGAATTCCTGATGGCCAACTACGGCCACGAAGGAATGAACCTCGAGGAGGCACGGGCCTGGTCGATCGGCGGCTGCCTCGAAACCTCCCCGGGCAGTTGGATGCCGCTCGAGCTCGACGGTCAGATTCATTGGATACCGGGCGGTTCGGCTCCCGCCACCAGTGTCGGAGTTCATTTCCTCAGCCTGCCGAAAATTCTTGAAGTGACCCTGTTCGACGGCATGGATATGCGTTCCGGCGAACGGATCTTCCCGGCACACGGGTATAAACTGGATACCTATGACGAATTGTGGAACGCGTTCAGGGATTATTTCAGGCGTGCCTGTCATGTCCTTACCCTCACCAACAACATCCAGCACGACGCCTGGAGAAAAATTTCGCCCTCCCTGGTCAACTCCATGCTCAAACCCGACTGTCTCGAACAGGGAAAAGATATCGGGCAGATGGGCTGCCGCTACAATGCAACTTTTAACATCGAATCATGCGGTACCGCCAACCTGATCAATTCGCTCGCATCGCTTAAAAAGAATGTTTTCACCGATAAAACCTATTCGCTTAACGAATACAGGGAGGCCATTCTCGCTAATTTCGGGTACCATTCTGCCCAGGAGACCGGCTCTTATTCGCTGATCGATCAGATCCCTAATGATGGGTATGACCGTTGGAAAAAGATACACCGGATCAGCCTCGATGCCCCAAAATTCGGTAACGACGATCCCTTTGTGGATGAAATCATGAAAGCATGGGAAACATGGTTTTGCTCGATGACCCATGATTTCCGGTCACTGTACAACGAACCCATGTACGCCTGTCAGATCTCGGTATCGACACACGGACCCATGGGCGCGGTCACCCTTGCCGGCGCCGACGGACGGTTGGGCGGCACCACCTTTTCCGACGGCTCGGTTTCGGCTTACCCGGGCACTGACCGCAACGGCCCGTACGCACTGTTTAACTCGGCTACCTGTTGGAACCATGCAACATCTCAGAATTCGCAACTGAACATGAAAATCCACCCCTCCGTTGTTAAAGGACGCGAAGGCTCCAGGAAGTTTCTTGACCTGATCCGTTCCTATTTGCGAAAAGGGGGATTCCACGTGCAGTTCAACATCGTCGATTCACGCATGCTGAAAGCGGCGCAAGCCGAACCCGACAAGTACCGCAGTCTCCTCGTCCGCGTTGCCGGCTTCACCCAGTATTGGGTCGAACTTGGCAAACAGATCCAGGATGAAGTCATCGCCCGGACAGAGTACGAAGAGGTGTAGGAGACCTGTTGGACGGAGAGTTAGACGAAGAGTTGGACGGAGAGTTAGACGAAGAGTTGGACGAAGAGTTGGACGAAGAGCGGACTGACGGACAAAGTGATTTACGAATGACTGATTGACTGATTTATTGAGTGAATGAGTGATTGACAATTGATAATTGATAATTGACAATGGAAAATTGAAAATGGAAAACGGAAAATGAACCCCCTTTTTCTCTATTCGCTAATCCCTGATCACCTACTCGCTAATTTGAATTTTGAATTATATCTTCCATGAGTTTCCAGAGCTGTAAAGATTGCCGCTACTTCCTTTCCGTCGATGTTTTCTACGGGTTGTGTAAACGGAGTAAGAACAAGATCACGCAGGATGATCCTTTCTGTGATCAGGCTGAAAAGATCGCTAAGTGTAAATTCTGTCTGAATTATTCAGCGGAGCGGGATTTTCTGGGAAAGTGCAAGGGTACCACCTTGGCTTATCCCGACATGGTCGCCGTCCAATGCGCCGATTTCGGATGGATCGAAGGGAACTGATCCGCGGAACCCTGTTCGACATCCAGGGTTTTTCGGTTCACGACGGACCGGGATGCCGTACACTCATCTTTTTGAAAGGGTGTTCGTTACGTTGTTCCTGGTGTTCCAACCCCGAAGGAATAGCTTCGGTACCGGAACCACTGTACCAGCAGTCAAAATGCACGTTCGACCTGCTGTGTATGAAATCGTGTAAGTACGGTGCGATCACACCGGTCGGAAGACCTGAACCATCGGACAAATCAATGGCTTCGGAACAGTTTGGTACGGCCGGAATCGGCAGGGTCAGCCCGGATGGAACAATCCTCCCTTTTAACCATGTAAGCGCCGGTGAATTAAAGGATGATACCGTCTCTCAGCAAGGATTGGCATTCGATCGCAGTCTCTGTTCTCGTTGTGCGACTCGCGACTGTATCGCGGCCTGTTGCACCGGGGCGCTCAAACTTGGTGGCTATGAAATGACCGTCGATGAACTTTTCGACAGGATTGGTCGCGACCGTCCTTACTGGGGCGACCGGGGCGGGATCACCCTCACCGGCGGCGAACCCTTCGCCCAGCCCTTGTTCGTTGCACAGTTTCTCGAACGCTGCTACGATGCATTCATCCATACGGCCGTCGAAACCTGCGGGAACATACCCTGGAACAGCCTGGAGCCTGCGCTTCCTTTCCTCGACTGGATCTTTTTCGACCTTAAACATACAGACCCGGATCGGCATCATGCCTATACCGGATCAACCAACCACCTCATTCTCCACAATGCCCTGCAACTTGCAGCCCGCTTTAACGGCCGGCTGGTTTTCCGACTGCCGGTCATCCCGGGTTTCAACGACGACCGGGAAAACATAGAACAAACGGCTGCATTCCTGCATGAGACCGGCCGTAAAGAGATCAATGTCCTTCCGCTCCACCACCTGGGAAGAGAAAAGTACTCCCTCTCCGGCCGATCCTATGGCGCCGGAATTTTCGGCATCCCGTCGAAAGAGGATCTGGAACAGATCCGGGAAATTTTTACTGCACAGGGAATCAACTGTTATGTTGGCAGTGAAACGCCCTTCTGACCGGAGTTTAAATCCCGATAATTTACCAACGGTTTTTCGTATGGAGTTTGAAAAAAAATTCCCAAATTTGCTTCCTGATTTCCTGTGAAATTAACTTTTTACGTTGCATCTTTATGAAAGAAACTCCCATTAACGCCGAAATTGTTCAACGCCACATCGCTGAAAGCAAGATCAGAAATATCGGAACGGCCTCCATTCGTGAAATCAAACGACTTATCAATGGAATTGAGAAAGACACCGGTGAAAAATTTGTCCGCATGGAAATGGGTGTACCCGGTTTGCCTGCTGCAAGCATCGGCATTGAAGCCGAAATCGAAGCGCTGCACAGCGGGGTTGCTTCCATCTATCCCGATATTGAAGGGACTCCGGTACTGAAAAAGGAGGCTGCCCGGTTTGTCAAACTTTTTCTTGATATCGAGGTCGATCCGGCCAACTGCATCCCGACCGTGGGAAGTATGCAGGGCGGATTCGCGGCATTCCTCACCTTTTCAAAGATCTACAAAGAGAAAGACACCACCCTCTTCATTGATCCCGGTTTTCCGGTTCACCACCAGCAACATAAAGTGCTCGGCCAAAAATTCGAATCGTTCGACGTCTACAATTTCCGCGGGGAAAAACTGAGGGGAAAACTCGAGTCCTATTTTTCCAAAGGAAATATTCATTCGGTGCTCTATTCCAATCCGAACAACCCATCGTGGATCTGTTTCACCGACAAGGAGCTCAGGATCATCGGCGAACTTGCTACAAAGTACAACGTGATCATCATCGAAGATCTTGCCTATTTTGCCATGGACTTCCGGAAGGATTATTCCAGACCGGGGCAGCCTCCTTTTCAGCCTACTGTGGCGAAATACACCGATAATTACGTGATGCTCATTTCGAGTTCCAAAGCATTCAGTTATGCCGGTCAGCGCATCGCGATGATGATCGTTTCGAACCATCTCTTCAACCTGCGTTCCACCGATCTGCTCCGCTATTACACCACCGATATCGTGGGAAGAGCCTTGATTTACGGAACCGTTTATGCACTCAGCGCCGGAACCACCCATTCGACCCAATACGCACTGGCAGCGATCTTCAAAGCGGTGAACGACGGCAGCTTCGATTTCGTCAGCGTGGTACGGGAGTACGGCGAAAAGGCCAGGATCATGAAGAAGATGTTTACCGATAATGGCTTTCAAATCGTTTATGATGAGGATGACGGCGTTCCGATTGCCGACGGATTCTACTTCACCTTCGCGTACCCCGGTTTCGACGGCGAAGAGCTCCTGAAGGAACTGCTCTATTATGGTATCAGCGCCATTGCACTGAGCATTACAGGCAGTGAACGGACCGAAGGTATCAGGGCATGCGTTTCACTCGTGCAACGCAACCAATTCCCGGCGCTGGAGGAACGGCTGAAAAAATTCCATGAAAACCACAAGAACGGCAGCTAAACTCAATAATTAATCTTAATTATTGACTCTTAGCATGTTACAACGTTATTAACAATCCTCCCCCGGCGGAAACCGGCCTAAATGGGCCCGATGTTTTCCAATCTCAATTATACTGTTCATTTTCAGCATGTTAATTTAATTTTTGATGAACAACCCCCCGTTGAGAATTAGGCTTCTCCGGTTGTTTTTTGTAAAGATTCAACCTGGTTCTTTGTATCAGGATAATCATGTCCTGTTATATGAGAACATTCGCGCCGTTGTTGATGGTTGTTTTGATATTGCTGGGAAGTACCTTCCCGCTCGACAGTTATGTTGATGAACGGACCGACACCGAGATCATTTTCACCCCCGACGGACGCATCTTTCCCAGTCACTGGTACCATCCGAAAATCAATGCCACGGCTGTTCCCCTGGCCCCCGTCGAGCGAAACCGCTTCATTCACATCATCAACCGGGCCTTTGCCAAATATCCCGACCAGGTACTGCGGGAGCACCTCGACCGTATCTATGCCTTGAAATACATGAAGTTCTATGGGATTCCATTCGGCGGAACCAATGTCGGCAACACCATTTTCATCAGCGATGATGAGTCAAATCCTTCATTTACCGACAGCTACATCGAAGGCGTTTTTCACCATGAATTTTCGAGTGTTTTGAAGCGCAGTTTTCCGGCCTTTCTCAACTCCGACACGTGGGAAGCCGTCAACGAGCCAACCTTCACCTATGGGAACGGGGGTGTTTACGCCATCCGTACCGGTGAAGCCTCCCTTGCACTTAATCCCGAACTATATCCTTCGGGGTTTCTCACCCAGTACAGCCAGGCATCGGTAGAGGAGGATATCAACGTTTTTGCACAAAATCTGTTCAGCGGTGAAAAATCATTCTGGGAAATAGTTGAACGTAATCCTAAAATCCGCCGGAAAGCCCAGCTCCTGATCGCCTTCTATCAAAAAATCGATCCCCGTTTCACCGAATCCTACTTCCGCCGGATCAGCCGTGCAAACCCTCCGAAAATCATGGCCGGAAACAGGTATTAACATATACTTTCCTTAAGGATTTCATGCTGATAATCCCTGATCATTATCTGCAATTCTGCCATTGATTTCGTTCAACTACCTGTTCAGGATGATGGTGTTGGATACTTTTTCTCCCGATTTGAAGTAAAGGGTAACCAGATATTTTCCGTTTGATCCGGAGGAAAGGTCAACGGTGAAATGTTCTTTACTCATCTTTGACTCGATAAATAAGCCTGTGTTCTCTGTCAATGAGTTATATTCATCCAATTATATAGTGACCCACTTGAATCTTACCTCTGCTAATAATTAAGGTTTCATGCCGTGCTACGCCGCACGACGACTTAATTGATATGCCTCGAAAATATTTTCATTAAGTTCTAAACAAACTTTTGTCAAGAAGGGTTTATTAAAAGAAAGGTTAAGTAGTGCTAAATCGTAACAACCAGGTACCGGCCTTCTCTTTTCCATTATCGGCTATATAATACACGACAGGGATCAGAATCAAGGAAAGAAACAAAGAGCTTGACAATCCGCCGATTAATACCCATGCAAGGCCGTTTATCCAAACAGAACCAGGGCCGGTTGCCAATGCAATCGGGAGCATGCCGATTATCATTGAAAACGTAGTCATTAAAATTGGACGCAACCGTACACTGGTTGCTTGGAGTAAAGCATCGACTGTTGAAAGTCCTTCGTTTTTTATGTGATTGGTAAAGTCAACTACCAGTATGGCGTTTTTCGAAACAAGTCCGATTAACATTATCAATCCCAACAGCGTCAGTATGCTGAGTGTTTGTCCTGTGAGTGCTAGTGCCAGCAATGCGCCAACTATTGCCAAGGGAATTGTGAACAATACAACGAAAGGATATAAATATGACTGATAAAGGGCTACCATAAGAAGGTAAACAAAAATGATGGATGCTATCAGTGCGAAACCAAGGCTGCCAAACGAATCGGTTTGTGCTTTCAAATCGCCCTCATATGATAGGGTGACCTCCTTCGGAAAATTGATTTTCCCGAGACGTTCTTTAATATCATCTCCAACATCGCCTAATGCCCGTCCAAAGACCTGAGAATATAATGTCTGGCATTCAACACGGTCGTTTCTTTCAATACGCGGGGGAGTACTGTTATGACTGATTTCAGCAAACTGATCCAGACGAATCATCTGCCCGGCATTGTTTATAAACGAAAGCCCGGCAACATCTTTTTCATCTTGCCGATTGAATTCATCATACTTAATATTGATGTCATATTCATATTCTCCATCACGATATTTAGCATCTTTATTACCACTATAAGCTATTTGCATAGTTGCTCCAACAATGTCCATAGTTAATTTATTATCCGCCATCTTTTGTTTGTCGATGTTTACCAATAATTCAGGGTTAGGATTACCTACTGAAAGTTTTACGTCAGATGTGCCTTCTGTTTTTTTAACTTCGTTAAGAACAATATTGGCATATTTAGAAAGGGTATCGGGGTTGGCACATTTTATTGCAACCTGTATCGGAACCTGATCGGAACCGCCAACAGGACTGACTATACTTGTAACGAATTTAACACCTGGCACTTTCGACGCCAGTTCATTTTTAATCAACTGGGCATATACTGATGCATTGTATTCTCTTTTTTCTTTGGGCACTAATTTGATAGTAATTTCAGCCTTGTTTGACCCGGAAGAAATATCAACCATATCAGATGTCCCTCCAACTTGAGTTGTTACATCAGTTACTTCAGGCTTGGCAATTACAATCTTCTCTACCCGACGGGCAACAGAATTAGTTTGTTCAAGGGTAACATACTTGGGTAACTCCATCTGAATAATAATTTCGCCCCGATCACCCATATCTAAAAATTCTGTACCGATAAAACCAGAAGGAACAAGTGACACAGAACCTATAAACAATATTGTAGTCGCAGAAAGTACAAGTATCTTATGGCTGAATGACCATCGCAAAATGTTCTGTAATACTGATGTAAACCAGTTAATAAATGATTCAAATGAATCGATAAACCGTTTAAAAAAAGAATTGTTTTTCAGGTTTTCCAGTTTTGCAATGCGTGAAGCCATTAAAGGAGTTATTGTAAACGACACTAATAAACTGGTTAGGGTTGCCACCACAATGACCAGTGCAAACTGACGGATAACGGCTGATAAAATATTTTCAGCAAGAGCCATTGGCAAAAAAACTGCTATGTCAACCAGCGTAATTGATAAAGCTGTATAACCAATTTCGCTCCTTCCGGTTATGGAAGCTGTAACTTTGTTTTTACCCATTAACAGATGACGATGTATATTCTCAATAACTACAATTGAATCGTCGACCAAAATTCCTATAGATAATGACAATCCAAGTAATGTCATAATATTAAGGGAGAAACCCATTAAGTACATGGCACCAAAAGTTGTGAAGATAGAAGCAGGGATAGTAACCATTACTATAAAAGAGTTACGAAGGCTATGCAAGAAAACAAGCATTACTAAAGCAACCAGCAATATTGCTAGAAAGAGGTCTTTTAACACATTGTTGGCCGCTTCGAGAGTAAAAACAGACTGGTCGCTGAATACTTCAAACTTCAAATTCTGCTCATTATAAATCTGTTCCAATTGTTGTAATTCTTTTTTTACATTCTCACATACCTCAACGGTATTTGCATCTCCCTGTTTTTTTATTTGTAAACTAATCGTGCTAAGTCCGTTATGACGATTTAGATTCTGTAATTCCTTCCTTGAATCGCGAACTTCGGCAACATCCTTTAACTGTACAGGTGACATCTCGTTATCATAGGTTATGACAAGGTTTCCCAAATCTGCTATGCTCTTGTACTTGCCCGACAAGCGTATCTGCATTTGTTGCGAGGCATTTTTAATTTTTCCTGTGGGATAATCGGTATTGGCTGAAATAACAGCTTGAGTAACCTGTAATAATGAAAGATTATGCTTTTCAAGTTTTGCTGCATTTACATTAACAGATATCTCTCTCTCTTCTCCACCTGACAGGAAGATTTCCCCGACTCCTTTTATCCCATTTATTTCAGGACTTATCCTGTGTTTAATAAGGTCGTTTAATTGAGTCGGACTCAGACTGGATGAAATCATGATGTTCATTATGGGAACATCGCTCATCCCAAGTTTTGAAATAGTCGGAGTTATAACATCTTTCGGCAATTCAGACTGAATAGAATTGATTTTTCTTTGAACAACTTGAATTACGTCGTCAACATTGGTTGAAGACTTGAATTCAATGATAACATACGATATATTTTCCTGTGAAAAAGATTTTACATTATCGATGTTTTCGGTTGTAGAAACGGCATCTTCGATTTTTTTGGATACAGCGTTTTCAACCTCCGATGGCGATGCTCCCGGGTAAATTGTTATTATAGAAATAGTCGGCATCGAAAAATTGGGCAGCAGTTCATAGTTTAATTGCTTGTAACTGTATATCCCAAGAAATGTTAATGTTGCAAAAATTACAACAATTAATGTCGGACGTTTTATTGATAATTCTGTTATGTTCATGGGATATGTTTTTACAGGTTCTGATTGTTTAAAACGGTAACAGGGGCGTTGTCTTCCAGGTTAATATGTCCGGAAAGTACCACACGTTCGCCGCTGGTAAGGCCGCTTTCAATAATGATAAGACTATCGGTTATTGAGGATATCACGATCCTCCTTAATTTTACCGTGTTGTCCGAAACAACGTAAACCATTGGTTCGATAACACTACCTGTAAGGCAATTACGGGGGATTATGAGATTTTTCCTGTTTGATGTGTATTTAATGCAGATCGACCCTTCCGTGCCTGAAAACAAAGGATTTTCAATGGAGTTGGTTACCTCAGCCTGTACAAGATAACGTTTTGAATCATTGGGTTTAACCCCAATTACTTTAATTATACCCTCATAGGATATTCCCGGATATAAGTCGGTTGTTAACAAGACTTTTTGGCTTGCTTTTATCCGTGTGAGGTCTTTTGCTGTGAACCACGCATTGAATTTCATTTTTCTGGTATTGATTATGTCAGCCACAGGACTGCCCGGACTCATGAAACTACCCGTTTCAATATATCGTTTACTCACGGTCCCTGCTATCGGAGATTTTATAAAGGCATCGTTATACTGTTTCCTTATGGTTAGATATGTACTTTTGGCATTTTGAAATGCAAGTTTAATCTCGTCTAATTGTTGGGTGGATACAGATTCACCCGGAGAAAGATTTTCAAAACGCTTCAACTCATCTTGTGCTTTCAACCATGCTGCTTTAGCCGTTTCCAATTGGTACCCTGTTAATTCATTATCCACCCAGACAATTGTTTCACCTTCTTCAATAAAATCCCCCTCATTTATTGCGTATTTCTTTACATTTCCCTGAGATTCGGAAACGATGGTCACCTCGCTCGAAGGCTCAAAAGTCCCGTGATAGGAGATGTCAAACCCGACAACCTCATATTTTGCTATTGCAGTTAATACCGGGGTCTCGGATTTTGCTTTTTTAACCAAATCAATATCTGCTTGTTTATCCTGTTTAACATCGTATAGTTTATAAGCTATTGCCGCAACTGAAACAAAAGCAATGATATAAATACCTGTTTTTTTTGCTGTTCTCATATTTACATGTTTTTAGTTAACGAAAAGGGAAATAATTCCACCACTGATCTTTACTATTTCAATTTCGGAAAATCTGATTTGTAACAATGCATGTAACCAGGTCAGGCGTGATGCATTATATTCCGATTGTGCATTCAACACATCGGTGAGTGATTTTAATCCTTGCAGATATTGGTCATTCGTATTGTGAAAAACCTTTTCAGCAAGAATCATATTTTCGTTGAGTTTTGTTGCTATGTTATTACTGGTATAGAATTTTTGCAGCGCGTTTAAATAGTTCGTGTACAATTCGTTTTTCAAATCGTTTTGACCGATACTTGACTGTTCGATCTCAATTTTATTTTGATTTATCTTGTTTTTTATCCTTCCACCTTCAAAAATCGGAACCGTGAGTTTAATACCCACAAAAGATGTTTTATACCAGAAGTCAATGTTGTTAAACAAATCAAATTCTACACGCTGGGCATTGTAAGTATAAGTTGCATATCCCGCTAATGAAGGAAGAGATTCGGATCGGGATAATTTCAGGTTAAGTTTTGCCAGCTCATTTTTCTGTTCGAGTATCAGCATATCGGGATGGTTGCTAAACGATGAATCGGCCAACTCTTTTTTGAAATTCCATATTTCGGTATTCTCAGCAAGTGTTATTGATTGATTTTGTTCGATGCCAATAAGGTATTTCAGCATATTTAATTGCTGATTTCGCGCGGATAGCAGGTTTTCTTTATCGGCTTCGAGATTGATAACGGCTACCTTTAATCTGTCAAGGTCTATTTTGGTTATAAACCCGTTTGTATAATGTTGTTTTGAGTATTCATAGATTTTTTGAAAAGCAATGAGATTTGAATCAAGGAGTTTCAACTGAAGATTGGTAATTTGTATGAAAGTATAGATCAGGGCAACATTATATGCCAATTCTTCTTTGCCTTTCTGAAGGTTCAGATCGCTGATCTGGCAGGATTTTTTAAACAATTTTAAAGTGGTAAAATACGAAGCGTTATATATCATCTGACCCGCCTGTATCCCGCCATTAGCGTTGTATTGAGTGCCCAACCTGATAGGAATCATGGTTCCGGGCTGACCAAATATCTCTCCTGAAACCATGGTTACAGGAATATCGAAATAATTGTCAATGGATGCAAAACCATTAATTTGTGGCAGACCTTTACCGACGGCTTCCGTATATTGATAGCGACTCTTCTCTGTTTCAAGCTGAGCTTGTTTCAGTTTAAAGTTGTTTATGAAGCTTAATTTCATACAGGCACTTAAGGTGAGCACAGAATCATTAGTTTGTCCGGGTGCTGTTTGTGTAACCGTTATTAATCCCGTAAAAAGAAGAATTGCAAGATTTTTGTGTACATTTTTTGTTTTCATGATAAGCATTTTGTATTGTACTATTTACCACAAACCGGGATGTCGGTCTGTATTGTTATTTAAAAAAACACAGATTCCTATTCTGTGTAAGTTCTTGAACAAACCGGGTGGTCGGTCTGTGTGGTTTCTAAAAAAAACACAGCTCAAAAAACTGTGTAAATCCTTTCACCTGACCGACATTCGGGTTTGCGAATGAGTAAAAAAATCAGGTCTTTATTAATTGGTATAAGTTATTAAACTGATCCCGAATCTCTTTTTCAATATTTTTCGTTAAACTTTCATTGAACATTGCCAGTACCCCTATGCCATGCATCATTATATGAACATGATTTGCCAATGACAGGCTATCCGTCTCTTTTTTTATTTCACCTTTCTCTTTTGCCTTATCAATTAATGTTTTAAACATGTCGATTTCACTTTGGTGCAACTTTTCCAGCATGGTACCGAAACCTCTGTAATGCTTCATCATATCAAACATTACTATATAAAGATTGACATCTTCAATATTCAGTTTTAAGCCATTTACCTGAGTGTTTGTCAATTCCAACAAATGTTCCAAGGTTGATTTTATGTAAGCAGGCACAAATTCACTAAAGGATAAATCATATGGATTGCTGCTGAAATGGCCATATTCAATCATAAAACTTCCGATGATAAACTTGTCGATCATTTCGTGATAAAGGACCTCCTTGCTTTCGAAATGATGATAAAACCCGCCTTTCGACAAACCCGAAGCCTTTAGTATTTCACTCATAGTCACCTCAATATACGGTTTCTTGATGAAATAATATAACGCAATCGACAGGATTCTTTCTTTAGTATCGTTCATTTGATTTATACTTACAAACCGACCTCCCGGTCGGCAAATATAGTAATAAATTTTCAAATACAAGAAAATATTAAAGAAATAGTCAACTATTTGTCTTTAAATGGTTAAGGGTCTCTGTAATGTTGCCATCGGCAATAGTATGGACAAATATGTTCAAACTTTGACAGTTTGTCAACCAGAATGGAAACATATGGAAGCAGGTACCTGATATAAAGAGATTAAAAATTTAAATACAATTGTCTTTTTCAGATTGGTTAGAAAACAATTTTAATAACTTTTTAAAATGATTTATAAGATGAACGATTAGAACAATTAAAAATACTTTTACAACGAAACCATGAAAGTGCAAAGTAAATATGGTAAAACCAAACAAATAAAGAGAAATACTTATTACTGTAAAAATAAATGAAACACAGGTAATTGTTATTACTATATTTTTATGGAAGCATTTTTTACGGATAATTCCCTTAATTAAGTTCCAATGTTGCACAATGTGAATCATCATAATACCAATTACTATTAACGATATAATGCAATGAGGTGAATTCAATGAAAATAATTCTTCATGCCTTGCATTTTTACCAATTCCTTTGTGGTCAAAAAATTCAAGAGAAATTAAACAAACAACAAATCCAATAACCATCAAAATATCTATCAACACTTTTGAAGAGTTTCCCCACCAATTTTTTCTGATTTCAGGAGAATTACAAATTGCTGCGCTGTCGGATTCTTCATGCATTTGCTCGTGTGAGCTTGCGTTTTCTGTTAATTTATTTTGTTTCATTTTCTATGTAAATTTTTAAAAAAAACTAAATAATAGGTGCTTTACAGCTATAATGTTTTCGCCAACAAAAATAAGGTTATTGCGTTTCTTAACCAATTTTTAATTCCCTGCCGGGAATTCAGACCTTCATATTCTGCAATGAAAGGCTCTTATGTGTGAAAGAGCGGATAATCGTTTGCATGATTTTCATATTTTGATTTTAACCTTTAATTAATCTCACTGTTTTACAAAATAATATCGATCTAAATCCGTATAGGGTGTTTTTAAGAATCTGATGATCGCACGGTTAATCAACTCCGGATTTTCAACTACCACCAGATGGGATGCATGAGGAACAATAAAAAGCTGGGATTTAGGAAGAAAGGTAAATAATTCAACCGTCTGATTAAGATTTATTGCATCATGATCCCCGGCAACAATCAAGAAAGGAACATTGATCGTTTTTAATTGGTCAAGAGTAAAATTTGGATAGTTCCTGATTAAATCCTCAAGCTTCTTTTTGACAATCGGTATCCTGAGGGTATCGGGTGAAAGCCTTTTCATGGATGTGCTGAATCGTTTCATCATTTCGGAAGTTTTTAGAATCAAAGGATCGTTGGGATCCATAACAACGCTGTCAGCAGGAGCCATCCAGTTTGCATGGGTGTAATTTGCTCCGATTGCTATAACTTTTAAAACCTTTTCGGGATGAGCATACGCTAATTCCAGACCTATGTTGCCCCCATCACTCCAACCAACGACATTGACCTTTCCAAGATTAAGTTTATCGATTAATTCAGCCATATCAGACGCCATCAGCGCATAGGTTATCTCCTGTTCTGAGTCAGAAGATCGCCCCTGGGCTCTGCTGTCAACGGCAATGACTTTGAAATGCTTTGATAATTCCGGGATCTGGTAAACGAAATTTTCGATTGAACCGATGTTCCCGTGTAAAAGTAGTAGTGGTTCGCCCGCACCATAAACCTCATAATAAATCTTAATACCATTTACATCGACATATTTTCCGGCTGCCAAATTTGATCCATAATCAATTTTGTTCTCTTTAGGGGTATTGCAAGAAACCAAAATTATGGCAAAGAAAAGGAGAAGAGCGTTTTTCATAATTTGCGGGATTTTCAGGCATTAAAACGATATGTTTCTTAGTTAGTATTTAATTTTGATCAGATCTCCCTGCCTTATTAAAAGCTTTATTTTGGGATCATTACTTTTATTTGGTATGCGATTACCCGGACTGATATGGTAAATCGCAAACATATTGCTGACATTTCCGAGGTTAAGGCCTTTTTCCTTTGCATTCGTTAAAAGCCAAACGGGAACAAAGGCCCAATCTATGTCCTTTAAGGCAGCTATGGTTTCTGCGTTTGAGGCATCTCCGGAAATATAAATTCTCTTATGATGCCAAGTTATCAGATAAGAATAATGATGAAAAGAATACCGGTGTTTTGTCTTAAAAGCCTCAATGGTGAAGTCGTTTAAATTCTGATTTAGTTTCAACAGTTCCCTGATGTTACCGGGACTATAAATTCTTCCGCCAAGCTCTTTAGCCAATTTCTTAACCAGTTTTCCTGAATAATGGTCTGCATGCTTGTGGGTATAAATAAAAATCGGATTGGTCTTTATACTGTCCAGTTCCGATACGTCATATTCCATATAATTATAAGCCCCTGATTTATATGGAAAATCAATGTAGATATTTGAACCCCCATCCGTCATACAGAGTCCGCAATTCCCGATAAACCTGATTGTTATCTCATTAGTCTGACTAAACGACACACTTGCGACACCTATGAGTGCCAGGAAGCCTGCAAATTTTAAGAATATTTTCATCTTGTTTTGTTTAACGATGGCAGTTAATGTTTGGCGACCAGCCTGGTATCATCTTTTCAAAGATGATTTGACCATTTACAGAAATGACGAATGAAAATAAAATGACTTGAAAAACAACTTTTATAGTTTTCATATTTTAACATTCCTGTGGTTTGAAACGAGTGACTGTGTGCTTAACCAACTGAAGGCCTGGTCAATGACCAATGGCTATGGATGATTTTCCACTCGTTATTTTCTTCAAGTCTGTATACTTCTGTGCAATTCTCTTTCCAGAGCGTTTCACCCGAATATGAACGCAGATTGTAGGTCAGAACTGCCATTGTACCGGTTGACTGTACAACAGGATCGATTATTTCAAACTTATCCATTTTTACCTTTCCCCGCATGCTTTCATAGAGCTCTTTTATCTTGTCCCATCCGTCAAGCCGTTTTTCATGTGCAGGGTCAAAATAGGTGAAGTCCTTTGAATAAAGTTCGAGATAGGGAGTGGGATTACCCTGGTGCCATGCATCGAGAGCCGCTGTCTCTAAAGCAATGATTTTTTCTGTAATTAAACGCTTATCCATAATATTTTATATTAAATTGAACGCTTCACTGATAGCCTGACGGCATGGGAGTATTTCGTGTAGTACCGCACTAATTAATTATTTTGAATCGGATGAGATTCCATACTTGTTGTCCTTTACCGTCATAAACAACCTTTCTGACTATCCCTATTCCATTTGCAGTATAAATGTCGGCCCGGTTATCAGTAGAAAAATAATCGTGTGATAACTGAACCTGATAGAATGTGAAGTTACTAATTTTAATGGAATCAATATGAATGGGATGCCAGTAACAAACAGTATCATTTGAATATAAAATCCATCCCTGACCCGATGGATATTGAGAAGGATGCCGGTTTCGTTGCATCATATCCCCCTCAATTACATCAAAGTATTGTTCATTTTTCGGATACGATGCATAATCAATCGTATAATATTCCCAGTTATAACCATATCCCTGATAGAGGTACACTGCCTCACAGCCGGATCTTGTACTCGTGATATAAAGGCTATCCAGCAATTTTGTTGAATCATTCTGAAAGATCCAATATGAACCCTGCTTAAAAAAGAAATTGTTCAGCGGACTGCTGATATAACTAAATTCCCAATTGTTCGAAGAACAACTGCTTTCTTCATTTTTCTCTTTCCCGCATGATATGATTATGAATGCTAATAAAAAACAACAAACAATTTTCTTCATTGTTCTCAAAATATTATACCTGACATTCCCGTGGTTTGACACACCGGGGAGTTGTTCACTATTTCTTTTCTTCACTTGATAATTCCAAATAATTTTTAACAAAGTAAACCCAGTCGTCTAATTTGTCATACAGCTGTTCGGTTGCAGGAAATGGAATAATGACATCCGGGGCAATCCCGATATTGTCAATGGGATCTTTTGGCAATCGTTTTGAACGAGTCATCGGACACCACAATTGATAGTTATTTGATGGAAGAGGGTTTGGTGTAACATTTGAATAATCCAATACCCCTGCCGTATTACAATTTCCAAATAAAATAACCTTATCACTTTGGCGGGCAGCAAGTAAAAACTGTTCTTCCGATGAACCGTTTCCCTCATTGATAATAATACCAACTTTTCGCGGCATTGGATACACCGTATCTTTTTTCTCAGTTTGGCTGTCATTTAAACTATATGGATGGGTCACAAACCCTCCGATATTTTTTTTCATTGCTCCGACAAGTGCTTGTATCCATTTCCTACCTTCTTCTCCGTTTCGAATTTCACCATTTTTCAGAGCATCCTCAAAAGATTTGATATTGCCTGGTGATGCATACCATTCTACCCCCTTTGATTCATATGGCTTTGTATAAATCAGTTTTTCAAGTTCTTCATAAAAATTGTCCTGACCGCCTCCATTGTTTCTAATATCAATAATCAAATTGGGTCGTGAATTAATTTCATTCCTATGATTTATTACAAACTCATTTCCTGTATTATTATAAAAACTGGGTATCCTGAGATAATAGGTACTATCATCCAAATACAAAGCTACAGGATATGTATTCCTTCCATTTGGAAACACAGGTACATAGGAATACAATAAAGATTTATCCAAAATTTCAGAATCAGATTTTCGAACAAATCTCGTGTCGTCATGCAGCTCAATAACCTTTCCTTTTAGGTGTAATGAAGCTTTTGTTTTGTAAGGATTCGTATTTTTATTCAAAGAATAGGTTTTAACATTAAAAACAGTGTCGTTGACAGGTTCAAATTCATACATTACCTGTCCGGCTTTCCATCCATCACAAGTAACAACCACACCAATAAATTTCTGTCCATCTCTTGTAACAATGAATTTCTGCCTAAATCCTTCCCATACACCTTCTATTCCTGTTGCATTCTTTGTTATTTGTTGTAAACTATCAACATTGACATAAAGATTACATCCATATGTTGAAATCTCCATAATTTCAGGTTGTTGTTGTTTTTCGTTCCGAATACGGTTAACCCGAAGATGGTGATCTTTAAAAAAATCAGTATAATCATTAAGGTAGTATACACAATTATCCGGATGTAACGTGATTTTCTGTCTGACTTCTTTTTCTATACCAATGCTGAACGGGTTTTCAATTGAATCAACAATGGGTTGTTGATAAAATCGGACCGATGATGAGGTTAGGAGCATTAGTTGTAGTTTCCTTTGCTGGTGATGGCAGGGTTTTTAACA
>Ga0074199_1000601_pt1 | contig 50747 bp, 37 predicted proteins | sample EPASupsiteSAE347_FD_64528 | JGI IMG/M metagenome (GOLD analysis project Ga0074199, IMG submission 64528) | Bioremediated contaminated groundwater from EPA Superfund site, New Mexico - Sample SAE3-47 | ecosystem: Environmental > Aquatic > Deep subsurface > Groundwater > Contaminated ... | reverse complement strand
AGGATATGTAATATAACCCGAGAGGTCGTAAGGATTAACAATGATCCTGTTTTTCTGCGAAAACATGTTTATTATCTCTGACCTTATTTTTTCCGAAAGCTCTGTTATATTATACTTTTCATCATATATATTATAAACATAGACCCTGATGTCCTCCTGAGGTTTATACGGTGCAATGACATCGTTTAAAAGCGTAAAAGCCATAGGATATATCTGAGGGTCCGTATATTCTAATTTATTGATATACACATAGTCGCCCTTCCCTGTCTCAGCACTTAATTTTATAACCTCACACACACTTGTTGAGTCATATGTCATTATTACAGCACACTTTCCAATATGTCCGATTAAGATGTCATCATCGCTTTCAACGATTTTTAAAATATCGCCTATTATGACACCATCGTTCTTCCCAAGGTTTGTAATTACCTTTTCGCCTACTCCCACACTTAATACATTCTGGGGTGTTGCAATAATGGCTCCTTTAACCATTTCTTTGCTAAAGGCTTGAATAGCAAGGACAAAGATTAAACAAAAGACTAACAAAAACAGATTGATAATTTTAATCTTCATTTATCCCTCATCTTTATAAATATTTTTAAGAATTGTAGGAGTCACGAATATTAGAAGTTCAGCTTTTTTCTCCTTTATATGCTGATTTTTGAAGAGCCAGCCAAGAACAGGTATCTTCATCAGCAAAGGTATGCCTGTCTCACTATCTTCGTTTGTAGTTTCGTAAATACCCCCTATAACAACCGTTTCACCGTCTTTGATAATAACTGTTGTTTCAGCGCTCTTTTTTTTCATGGCTATCTGGCTTACCCCGCCAGGTATATTATAGGTATAGGGTTCATCTTTAGTTGCCATTATCTTCATATTTATCTTTCCATCCTTTGTCACATGGGGAGTAACCTCCAGACTCAAGACGGCTTCCATCCACTGAGTGGTTGGCGTAGCGCCTGTTTGTGCAACATTCTGATAGGGTATATTGTCACCTTTTTTTATTATTGCTTTCAAATTATCAGATGTTACCACCTTCGGGCTGGCTATTGTTTTTACAACCCCATCCGTCTCTCCCGCTTGAATAAGACCGTTAAGATAGAAGCTTGCTGCAGCATTCCCCACAAGTACTTCAAATCCGCCGGCTTGAGCAGCAGGGAGTGCGGTAACGCTTGGCGTTAAGGACATATCCCTGTTTAGAAAGTTACTTGAACCACTCATAGCAAGAGTCCATTTAATACCGAGGTCTCTTGAGAAATCAGTATCTGCTACAACGATCCTTGCGTGAATCTGAATTTGAAGAGGAGGGATATCGTGTTCACCTATAATCTTCTTAATCGTTGCAATATTGTCTCTTGTATCTTTAACTATTATTGCGTTTGTCCAATCAACAACTGTAACGGTACCGTATTCAGACAACAAGCCTTTTTGTTTCACAGATACTGCGCCGCCGGCTGCAGCAGCCGCAGTAGTGGTCTCGCCTTTTATTACTTTTGCAACATTATCTGCTTTAGTATAATTTACGAAGAATGTCTCTGTAACAAACTCCTCACCCTGCTTCAGTTTTTCAAGTTTTTCCCTCTGAAAAACTGCCTTATTTTCGTCCTCACGTTTCTTTTCATCGTAAAACTTCTTTATGGTAATGACCCTGATTATGTTCCCTTCTTCAAATTTTGACAGGTCCTTGCTTTTAATAATAACATCCAGCGCCTCTTCCATAGAAACGTTATCAAGCTTCATGGTGATTGTCCTGTCTTTCAGTTCTTTAACATCATCTCCTATTATTATACTTTTCCCCATTACATCGGCTAATCCTCTCAGGACGTTTCTAACATCAGCATCGACAAAATCAAAGGACATCTTCTGGGGTTTTTTAACCTGGGGTTGGCTGAAACACAGAAACGGGATTGTAAAGACCATAATAAACAATAGAATTAATGTTTTTTTAATCATAATTACATCCCTTCCTTTTTTCTTGGGATATCTATAGTAAACGTTTTGATCTCCCCTTTTATCTTATAGCCGAATTCAACCTTATCAGTAAGTATATCAACAATCCAAAGGTTTTTGTTCAGATAATCATTCTTCCTAAAAAGCATACCCTTACCCTGCATATCTTCCATCATGGCAAGGTTCTTATTACCGGTCTTCATAATCCCGACAAGTTTAAGTTCTTCCAGTTCGTAACCCTTTTTAGAAGCGGTAGCTTTGCCTGCCGATTGCTTAATATTCGTCAGGAATACTGTTTCAAAAGGGTCTCTCCTGTTGGCAGAAGTATAGGTAAATTCACCTACGTTGAATTTTGGCGGTACAGGCTCAGCTTTTCTGGCTTCAGGCTGTTTCTTCGGCTCAGCCTTCGGTTGTGCAAATGAGACCCCCTGAAATATTGATACGAGCAAAAACACAACAAGTGTGATCCATAATCCTCGATCCCTGATCCGCAACACTCCACGCTTACTTCGTGCTGTCCGGCTCCCGGCAGGATCATTGTTTGTGCATTGTCCGTTTCGCAATTTGCAATGTCCCGCCTTCGGCAGGATTAAGACTTGCGCAATTCGCAATTGAACTACCTTACTTCTTAGGCGCTTCACCCTTGCCATCCTTCTTTTCTTTTTTTGGTTGCTGTTTCAAGTATACATACGTTTTTGCCGTGCATTCTCCGGCAAGGTTTAATTTTCCGGCTACTTTTTTTGGATCCGGGGATATAGAAAAACTTGTCACATTTATTATTCTCTCTAATTTTCTGATACCATCGAAGAAGTACCCTATATGGTGAAAAGGACCGCTATATCGAATTATAAACGGCAGTTCTGCATAAAATTCCTTGTTTTGCACCGGTTTGGGTTCAAAATAGGTGATTTTTAATCGTGTTTCCGTACCAACGGATGACACATTTCTAAGCAAATTAGGGATGTCTTTTGTCTCAGGCAATTGCTTCAACATCTGTTGCAAAAGTTCCTGCAGTTGGGCGTATTCCTTGCGAAATTTCTCCATATTGTTTTTTATTGCCACCATATTGTCGAGTTCTTGTTTCAACTTTACGTACTCTTCATTCAATTGCCTTTTTGTTTCAAGCTGAGGAACAACCAGAAGATAGAAGAGCGCGGCAAAAATTAAACCATTGAAAAACAAACAAAAAAGAAGTTTGTAAACCTTTGGAATCTTTATAATTTTCTTTTTTATCTCTTTTGAATCAAGTGATAATTTCATCATAAGGATATATCACCTGAAATCACAAAACTTTTTACGGCAACACCTTCTTCAGTCGCCTCTCCCACTGATTTTAATTCTACATTTCTGATATATGGAATTTTGGACAGGGCCTCAACTAAATCTGAAATTGATTCATTTTCTAATGAACGTCCGTCTAATTCAAATTTATCTTCTGTTTTTTTAAATCCTTTAATCCAAACATTATTTTTAATAATGCCCGAAAGGTCATAAACGGTTCTCGCTGCAAGTGCCCTACCCTCTTTAATGCTGTCTATTGCCTTGATTCTTCGTTGAATCTCCTTTTTCTCCTGCTCCATGGTAAGGTATTCCTTGTAAATCTGCTGTAACTTTTTAATCTCATTCTTTGTGTTTTCTATCGTGGCTTTACGTTTCGATATCTCATTCATGTTGTAATAATATATCCCTCCGAAAACCAGAAGGGCTATTACCATAATAGAAAAGAACATATATAAATCATATTTAAATAAATCCTTTTTTATCTTTGAGGGCAGTAAGTTTATTCTTATCATTGTTCTGTTTCCAAAATCCTTGAAGAAAGTTGTAATGCAATAGCATTGAACTCTTTATAATCTCCATATGCATCGAGCTGGCCCAAATCTCCATCAATAAATTGGGAGTTTTTGCTAAGCATAATGAACGGGTTAAGATATTCAACTTCAAGATTTGTATATTCGGCAATTTTTTCATTTAACCCGCGAAGCAACGATGTCCCGCCTGAAATGTATATCTTTCCTAATATTTCGTTGGGGTTTGTAGATATATAGAAATTAATGGTCTTATTTATTTCAGAGGCTATATTAAATATAAAGTCTTCGAACAAATATAAGACCTCGTCATCTCCCTTAATCTTTTTTTGTTCGGCATCTTCAAAGGAAAGCTTTAAAGATTTTTCAATCTGATTTGTTAAGTATCTGCCTCCAAGAAGTATCTCCCGTGTAAATTCTATATTTTCTCCTTTAATAATTGCCATATTCGTTACGGATGCTCCTATATCAACAACCACCACGGATGAATCCTGCGGGCTATATATCTGCTCAACAAGGTTGGTAAGGGTAAAAATATCGACATCGAGGATTACCAGATTCAGGCCTGCCGCCTGAAACGTATTAACAAATCCGTCAACTATTTCCTTTTTTGCAGCGACTATAATGACGTTTACCGTGTTTTCATCTTCTTCGCCTAATCCCATCATCTGATAGCTATAATTGATTTCTTTCAAAGGGAATGGAATAATGTTTTCAACTTCCATCTCAATTATTCTTTCATCTTCAAACAAAGGCAGTGAGGACTTTTTTGTGGTAAGGCTGCCATCAGGGTTAACTTTAACGGATTTTTCCGTTGCCTTTTCTTCCATCAACGGCATGGTAACCTTTTTTGTTATAACGCAATAACTTGATAATGCACATGCTGCATATTTGCTTTTGATTTTGTTTTCAATCAGTAAATTTTTTAATTCGTTTGCAACTAAATCATTATCGATGATATGACCATCACTTAAAAGATTCTCTTTATACATTTTTTTTGCGAGATTCGTTAATCTAAGCCCTTTTTTGGTTTTTTTCAAAACACAGATTTTGATTGAATTTGTCCCTATATCAATCCCTATGAGTTCATCAATGCTTTGAAAACCAATTTTTTCGAATAATTTATCTAACATTATTGGCTATAGCAACCCCCTCATTGTTGAAAACTTTAGCAAAAACACGGGATTCTGTCAATTCATTATTGGACCTTTACTTAAAATATCTATTTATTGGTTGTTTTAAATTGAAAATATCTATATTATTGGTTTTTTTTAAGCTGTTCCATTAAAAAAATATTATAAAATTCCCTGACATTTTCATTAGTTTGTTGAAGTATGCGTGTGTTTCCTTTAAAATAAATAAATGACAAAAAAGATTAATAAAGGACATCCGGAAAATCGTCTGGGTGAGATTCTTCTCGAAGAAAGATTAATCTCCAGAGAACAATTAGAAAAGGCAGTTACTATTCAAAAAGATAAAGGCGGGCATCTAAGTGAAATATTGGTAAAAAGAGGGTTGGCAAAAGAAGAAGATGTTGCATATGCCATCTCACGACAATTCAATATCCCTTTCATATCTAATTCTGATGGGCCTGTAAGCCCTGCTGAAGGACAAGGCCTTGAGGAATTGGTATCCAAGCAATTTGCACTGAGAAATACTATTATCCCGCTTGCGAAAGACCTTAATTCACTTACATGTGCAATGTTTGATCCCTTTGATTATATGCTTATAGATGAGTTACGTAAAATCACCGGCTGTGAAATAGATCCCGTTATTGCTACAAAATCAGATATTTTAAAGGCAATTGAAGGATTTTATAACAGGTCGCGCAGTAATGTACACGGCGGTATTCAAAAGACCCGTGGAATAAGCATACAAAGCAACCAACCGACAGACAACAAAGATGACGTATTAAGTTTAGACAGCATTATAGCAAGGGCAGAAGATGCATCTGTTGTTAAACTTGTTGACCTTATACTATGGCAGGCAATCGACAAAGGCGCCTCGGACATTCATATAGAACCCTTTAAAGACAGAATATCTCTCAGGTACAGAATTGATGGTAAACTTTACGAAATCCAAGCCCCCCCGTTACACCAGCACTTGCCTATCGTTTCCAGAATAAAGATTTTGTCGAAGCTTGATATAGCCGAAAAGAGACTGCCGCAAGACGGTAATTTTGTTGTCAACACGGAAGATAAGACTATGGACTTAAGGATATCGATGATCCCTACCATTTATGGTGAAAAAGTAGTCATAAGGATCCTTGACAGAACAGGATTTAGTTTTGATTTAGATAAGATGGGTTTTGATTACGACGACCTGATAGTCCTCCGTAAAGCAATAAACAGTCCTTATGGCCTCGTTTTAATAACCGGTCCTACCGGAAGCGGAAAATCAACCACACTATATGCGATCTTGCAGGAGATAAAATCGACTACGCTCAATATAATGACAGTAGAGGATCCTGTTGAATACAGGCTTGATGGGATAAATCAAATACAGGTTAAGCCCGAGATAGGTCTTACATTTGCTGCTGCATTACGAAGTTTCCTTCGCCAGGACCCGGATATTATGCTTGTAGGAGAAGTTAGAGACCTCGAAACTGCTGAAATTTGTGTACGATCAGCCCTTACGGGACATCTCGTTATGAGTACGCTTCACACAAACGACGCTCCTTCTGCAATAACAAGACTAATGGATATTGGCGTTGAACCTTACCTCCTTGCCCCGTCATTATTGATTGTTGTCGGACAGAGACTCGTGAGAAAACTATGCCCCGAATGTAAAGATGCATACGAACCCTCGATAAAAGAATTGGGAAACGTAAAAATAAAGCCCAATACGGTTGTATATAGGGCAAAAGGATGTCTTTCCTGCGGAAATACCGGTTACAAAGGAAGGACCCTAATTGCTGAAGTGATGCCCATTTCCGAGGATATGAAAGAATTTATTTCATCAGGAACATCATATAAAGAAATACGGAACATAGCACGAAAAAACGGGATGTCGACACTTTATGAATCTGGTCTGCGAAAAATAGAACAGGGAATTACAAGCCTTGAAGAAGTATTGGGCGTAACACTCGGTATTGAACGATAAACATCAATTGTAACTTTTCAGGCTAATAAGCGCCCTTACCGCTTAGCAAAGCCTTGAAGGTTTTAATAATTATCACAAAATCGAGCCACATCGACCAGTTTAAAGTATAAAAATAGTCCAGTTTGACCCTTTCATCATATTTAATCCCGCTTCTCCCGCTAACCTGCCATAACCCTGTTATTCCGGGCCGCACATGCTCATAAATTTCTTTATACTCTTTGTAATACTTTTCAATCACATTTCTTGAATCCGGCCTCGGACCGGCAATAGACATATCTCCCTTTAGAACATTTAAGAGTTGCGGCAGTTCATCAAGCGAGGTTTTCCTTAATGCCCATCCGATTCTTGTAACCCTTGGATCATCTTCAATTTTATTTTTTTCTTCCAGGTCAGCAAGGGCTTCCGGGTTTTCATTCAGGTATTTATTAAGCAATGAGTCACCGTCAATATGCATGGTTCTGAATTTAAACATATCGAATTCAATAAGGTTTTTGCCGCACCTTTTGTGCTTGAAAACAGCAGGCCCTTTCGAATCAATCTTTATGCAAAGAGGTATTATTAAAAATAAGGGTGAGAAGATGATCAGCCCGCAAATTGAAAGCAAGATATCAAATATTCTTTTAATGTATATTTTCTGTGTAGCCAACAAACCATTAGCCGTGGTTATCAGTGCAATATTTTTGTTCAGGAACGTTTTAATTTCCGTATTCATGAAAGAGAAGCCCGGCATTTTAGAGATTATGATGAGGTTCTTAATATAAGGTTTTATTGTTTTGATAGTCTCTTCATCCGTATATTCTATGGGAACAAAACAGATATTAATTTGTTTTTCTTTTATTGCAGATTCCCGGCTTAAATAACCGATAATTTTGTAACCGGAATACCATTCACCGTTCAATAAAAGCCTGATCTCATTTGTTTGCTCGTTATTGCCGGTGTTTACCATATATGCCGGTTTACGTATATCTGCCAACCTGTAAAGCACAAATTTCAAAATGAACCTGAACAAAAACATAAAAAACAGCATGTATGCAAAACTCATGGTTATTATAATTCTCGATACTGTTTCGCCCTCTTTTTGAAGTGAAATAATCACCCAGACTATTAGAAAGGATAAAAACAAACTCCTCGATAGAACTAAAAGTTCATCCCATACATTTATTACTATGCTGTAGCCTCTGTAGTAGGCAATAAGGGCAATAACTATAAGTATTACCCACCATTTATAAAGATATACGGAAAACCCATGACTGAGTTGAACCAATGAAAAAACATTACCTGCCCATGTCCTTGTATAAAAGGCAAGAACAATAGACAGATATATTGCTGAAATATCTATTAAAAGTATGAATATGTTCTGTAAATGGTTTTCTCTATTCATTCCGGTATGTTTTATTCAAAAATGGAAGTTTATCATAATTTAAACCAATCTTATATCCTGAATATTTAAACATGGCTTCAATGATAGCATAAATAACCCACGGGTAGGCATTGCTTTGCAGCAGGTGCTTGACCTCTTCCATCAAAAACTTAATCCCTTCGCTGTCAGACCTGGCATATTTCAGAAACCACGAATTTTTCCTGAAAGAGACCCCTGCCTGAAAATACCTCATAAATTGCCCGGTGCAAGAATAATCGTGAGAGTGAATAACTTTTGCATCCGGTGTGTATGCTATCCTGTAGCCTTTCTGCATTAACTTTGCAGCAAAGATCATATCTTCAAACATTATCACATCTTCCGGAAATCTCCCCAGCATTTCAAACTCATGCCTTCTTATAGCTGAAAATACATTGCTGAAAAAAAATGTCTTAATGCCGGACTTTGGCGCGTCTTCAAGACCTCTGACAACCGGCGTTTCAGGATAATTGAAACATCTTGCAAACCTTTCGGTAGGCTTTGCAATATCTTCGGGGATCTGCCTTCCGTAACTTGCCGCTACATCGTTTTCAATCGGCGCTATTAGTCTTTCAATACAGTAAGCATCGAAAGGTAACGCATCCTGCGTCAGGAAAACAACAATATCCCCATTCGTGTGCGAGGCTGCCAAATTTCTCGTCCTCCCGTGGTTAAAGTCTTTTTTCCTGACAGATATGGTTTTTGCTCCATAAGATTCTGCTTCTGCAACGGTATTATCTGCAGAAGATGAATCTATAACAACAATCTCACAAGGGATAGTCTGTGATTTAATTGATGCGAGCAGTCTATTAATATGCTTGCCGGCATTGAAGGTTGGAATTATAATACTAACCATGCAAAAACCTTTTTGCTTTTGCTTTGAAAAAATCCTTTTGCCATACAGGCGTCATCATGCCCAGCAAATATTTATCGTTTACCTTCCTTGTTTTCATTATTGCCTTCCGTTTTTTAAGCATTACAGGAAGCATCCTCAGCGCATCCCATTTTGCCTTGAAATATAACCTGGATTTATTGTGCTTTATTGCAAAATAGAGAAATTCGGCAATAATACTTATTATAAATTCAGGCAGGCATCTGAAAAAAACATACACGGGAACATTTTTAATCCTCACAAGTTCGCTGTTCCTGAGAGAGTAATATATTGCCGTATCACTCATAATGCCTATTGATGAACGAACTTTGTGTTGAACTACGGCTGTAGGGACATACATGACTTTCCATCCGGCAAGCTGTGCCCTGAAATTCAGATCGGTATCTTCATAAATCAAAAAAAAGTCTTCATCGAGAAAACCCGTTTCTTCAAGCATCTTCCTACGATACAGGGCAGCACCTGCACAAGCTCCAAAAACGAACTCTTCTTTATCAAAAGAAGTTGTTTCTCTCCCCTCCCCTCTTTTGAATCCTTTGAGCGCCTTTGAGCAACCGTCTCCTGCGCTGTCAATCATATCGGATTGACATGCCGTAAGTTTGGATGCACATATTCCAGCATAAGGATTATCGTCCATTACATGGACCAACTCTTCAAGCCATTTGTAATGAGGTGTAGTGTCGGCATTGAGAAGGGCAATGTATTCACCGGTCGCAAGCCTGAGACCTTCCTTGTTCCCTGCTGCAAATCCTGAATTAGTCGCCAAAGCAATGAGCCTGATCCTAATGTGCTTTAGATTCCCTTTTATGATTCTTTTTATCTTATCTAAGGAGTCATCAGTAGAATTGTTATCTACTATGATTACTTCTAATTCCTTGAACGTTTGTTTTTCCAATGCAGACAAACAATTTACTATAAGCTCGACAGAATTGTAATTGACGATAATTATACTTACCTTCACCATTGTTGTCCTAATGGAATTCTTCTGCAGTTGATCGGATGATATTTTGAATCTTTGAGATAAAAATCGTTTTTAAGAAGGACTCTTCCATAACCTTTTTACCGTTTACCCCCATGGATCTGCGTAAATCTTCTTCACTTCCCAATTTTATCATCGCATCTGCAAGCTCGGCCGGGTTTTGAGAACTAACTAAAATCCCGTTTACCCCAGGGTTTATAATTTCCTGTAATCCACCAATCATGGAAGCGATTATCGGTTTTCTCATGTACATCCCTTCTATTGCTACAAGAGAAAATGATTCTTCATGTGAAGGTATAACGAGCACATCGATACCCTGATAAAATATCGACATATCTTCCATATAGCCCAAAAACTTTACCCTCTTTTCAATTCCCAGCCGTATCGCATGATCCATAAGTTCAGCGTGATAAAACCTGGATTTGTCTTCGGGTGATGGTAATCCCCCGGCTATTACAAAAAAGCAGTTAGCTATTTTTCGTAGCACATTTGGTATTGCATTCATAAGATCAAGGAATCCCTTGCTTTCAATTAAAACACCGACAGAACCGAACACAATATCATTTTTTTTTGCACCCCAGCGTTCCTTAATCATTTCTACGTCAAAAGACCCATCAAACATTAACCCTGTTTCATCGATGCCCGGATAGATCACGGAAACTTTGTCAGGGTTTGCCCCATATCGTATAGCCATGTCCTGAGTAGCTTTTGAAACGGAGATGATCCGTTGAGCATTACGGAGGACCACCCATCTCCTGATTGGCGAAGTAAGTAGAAATCGCATATAATATTCATGTAAATACGTGATTATCGACAAACCGTTCAGCCGGGCGGCAATTGTTGCCCCACTGCTGAGCAATGTGTTTAAAAATACAACATCGATATCTGACTTTCTGAAAACAAAAAAAAGGCGAACCGTGTAAGATATTCGGTATAGAACCTTCAATAAAACGTGAAGAGGATTACGGGTCGCAGCCAGCCAATGAACAGGAGGAAATTTGTTTATGATTATTACCGGTATGTGTAACTCCCTTATTTTATTTACTAAAGTTCCCGGGCCAGGGCATATGACAACCGGCTCAAAGCAATCGCGATTGAGTAATTTCAGAATAAGCAAAAGACACCTTGGGGCGCCGGTAAGATCGGAACGATGGGACACAAAAGCTACACGGATAGATTTGCAATCATTTTCACGCATTATTTTTTTGTCTTTCACGAATTCCAGTATCTCGCTTATGGTTTTACAAATAAAGTCTCAGGACGAAATTTATCTTTCATGCCAACTAAAAGATTAAGAATCCTTTTCGGAAAAAAGGTTAACAAATAATATATGAAAATCTTGAAACGAACAAATTTATATTGATCCAGATATTTCCTTGCCGATTTGGGATTATTTGTAAATATCACAATCTTTGCTTGATTATAAGCGATGTTCGTATAAAAATGTTTTACTGCTTCGTAATATTGGCTTTTCAAAGACGGATAGAGCCTTATTAACTTTTCCATCGAATAATTCCATTCATCATAATACCTGTCAATAATCTTAACGCTGCTCATACCATGATGTATCCTATATATCGCTAAAGGTTCTTGCATATACCTGGCTCTCGATTTATACAAAATTCGCATAAATAAATCAAATTCTTCGCAAATATGAAGTTTTTCATCAAAACGAGATTCCAAACAATCGAGAACACTTCCCCGAATAACTGTTGTTAAAATTCCGACAGGATAGAAATTTAAAAATTCTTCGAATACATAACCGGTCGGTTGTCTTGTTTTGAAATTTAACCATTCTCTGTTATCTTTTCTTGTATAGTAATTTGAATAGACAAAATCTATATCTGGTGTACTTTCCAGAACATAAACTTGTTTTTCAAGTTTGTGCGATAGCCAGATATCATCTTGATCTAAGAAAGCGATATATTTGCCCGTTGCCTTATCTAATGCCCGGTTCCTTGCTTGCCCAAGAGAAGCAGCCTTTTTACCCCTGAAATATTTTAGTCTATCATCGTAGCTTATGGCTATTTCTTGGGTATTATCTATCGATTCATCATCCCATAGAATTATTTCCCAGTCTTTGTATGTTTGTGCATAAACACTTTCAATTGCTTCACGTAAGTATTTTTCTCCATTATAGCAATTCATTATCACGCTTACCTTAGACATGATATCACAACCTTTGATTTGGTTTTCCTATTGAAAGGTATCTTTAGTAAAACTTGTTTAAAAGTTCTCTTTTCTTTCAATTTTACATCCTTACTGCATCCATTACAATGGGATAATTAAGGCGCTTTCAGCTGGGGAAGTTCTTTTTTAATTGTTTTACCATTTGCTGTTTGATATTCTTTCCATTCATGGAAGCCCTTTCACAGAGTATCGATTTATGGAAATATTGAATTTATTAAAATCACGATACCAGGTTGGCGAAGAAGGTATATTTTATTCTGATAACAATGGTTATTGGCTTAATTCAAATAAAGAAGAAAATAAAATTTTGCTTGAATCATTGCAGCATTATCCAGCAAAAGAGGTGTTGGTAAAGTATCGAGCATGGCTGGAAAACGTGATTTATTCTCCCAAGAGGGAAGCCGGGCTTGAACTTCTTCAATTGAGCGGTGATGAATTTTGCATTGACTATGGGTGCACGTGGGGGACATTAACCATCCCTTTAGCCAAGAGGGTTAAGTTTGTTCTTGGAATAGGTCAAACCTTCGATTCTTTAAGATTTTTAGATGCACGGATGAAAGAAGAAAGATTGTCCAACATCGCATTATTATGTCATGATATCAGAAAAATGCCGGTATTACCAGATAATGTAAGGGCCGACATAGCAGTTGTGAATGGGGTGCTTGAATGGGTACCGGAGGAAGGACCAATTGAATTAAAAAACTACTTTGAAAGATACAATGCTAAAAAGTATTCAGATCATCCCGGTTATCAACAGGAATTTTTTTTAAAACAAATTTGCCAAAATCTTCAAAGTCATGGCAAACTTTATCTTGCTATAGAAAATAGATTTGATTTTAAAACGTTTTTAGGGGTTAGAGATCCCCACGTGGATATTCCTTTTGTGTCATTCCTCCCCAGAAAAATTGCTGATTTAGTATCTTGGGCTAAATCGGGTAGACCTTATGTAAACTGGCTTTATTCGTTCAATGGCATTGATTCTTTATTAAAAAGGGTAGGTTTTTCCAAAGTAGACTTATACATGTGCTTCCCGGATTATCGTTTCCCTGAAAGAATAATACCATACGCAAATCCCTTAGATAATGATCCTGTTTTAATGATTTCCACAAGAAACGCTATTGGGAAAAGGATTTTTAAAAAAGTCTTAGGTAAAAGTTTACAAATGGTAGCCTACAAACTATTCAAGGCAAATTTTTTTTCACCATCAATTATCGCTATAGGCTACAAATAATTAAATTAATAAGAAATTGTTCCCATAGAAGCGGAATTGCGCAGAATTTACTGAAGGGAACATTTTAAACGATATGGCTGTTTTTGTAGGTTCGATGCTATTTATCATTTATTCGAAACACTATGATTTAATCTGATACTGAATGCAGCAAAGAGGACTGACTATTTATTGGTACAGAAGTTTGATTCGAAGAAACTTACTCTACCTCTCAAATACTTCAGGAAAGGTTCAACGGACACATTTTCCCCTGTCTTTATATGCGAAATCACATATTTTCCTTCTTTTGCATCCCGGATATTGCTTTTGGCTATAGACAAGGCACCGGCTTTATTGCCTTGTCTATACTCTATTTCCGCCTCCAGGTCCTTGATTCTGTATACATAGAAACCTTTAGGATTTTTTGATGTCATATATTTATCCAGATAAGAATTTATTGCATGAGACCATGTCTTTGCCTTTCGTAAATCACCGTTTGATAAATAAAACCGGACAATTTCACAGATATAATAAGATGATGAAGGGTAGTAGGATACCGCCTTAAGCAGATAATCTTCTGCTGTCTTAGCTTCACCAAGTATTGCATGGCTCAAACCGCTTATAAAATAAATTTGGGAATCTTTATCCCTCTTGTTCTCCATCATTTTAAGATATGCGATCAGGTCATTTTTTATCTCTACCCTCTTTTTCAGGTCGCCCTCCCCTTCATAAAGCCTTTTTAATACATTGGCAACCTTTATATAGCCATCATTATTCGCCGGCATATCATAAATTGCGTCAACATATGAATGATAGGCGTTAAACATAAATCCGTTATCCTCGCATGCGATGCCATTTTCTACAGATTTACCTGACAGGTTTGCCTTTACGGTAAAGAGGAACGAACCTAAAAGACATATAATGATTATACATGAAACAATACGCAGGCTGTTAAAATCCCCCCCTGTTCCCCCCTTTAGCAAAGGGGGGTTGGGGGGGATTGTTTTCACAAAAACAGCGGAAGATAAGACAAAAAAGGTTATGATATGGGCAGGCATATCAAAGGAAAAATCCAGTAGTCCAAAAAGTAGACCGCAGCCGGTTGAAGCCAAGGAGAACAGGTATTCCGGTTCCTTTAGTCTGCCCCTCAAACAGGAAAAGAATCCTGCAATGTAAAACAAAAAGCACAACAAACCGGTTAGGCCAAGCTCTACACCTATCTTCAGCAATGTACTATGCGCGTATCTTGTATAAATCCCGCCATCAAAATATTTTCTATAGCCATATTCAAATGCCCCTGCGCCATATCCAATCACCGGTTTTTCTGTAAAGGCGTTGAAGCCATTCTTCCATATCTCAGTTCTTGTATTTAAAGTGGTAACTTCAGACTTTGTTATTTGAGTCTTCTTCCCAAGCTCGGCCGTCAGTCCTTTAAATTCACCCCCCTTTCCTGTATGCAAAAGAATAAAGATTATGGCTATACCGACAGCAATAACTGCAATTGCTGTAAAAATACCTTTAATATCCCTTCTTTTTATCATTGCAGCGATAAAACACAACACAAACAAAAAGGAAATTCCCATGGCGATTCGTGATGTAGAAAGGATAATTCCGGCGATAATACAGGGGGTTGCAATCTTATATAGCCATTTCCCCTGATACACGCCAAAATATATCGCCAAAGGCAGAACAAAACACATATAACCGCCAAAAACATTGTGGTAAAGGAAGGAAGAAAATGGTATTGCCTGCCCCTTTGCTATATCAGCATATCTTCCGCCTTGAAACACTTCGATAAGATTGGGGAATAATACCTTGGACTGCACTACCGCACAAATAGCAGATAAAGCAGCGCCAATCACGAGCGCCTTGAGAAGCGCTTCTTTTCTTTCTGTAATCGAAAAAAGATAGGCCGATCCAAAAATCCAAACCAGAATATTCAATTCATTTAACGTGCCGAACATGTTCCATGTATAAATAAGACTGATTACATTCACTGCTGCAAATGGCATAAAAAAAACAAGAAATTTAAGGAAACTCTGCGGGATATCTTTTCTTTCTCTGAAGTAATTTACTGCAATGGCAATAATCAAAAACAGGATAAAAGTTGTTTCTATCCAGAATTTATCAATTGTTACATAAAAAAGGGAAAGGTGATTACCCCCGAGAAAGGGGATGAGAAAGAAGGGGAATAAAACTAATTTTAAACTAATAGAACCAATCAAACTCTCATCTCAATCATTGCAAAAGTATGGTTGCATTTTTTTTGGGTTCGTTTTCGGCTTTGTTTAGATTGATATTTAACTGATAGATAATTTCTCCTCCCTGGTTGTTTGAAATCTTAACTCTTACGCTGAATACCCCGACTTCATCCGGTTTTGGCTGCCAGTTGATCGTCCCGTTCGTCTTATCAATTGTCATTCCCTGCGGCGCTTCTATTAATGAATATGAAAGCGTGCCGTTGTCAGGGTCAATTGCTTTAATTTTATGGGACAATACGTTACCGTCGAATACAATTTCTTTGTTTTCAATGATCTTAGGGGTTGTTTTCATAATTTCCGTCGACAGAACCTTGGGCTGTCCGTATTTTTTACCATCGAACGGAGTAATTTTTACTTCAATCTTATCCCCTTTTTTGAAACCGCTAATGCTGTTAGTATTCCTTCCGAAGGGTTCACCATTTTTCATCCACTCATACATGTATGTAATGGCATAGCCTTTCTTTTCGCTTCCTTCGGGGATGACTTTTAAAACATCCGTGTTGTTTATTGATTCAAGCTGCAGTTTGGCCTTGATCGTTTCAGGCATAAGGTCTGCCTTACCCTGCGTTATCTTGCCGTCTGATGTTTTTTGTTTTGCAGCTTGCTGTTTTTCCGGTGTTATGTCCCGGGTATGCCTATATGCTTTAATGCTCAGGAAGATGAATAAGAAGATAATAACAACTGCGCCAAACAGCAAAAACGGTATTTCTCTATTACGTTTAACGGCTTCCGAAATCCTTTTCTTTTTTACGTCCCTCTTATTAATAGGCATAGAGGACTTCAAGATTTGCTCTCTCACTTGGATTTTGCTGTTGCTGTCCCAGTACTTCAATCGTGTACATATAGGGGAAATGCTGAACCGATATTACTCCCGATCCGGCATCTGCAGCGCCTCCTCCGCCTTCAAGGGATATCCCGCCGGCATTTGAATTGCCCGCAACCGTATCAACTATCTTGACATAAACATCAAAAGGCTGTCCGGAAGTGCTTTTAAGCGTGAATTTCAAATCGGCATCAGCCGGTGTCGAACCAACCGGTGCACTGACCGATGCACTGGAACAGCCGCTGCCCCAGTTTGCAGTTGATTTTTTTAATTTGTCACTACTGAAATTACAGGTGGATGGTGCAACAACAGTGGCCGAAGCCGTTGATATCGAGTTAAATGCCCCCACTTTTGCCGACAGGGTGGTAGTGCCGGAAATTGTAGCAGGAATGACCTCTTTCGTGAAAACCTCAACGGCTCCCAGAGAGGCTTCCTTTGCAGTATGATACCTTTTTTGAAGCCCTGAAATCTCCGTCTGCCTTGTTATAAAATATAAAACAGTCACAGCCAAACCGGAAGTAATCACAATTATTGCCAAAACAGCCAGGAGCGCCATACCTTTTTCTCTGTTAAAACAAGACATAAGATTTTCTCGATATCATAAAATATTTTTTGGCTTTACGGCCAGAGTGATGACCCTCCACCGGTATCTGTTCCAGTCTGTCCCGATAGTAGCCGCTAAGTTAAAGGTGCTGCCATTGCCGCCTTCACCGACTGTTACCGTCGAAGTCTCATGTGTGTACGTTCTGTCCATTGAGCCTTCATGAAAAAGTATATATACCCTCACATCTTTAACTTGTTCACGGATCTGCTTTGCAGTGAGAGCGGTTATGTCGTTACTGGGGGATAAGCCTGTGCCGAGATAAAATACAACCTGCATATCCGCAACACAGTCAAGTATGGGCATTTCGGTAAGTTCACCATCGCCATGATTAACGGTAGCCTTATAAAGGATTCCTGTATTCGGGGCGCAATAAGAAGGCATATCGGTCAATGGCCTCCTGATGTAATAATCTGCCCTGTTGAAGGGCATAAGCAAATTTGCGCTGGCACTAACCCCGTAAACGATGAATCTCTCTTGTGGAATCGTCGGATAAAAGGCAGAGCCGGAGACAATGCCGTTATATGTTGTATAAAACGTTCCCGAATCCATTACCAGTTCGCTATTCCCCATTGCATCGTACTGCGGTTTAATTACAATTACCCTATCTGTGGCTATCAGATCGTTTGGAGATCCCCAGGACTTCGGGGCTGTTGCACCATTCGAAATATAAGTCCATTTATTGGCTGTATCACTCCCTGCAACTACCGTAGACTTGATTACAAGATAGTCTGAATCGTTAAGTTGCCCCGACACGTTATTGCCGCTTAAAATGGCACGCGGGGCACTCGATGGCGAGTCATTATATGTGGATGCAGGCGATGAGGCAGCTTCGGCATATGTGATTGAATTCTTAAAAGTCCACGGCAAGCCGAAGCCTGCCTGCTCGATATCGGAACGAAGTATATCAAGCCCGATGGTCTGGTCGATCTCCGTTGTTACAGTCTTCATAGTTTGGCCGGATTGTTTTAAAATAACGGTAAAGGCGTCCATGGCCATGGCAGCTACAATGGCAAGCAAGCCCATGACTATCAGAAGTTCGATCAAGGAAAATCCATGCTGTCTGTTACATTTAATCAAAGTACGCCTCAAGCGTCCCGACTGATAATCGACGCTGTGCTGTGGGTGTACGATCTTCCCAAATAGGTCCATGAAACCGATACATCAATGGCAGCGCTGTTGTTTGACAGATTGCTTACTGTCCATTGCTGTGTAAACGTTATGGTTAAGTTTCTAAAAATTCGCGTCTCGGTGGGGGCCGGAGAGGGATTATTTGCCAGAGAAGAAAAGGCAGTATTTCTCAGTTCGTTCATCTTCTTTTCGGCCATCTTTATTGCCTCATTCCTTATACTATTTCTTATGCCGTACTGGAAGGATACGATTGTGGTATTCAGGATCGCCAACATTGCTATTGTCAATATGGAGATGGCGATAAGGGTTTCTATAAGCGTGAAACCCTTATTATTTCGTTGTACAATTGCTTTCACTGCATGTCCCCTGTGTTGTTAATTTTCCAAGCGTAATCCGTGTACGTGAGGTTTTTATACAATCATATTCAGGGTTTACGGTGGAATAAATACAGATTGTCATAAGTGTATTGCAAAGACCCCTCACATTGAATTCCATTGTGGCTGTACTTCCATTCCACGTAATGGCTTTGTCCAATGTTTTTTGTAATACCAGCGCATCGTTTGAGGTGTTCAGTGTTCCGTCTCCGTTCGGCGACGGGTTCGTATCATCGTAAATACTGTATTGATTTGCCGATAAGCTTACAAAATGCGCCCTGTTTTTCATTGCCGCCATTGCACGCGCAGTCATTATATCTGTATACATCATCTTTGTCTGGTTATTTATATTATATTTTTGCACCAATCCCGTAAAGCCGGCAGTGCCGATAGCAGCAAGTATTCCCATAATAGCGATGGCAACAAGTATTTCAATAAGTGTGAATCCTTTCTTCCGCTTCATCGTTCTTTAATGTGCAAGATCTTCCTCAACGGTTTAGGACCAACCAGAATCAAAAGACCCTGCCCCCTAGGGGGCATACCCGTAATCGCAGAAGTTCTTCTGCTTCCTCTTTCCGTGAAAGCCGTTGTCATGGCTATTTCCTGAATAGCCCCGGTGGACACCTGTGTAATTGCTGTGCCCTGCAGCCCTCCAACTGCATTGCCTGTATCGAACGTTACAGACCAGATATTTGTATTCCCGCCCACTGAACATATATCGGTTGAGGGGGTATAAGTGGTAAAGAAAACAGCGCCGAAAAATGCAGCAAGCGGGTCTGTAATAACCCTCTCCGCTCCAATACTTCCGCTTGCACCGGCAAGATTGATATACCAGCCCATTGCCGTTGAAGAAAGGGTTGAACTTGGAGTGTCGCTGGACTGATCGTCGAGCACTGCAGTTGTCAGGGTGCTCGTACAGGTATCGTGAATGTTATTGGTTGGACCTGGCGGTATAGCAATTGTATCGTTATAACAGGGTTCTTTCAGCCCGTAAAGCGCCTGTTGCCCGCTTGCATCATCTGTTGCAGCACCTAATCTGTAAAAAAATCTACCTGATCCGAAATAGAGCCATAAATTCTTGTTATTTCTGTCCTGAAGTTTCGCAACAGCGCTTGTAACCGGGCCGATATCGTCAATCACAGTGCTTACAACCCAGTTTTCAGGATCCGCATCCTCCTTTGTTATAACCCTTAACACCCCGCCCTTTGTCCATGTAGATGTTGATGTATCTTTCTTTGTATAGCCAAGGTAAAACACATCATCGCTGTAATTGCCGGAGGAAGCGGCATCTCCCTTATCGGCGTCAAGGGTTGCATTATATAAAGAACCGCCGAAGGCATTTGAAATACCCGTATCAATAGTCCTTACCAGTGCCCCTGTTTTCAAATTAAGGACAAAGAGCTTAAGATTCTGGTCAGATTTTCCCAGAAACTGACGATAATTTGTATCTATAGGGCCTGTCGGACCTGATGCAAATACAGCAAACCATTTACCGTTTTTGGAACCGTTACCAATCCTGACAATTGCCGGTCCCGATGTAGAAAAGCCGAGGGCAGGATCTGAAAACTCCCATAGCAATGAAGGATTGCTCGTGTCGGTAACGTTAAGGGCGAAATAAGAAGAATAGCCCAGTCCTTTTGTTGCATCCGACGGGTCTGTGATCGGGGTTTTAACACAGGTGCCGGTTCCGCCGGTCGTACAGGAATCACTTGTAATCCTGCTTGCGCCCCCTAATCCCATACCGCCTATCAGGACCGTCTTCCAGCTGCTTACTGTTTTTGTATCATTCGGATCCCCTTCAATACTTGCATCGACTAAAAAGTTTGGGGCATCCACAAAATACAAATGACAGTAATCAGGATCAGCTGCATACTTAAGGTAGGGCAGACAGTTTTTAGGAATAAATGTCCAGGTCTCCGATCCGAGGGCAGTAGTCGTATTTGGGTTTGTCAGTTTGGCTTTATCATTGGCCCCCTGTCCGGTCCACGTCTGCTCCAGTTTGCCGAGTTTGAAGGCATGGAGCATCCCGTCATTGGCGCCGGTATATACCATCCCACGGCTCAGGTAACTGCTCGTATTAATATATGCAAGATACGTAGAATCCGAATAGCCATCCGGCGGGGCCTGGTGAAAACTGTTCGCCGGTATTGAAGATTGCATGCGCGGGGTTGAATCTACTATGTCGCCCAGCTTCCATACCCCTGTTGCGGTTCCTACAGTCACGGTTCTGCTTCGATATCCCGTTTGATCCGTACCATGTATATAGTTTATAATCTTTTCTGCCTCAGTATCGTCGGCGGCTTGCAAATATGACCTCAATGTTGCCTTGTTTGCAGTTGAAAAATCTATCCCGGCACTTCCATTTATGGTTGTATATATCGTTCTGGGCGAGGTTGTAAGGTTTCTTTGAAACAGCAATGTTCCTGTCTCCCAGAGATTTTTTATATCCTCAAGCAATACCGTATCGACATACGTTTTGCTTGTGCCGTCGGCGCCGGTAGAATATCTTTTCGCTTTTGTTTTATTATCGGCTGAGTCAAAATAAAATTCTAACACGTAGTCATCCGCAAGGTTGAGTATGCCTGCACCGCTTGTACCGGCAAGGTTTGTGTCCTCCCGTATGGAAGTATTCTGCAAGGAAGGGTCAATGTAATACCATAGATTCTGCATCTCGCCTGTCCAGTCTATTTCTGTTGTACCGAATGACTTCTTAGGATAATATACGGCCTGTAAAATATTTGCTCCACTGCCTTCACTTGAAGCAAGAATTGAAACAGCACTACCCGCAGAAACACGGCGAAGCATGTCCAGAATTATCTCCACTATCTTTTCCTTAATCTGCGTTGCATCTTCAGCTTTAAAGTATGTATCCGGAATTCCATTGCCATCTTTGTCCCAGTCGGAAGAAGAGGCAGGCAAAGTGGTGCAACTGCTCCCCTTACCACAGTTTGTACCACTACAGCAATCAGCCACATTACTGCATGTTCCCTGGGGATATCCGGTTGTACCTCCCGGCCATGTATTTAATCTACTAAAGGAACCATACATGGCTACATTCTTTAAAGATTGCTCACCCGTTCCGCCAAGCCACAGGCCAACGGTATACACCGACTCTACATAACTTTCAATACCGGCGGGTTGGTTTGTAAAACCCTTCTTATGCATCCAGTAGGCAGGCACAACCGGGTCAGGCGATTCCGCTTCTGCGTCACTATCTATTTTGCAATAGTCTCCCACAGGTATTCCTCCCCTGTTCCATTGCCCATCTGTCATGAGAATCACAAAGTTTTTGGCGCATGGAACAAGTTGAAACTCGTTTCCCTGACAATTGCCGTCACTGTTATTGTCGGAACACCGGTACATAGGGTTTTTCCATTCATTGCCTGTGCCTGTCTGTGGCTGTGGTCCTCCATATTGTGCAGAGTTCTGTGCAAGGTAGTTATAGGCATCCCATAAGGCAGGGGCAGTTGGAGTGGAACCTCCGGGAGATTCATGGTTTATGGATGTTATTGTATTTTTATAAGGGTTAACTCCGTCATAACTTGCAGAACCTGTATAATCACCGATATAAACCGTTTTTGTTACACCTGAAGTATCAAAAAACATAACACCGATGAGTGGTTTCGGAGAGAGATTTTTAAGCTGAAACAACAGACCGCCGCTGGTTCCGGTTATCCTTGCCCACGGAACCTTAACTTTTGTTGTTCCATCAGTGCTCAATAAAATACAACCGTCGCTGGTACAGCTTAACTGGGAGTTCGGATAGACCTCGGGATCACAAGTCTGAATCGAATTATTACAACTTTGAAGCTTGCCCCCTGTTAATGCCCATCTAAGAACATCAACCCTTCTCATAAATTTATAGTTTAAGTAGTTACCGGATTCTAAACCACAATCTCCGGATGACTGCCATGCCGTACAGCAGGCATACTTAGAGCTGCTGCAACCGTGGGTCCCCCTTACACTGTCACAGCTGCCAAAACGAAAATTCTTGCATGACCAATTCGTGCATGTCGTCACACAGGGGGTTCCTGATGGGGTGGTCTCAACATAAACACCACTCGCATCCAGCGTGTAACTCTTTGTGGGGTCAAAGTAACCTTCATAGGTAGTAGTTGAAACATACGGCTTAGCCGTGCTCTCACATGATGACCATGATGATGTTTCATCGGTATAGGCGCACCACCCCATACTTCCACTGGCATCGATAACGAACAGCAAATTAGGATCAGTGGGGTTGCCGATAGAAGATGGTAACTGACAATAATCAGTCATGTTCTGACCTTCCGAAAGTAAAGGATTACTCAGCAGGAATAAAGAGAACAAAACTATACGAAAAAGCATCTTCATGGCTACCTCTCCAATATTACGTTATAAACCTTTCCGCGCTCGCAGGTTGCACTATTTATATAAAATTGCAATTTCTTATCTATAAGTGAGTTATCCAGATCACTCTTTGCATTATCAGGCACCTTGAACTCCCTTAATCCCTTACAACTTTCAGATGTTACATTTACCCTGATAATCCCGTTATTGCTGTCAATTGATTTAACAAAACCGGTTAAAGACAGGTTATCTACTGCCCAGCTTGCTTGAACACACAAGGCTATCAGTATAAAAAAAACAAGGACAACCCCTATTTTTTTTCTAATAAACTCTTTCATCTTTCACCTTCTTGTAATAATGTTGATAATGCCGTATATTAGCCTGTCCCCCATAATCAAAAAAAGCAATGCCCCCAAGGATAGAAACGGGCCGAATGGAATGGCGTACTTTGTATCTTTTCCTTTGACAAGCATAAGCGGTATGCCGACGATAGTGCCGATGAGGGAGCCTGACATTAGGCTGAAAATAACCCCTTTGATTCCACAGAAGGCGCCGATCATCCCAAGCAGCTTTATATCTCCGCCGCCCATACCTTCCCTTTTTGCAACAAGCTGGTATCCGTATGCTATGGCAAAGAGTATGCCGCCGCCGAGAAGAATGCCATAAACCGCATCAAGTATTCCAAAATGCGGTCTTACAAAAGACAAAACAAAACCGGCGCCTATGCCGCCAAAACTCAAAATATCCGGGATAATCTGGAAATCAAAATCAATAAAAGATATGACGATTAAGAGTGAAACAAAAAGCATATTTGCCGGTAACTCAAAAGAAATCCCGGATTTCCTGTAAAGCAGGAAAAATAGAATGGCAGTGATGAGTTCCACTAAAGGGTATCTCAGAGATATCTTGTTGCCGCAGTTACGGCATTTGCCCCTCAATAAGAGATAGCTGATGACCGGGATATTATCGTAAAATTTGATGGGTTTTTCGCATGAAGGGCAAGAAGATCCAGGTGTTACAATGGATTTTTCCCTTGGTAACCTGTAGATGCATACATTAAGAAAACTACCGACAATTGCCCCGAAAATGAACAATATATAACTCATAACAATTTATAAACCATTGTTTAAGATAATTCTATGATAATTATCACATTTTAAGGCAAAAAATAAGGGGGCGTAAAAACGCCCCCGCAACGATGACCGCTAAAATGTTATTGTTTGGGAAGAAGAGTGTTGATGTTGTCGTTATTTCCAGAGAATGTCCATGTCGGATTCCCTGTAATATCGGTTGAATTTAAAAACACGAGACCGCCAGAAGTACCACCGCCAATAGCAGTCCCTAATACAGCATTGATAGAAACAATGTTGGCAGCATTGTTAACCATTGCACTAGCGATATACTGCGTGGGCAAAGTAATACCAAAGTTGGTATTAATTTCTGCAATAGTAGCAGCATTCCCTATGCTTCCCTTCTCTGTGTAATAGGCTAATATACCGTTTTTAAGAGCGCCCATCGCACTTGTCACGCCAGCCATCTTTGATTTTTTCGTGTACCCAGTGTATGCAGGGATTGCAATTGCTGCGAGGATACCGATGATCGCGATAACGATCAACAACTCAATTAATGTAAAACCTTTACTATTTCTGTGAACCTTAATCATAAAAACACCTCCCGAAATATTTTAATATGTATTGCAATATATTTTATAGACTTAATACATTTTTTTGTCAATGATATTTGTCACATTTTTAGGGGAAGGCATCCTTCCCACCTTCCTTAATCATCTCCGCGAGTCTGGCATACTTTTCGTTCCATTCCCTGTCTTCCGACGGGACAAGGGGATATGCATATCTGAAGAGAATTTCCGCATCTTTAAGGTTGCCTGATAAAGCTGCAGAAAGGCAGACATCGTACATATATTTATAATCCGTTCCTGAAAATGGATCCGTAATTATCCTGAAGGTTTTATAGGCTTTAACATATTTTTGCTGCTTCATATAAATAGTGCCTATTTCCCTATATATTTCGACCTTGTTGACCGTCCTGCCCAATGCCTTACTATATTCTGAAAGGGCATTCTCATATTCCTTCAGGCCTTGAAGCGCATCACCTTTCAGTTTATAACCAACCGATGTTTCCGGATAATTGTTTATAATATTTTCGGCATATTGCATCGATTTATCATAAACCCCTTTTTTGTTATATAGCAATGCCATTAACTGGTTTGTAAGACCGCATCCGGAATATATTCCGATCAATTTTTGTAATTCCTGTAATACAGGCGCCTCTCTCTTCTCGGCTATTATTGAGCCGATGTTTATTTGAGCGATTGCATAAGGGTTTATCTCTTTCAATTCGTATGCATATGCAATCTTTGGAAACTGTTCCCCGTTTACATATAGAACGCAGGTCTCATCAAAAAATACGACCTTGTACTCGGGGTGTTTTGTGATCAATCCCTTGAACCCGCCGTTTCCGAGAGGCACGATGATAAAGGAGGGATGGTATGTTTCAATAATGTTGCTCAGCCCTTTTCCTGTAGAAAAGGCATTATTTGCAGTAAATATATCCTCATTCTGAAAAAGAAATGGTATCTCCATATCCATGAATATCCTGTACTTTGGATAAAGCATCCATTGTAAATAACCGCCATGATTGGGATGATTAAAAACTGTACCACCTGCAGGCATCTTATTTAAAAAGGTACAGATTCCTTCCGGTAAATTCTTATGAGAAAACGGATATTTGGGAAAATTGGTAAATAAGTCTCTTAAAGCTAAGGCAGGCATAAGCATAACAAGCATTACAACAATTATCGCAAAGGGTTTCAGAACATTTTTTTTAAGAGTGAGAAACACCATAAAATCCTTGAGAACAGGTAGCGAAAGCAAAGCACATTCATACCGGAAACGACTTGCCTTTGTGAGCAAAACAATCCCTCCTGCGAACATAAGCAGGTGTCCTACCCTTCTATTACTGCTGAAAAGGTTAACTATGACTGCTATGCATGATGCAAAAAACAGGAGATTAAACGCCGTTCCTGACGTAATTGCCATTTTTATAATTTGAAACGACAGAAGTTCCTCCGGTTTTATATGCTTTATCTCTTGAATATAGAGTGATGCAAACCCTGTTGGGATAAAGGGAACCCACATAAGTTCAGTACCGTGAGGGGTACAGAAAACGGCAGCGATTGTAAAAACAAGAGGAACCACGTAAAAAAGTTCATCTTTTTGCATATGCTGCCCTTTAATGAGATGCTCAAAGAAAAATTCAACTAAATAAGCCATAGTAATCAATAGCAATACCGGGTATACAATCCCGTGGAGATTTACCCATATGATTGCTGCAGGTGGTAAAAAAACAACATATTTCTTTTTGAATTCGAGTATGTATATAGATAGCGCCATAAAAAAATATGTAAAAATATGAGGTCTGATTAGATGAAACCGCGAAAGAAGAAACAAAACAAACAGAGAGAATAGTATTGTTGCATACAAATCAGGCTTATTTTTCAGCCCTCTGTTTAAAATCAGATAAACAATCAGTATTGTAGCTATAAAAATAATCGCACGTAGAAACACAAGGCCATAATAACCCGAGAAGGAATAAATCTTATAGACCAGTACCTGAAACAGCCAGTAATAATCAACCCATTCACGCGGTGGCGCTATAAAGGAAAAGAAGCTGCTGTCTTTTGGTATGACGCCGTGTTCGAGAATATATCTGCCGCCGTTCAGATGATACCATAAGTCAGAGTCTCCGGCAAAAATAGGCCACTGAACAAGGTAATACATTACATAAGCGTAAAGAAAAAGGATGTAGAGGAGATAATAATTATTTTGATCCTTAAAGAACTCTTTGTAGTTGCATCTCTCCATGGTTGTTGAATGGTATTAAACACTACTATAACTCGTCTTATTTGTTCAAGGAGAATTACAGCCCTTTTTCCCATTGACAAAGCGGTAAAAGGCTATTATTCTCTTTTAATTATGATACGGTTTGAACGACTTCCTGAAAATATCCATCAAAAAACGCATCTTTTGTCTGACATTTTAATGAAGGAATCCAATATAAGTTTTGCCTATCTCTTTGGCGGTCTTTTAAAAAAAAGGAGAACCCTTTAAGCGATGTTGACATTGCAATTTTCGTAAAAAACCTGAAGAAATTCGATTATCTTTATTTATTTGGCAAAATAACCGATGTCCTTGGCACGGATGAGGTTGATTTAATTATTTTGAACAAATCGCCAATCAGTCTGACGGGACGGATTCTGCAAAACAAAGTGGTTCTTTCCGATAAGGAACCCTTCCTTAGACATAAATATGAATCTATAACCATGAGAAAATACTTTGATTTCTCCATAAAAGAAGAGAATATTCTCAAAAGAAGGTATGGGATTGGCAGTACTTAAAATGCTCACCACATAGTAACCGTAATTCCATTTTTCTTGTTTCTTTGGTTTCTTTTGTTTCTCTGGTTTATAAAACAGATCAAGCAGCTATCGGCCATGAACTATCGGTTAATCCGGCGCCTGCCTCTTCCCCCCTCTACGCTCCACGCTCTCCGCTATTCCCGTCGTTACCCTCGGCACAGGCAGGCGGCAGCGTGTTCCCTGCCGCCGGTCAGTTCGGGTATTTCCTCAGCACACAAAGCCTTTCGCAGATTACATCTCGGATAATATGCACACCCCCCTGTTACACGTGTATCGTCCCCTGCCCTGTTCAAAAACTCTTCCTTTATCGAATCAATAAGCATCTGCGTATAAGGATGTAATGGCTGGTAAAAAACCTCATCAGTCTTTCCCGCTTCCACAACCCTCCCTTTATACATGACAATGATTTCGTCGGAAATAAACCTTACTACATTGAGGTCATGGGATACGAATAACATTGAGATTTTTGTACGCTCCTTGATGTCCATGAAAAGATTAATAATCTGCGCCTGGATTGATACATCAAGGGAAGACACCGGCTCGTCAGCTACTATGAGAACGGGATTTAAGGCAAGGGCTCTTCCTATGGCTATCCTCTGCCTTTGACCACCGCTCATTTCGTGGGGATATTTATGAAAAAAATCCTCACCGATACCGACGCTTTTTAAAATATCCGTAACAAGCTCTTTTACTTGACCATCCTGAGCAATACCGTGAAATAAAACCGGCTCGGCTATTGCATCGTAAACCCTTACCCTCGGATTCAATGACGAATAAGGATCCTGAAATATTATCTGCATGTCCTTTCTTAATGTTTTTAATTGTTTGTAGTTTGTTTCCGTCAGACTAACACCTGAGAAAACTATATTGCCATCGTCGGGTCTTTCAAGGAGCAATATACATCTTGCAAGCGTGCTCTTCCCTGATCCGCTTTCACCTACAACGCCGATCGTCTGTCCGTGTTCTAATGTGAATGAAACACCGTTTACCGCATAGACAATCTCTTTTTTGTATGAAAACGCCGATTTTTTTACTTCATATGTCTTTTTCAATCCTGATACAGAAAGCACTTCACCCATTTCTCACTCCCTGTATTAATCATTGGCGGTTCATTTTCCCTGCACCGCGGCATAACGTAAGCACATCGCGGATGAAACTTGCACCCCTCAGGCATTTCCGATAATCTCGGAACAGAACCGGGTATAGTTTTTAGCCGTTTTCCCGTACCGGAAAGCCCGAATATAGAATCTATCAACCCCTTGCTGTACGGATGGAGGGGTTTGTCAAAGAAGTCATCCGCGTAACCCTGCTCCAATAGTCTTCCCGCATACATTATACCGATTCTATCGGCCAGTTTTCTGATAATATTGAGGTTATGTGTAATAAAAAGCATTGACATACCATAACGGTCGATCAATTCATTCAGCAGGCAAAGGATCTGTGATTCTGTGGCAACATCCAGGGCAGTTGTCGGTTCATCGGCAATAACAAGTAAAGGGTTGCACGATATTGCTATGGCAATGAGCACCCTTTGCCGTTGGCCGCCACTTAGTTGATGGGGGTATTGGGTATACTTATTCTTCGGTTCATCAAAGCCCACCTGTTTTAAAAGCTCTAACGTCCTGTCCTTTGCTTCCTTATTATTGAGATCCTTATGAATCCTTAATGTTTCGGCTATCTGCTCCCCCACCCTTATAACGGGATTCAGTGCAGTCATGGGTTCCTGAAATATCATCCCTATCTTGTTTCCCCTGACATGTTCCATCTCTTTTTCAGATAAACCTGCAAGGTTATGGTTTTCAAAAATTATCTCCCCGTCTATAATTCTGCCGGGAGGTGGAACAAGCTTCATTATCGAGAGGGCCGTCATTGTCTTACCGCAACCGCTTTCCCCGACAAGACCGAATATCTCACCTTTTTTTATGGCAAAATCGACGCTGTCGACTGCTCTAATAGTATCGGTATCTGTAACAATCGAAGTGCTAAGGCTGTTTACCGTAACCGTCATTTCATCCATGAAAATCTCTTTGATTATTTTAACCCTATGCATTATACTAATCCAATATAAAATGGCAAGCCTACAACAAATAAGCAGTAAACTTTTTGTAACTACCTGAATCCGCATATAAAATTATGAAATTTAAAAGGAGCCTATTATGGTAGAGAACGATATCAGGGAAGGTCTTACGTTTGACGATGTTCTCCTTCTTCCGTCCCTCAGCAGTATAATGCCTAAGGACGTTGATGTATCGACATACCTGACGAGCAGCATAAAACTGCATATACCACTTCTTAGTGCAGCTATGGATACGGTCACCGAGGCAAAAACAGCAATATGTATTGCCCAGGAGGGCGGCATAGGGATTATCCACAGGAATATGGGCATTGAGGAACAGGCTCAGGAAGTGGAAAAGGTTAAAAAATCCGAGAGCGGTATGATTGTTGATCCCATAACGATATCGCCGGATCACAAGATTAAAGACGTACTCGATTTGATGGCGAAATACAGGATTTCGGGCATACCGGTAACAAGGGGGAAAAAACTTGTCGGTATCATAACAAACAGGGATTTACGATTTGAGACTAATTTTGAAGAAAAGGTCGACAATGTGATGACAAAGGAAAACCTTGTTACCGTTAAAGAGGGAATTGGCCTTGAAGAATCAAAAAAGATGCTCCACAGGCACAAAATCGAAAAGCTTCTCGTTGTTGACAAGAACTTTAATCTCCGGGGATTGATAACGATCAAAGACATTGAAAAGATGAGAAAGTTCCCCTATTCATGCAAGGACCATCTCGGCAGGCTCCGTGTCGGCGCAGCAGTTGGTGTGACAAAAGACAGGGACGCAAGGGTTGATGCGCTGTTAAAAGCTGGTTGTGATGTAATTGCGGTTGATACTGCGCATGGACATTCAGATAATGTAATCGAATCTGTGCGAGAAATAAAGAAAAACTTTAAGGATGTGCAGTTAATTGCTGGAAATATTGCAACAAAGGAAGGTTGCGAGGCGCTCATAAAGGCCGGATGTGACGGGATAAAGATCGGCGTCGGACCGGGTTCAATCTGTACAACAAGGATCATTGCCGGAATCGGGGTGCCCCAGATAACTGCAATATTGGAAGTCACAAAATCGGCAAAGAAAAACGGAATACCTGTCATTGCAGACGGAGGCATAAAGTTTTCCGGCGACATAACAAAAGCCCTTGCTGCAGGCGCCGATACGGTTATGATAGGCAACCTCTTCGCAGGTACGGATGAATCGCCCGGGGAAATGGTTCTCTACCAGGGCAGGACTTATAAGGTATACAGGGGAATGGGTTCTCTTGAAGTCATGAAGGAAGGTAAAACAAGAGACAGGTATTGCATCGATGAGAACGAGATTGAATCAAAGATTGTACCGGAGGGCATAGAAGGTAGAGTCCCATACAGGGGTTCTCTCTCCATATGCATCAATCAGCTTATAGGCGGGGTTAAGGCAGGAATGGGATATGTGGGATGTCAGAGCCTTAAAGAACTTCAGGAAAAAGGCAGATTTATCAGGATAACAACCGCGGGTCTGAGGGAAAGTCATGTACACGATGTTATTATAACCAAAGAAGCGCCCAACTACAGGATCGAGTAAAATATGGATTACCATAAGGAAACGGTTTTAATTCTGGATTTCGGCTCGCAGTATACGCAATTGATAGCAAGAAAGGTTCGCGAACTCGGCGTTTATTGTGAAATATATCCTTACAATATGGGCCTTGAAAAGATAAAGGCTTTTAAACCAAAAGGCATCATCCTTTCAGGCGGGCCGAGGAGCGTAACTGAAACCGATGCGCCTATCTGTGATGAAAAGATATTTACCCTCCAAATACCTGTTCTGGGCATATGTTACGGCTTGCAGTTGATGACAAAGTTTTTCGGCGGCGAAATAGACAAATCTAAAAAAAGGGAGTACGGAAAGGCACATATCTTCCTGGACGATGCGGACAGCCTTTTTAAAGGCGTCAAAGATGGCGACATTATATGGATGAGCCATCAGGACAGGATCTTTTGTATGCCTGAAGGGTTTAAAATCCTGGCACATTCAGACAACTCTCCATATGCTGCAATCAAAAAAACCGATAGTAAAATTTATGGCGTACAGTTTCATCCGGAAGTGCACCATACCAGAAAGGGCAAACGGATATTAAAAAATTTCCTTTACAACATCTGCAAGGTAAAGGGATTATTCTCGCCCAGGTCTTTTGTGGAATTGGCTGTTGAGAAAATTCGTGATGAAGTGGGAAACAATAAAGTACTCTGTGCGTTGAGCGGCGGCGTAGATTCATCTGTTGTGGCAACTCTGATCCATAAGGCGATTGGAGACAATCTTCTTTGTGTCTTTGTCAATAACGGTGTACTGAGAAAGAATGAGGCCGAAGAAGTCCTTGATATTTTTAAGGATAAGCTACATATCAATTTAAAGTATGTAGATGCGGAAGATAAATTTCTTGCAGCTCTCAAAGGGGTTAGAGACCCTGAGAAAAAAAGAAAGATTATCGGAAGGCTTTTTATCAAAATTTTCGAAGAAGAAGCATCAGGGGCGGACGATATGGGATATCTTGCCCAAGGGACTTTATACCCGGATGTCATTGAAAGCACCTCCTTTAAAGGTCCATCGGCCACAATCAAGAGCCATCATAATGTCGGAGGCCTCCCCAAGAAGATGAAACTGAAGCTTCTGGAACCATTGAGGGAACTCTTTAAAGATGAAGTTAGAATAGTTGGAAAAGAACTCGGGTTGACTGACAATATCGTTTACAGACAGCCTTTTCCGGGCCCCGGACTGGCTATCAGGATTATAGGCGATGTGAGCAGGGAGAGGCTGAATATCCTCAAAGATGCCGATAGTATTGTAAGAGAAGAAGTGGAACGAAACGTACAATTCCGGCACATCTGGCAGTCGTTTGCCATATTGATACCGGTAAAGACCGTTGGTGTCATGGGTGACGAGCGGACATATGCAAATGTGATTGCATTGAGGATTGTTGAGAGTGAAGATGCAATGACCGCTGACTGGGCAAAAATCCCTTATGAGGTGCTCGATAAGATGGCGCGGCGAATAATTAACGAGGTTCCGGGTGTCAACAGGGTAGTTTATGACATATCTTCAAAGCCGCCAAGCACAATTGAGTGGGAATAAATGATACCAATTTATAATTGCGAATCGCGAATCGCGCAAGTTTCAATTCTGCCGAAGGCGGGACATCGCGAATCAAAAGACAGAAAATGCATTAAACCTTACATATTTAGGCATTATAGGCGGATTTTTAAATGAAAGATTTCGTCCATTTACATTTACATACACAGTTCAGCCTTTTAGATGGCGCAATACGGTTCGATCAGCTTTTTGACCTTGCCGATTCTTATAATATGAAAGCATGTGCCATTACCGACCATGGGAATATGTTCGGTGTTGCCGATTTTTACTTCGCAGCCAAAGAATTCGGCATTAAGCCCATACTTGGCTGTGAAGCCTATATAGCACCAAAATCCCGTTTTGATAAAAAAGGGGTCAGAGGCGAAGATAACGCATATCATGTGGTGCTTCTTTCCATGAACAACCAGGGATACAAAAACCTGATAAAGCTTATGAGCTCTGCCCAGCTTGAGGGTTTTTACTATGTGCCGAGAATCGATAAGGAGTTGTTGAGAACATACAATGAGGGACTCATCTGTTTGACTGCCTGCATCAAAGGTGAAATACCCAATTCGATCCTTAAAGGTGATGAAAAGAAGACAAAGGCCACAACAGACGAATATTATTCCATATTTGGAGACCGCCTTTTTTTTGAACTCCAGGATAACGGACTAATTGAACAGAAAAAAATAAACGAGGGTCTTATAAGTTTATCCAAACAATACGGAATCCCGATTGTAGCTACGAATGATTGCCATTATTTAAGAAAGGAAGAGGCCAAGGCGCACGAACTCCTCCTGTGCATACAAACAGGGAAAACAATAAATGACCAGAACAGGCTGAGCTTCAAGACAGAGGAATTTTATTTCAAATCGCCCGATGAATTTGAACGTGCTTTTTCACAATATCCCGAAGCCCTCTCCAACACGGTAAAAATAGCCGAAATGTGCAATGTCGAAATGGATGTAGGCACATATCATTTCCCGGAATTTACGCCGCCTAACAACCTTGAATTGAATGATTATTTTGGGGAATTATGTTTGGACGGTTTCAATAAAAGGCTCGGTACTATTAAAGCGTCTTATTCCGATTTTTCAGGGGAGTTATCCGAAAAGTACGAGAAGAGGCTCCATTACGAACTCGATGTAATTAAAACAGCGAAATTTCCCGGCTATTTTTTGATTGTGGCGGATTTTATCAATTATGCAAAAACACACGGTGTGCCTGTAGGACCCGGACGGGGCTCTGCTGCAGGGAGCTTAGTGGCGTATTGTCTCAACATAACCGATATCGACCCCATAAAATATGACCTGATCTTCGAAAGGTTCTTAAACCCTGAGAGGGTCAGCATGCCTGATATTGATGTTGATTTTTGTAAAGACGGCAGGGAAGATGTAATCAGATATGTGACGGAAAAATACGGGAAAGATAACGTTGCGCAGATCATTACCTTTGGAACAATGAAATCAAAAGCGGCTGTGAGAGACGTAGGCAGGGCACTGGGAATGCCCTACGCTGAAGTGGATAAGATTGCAAAACTAATCCCTGATGTAAATACGGGAATCAGAAATTCCATAAATGAGGAGCCGCAGCTTAAAGAGTTGCATCTCAATGACGAAAAGATAAAAGAACTCCTCGATAACGCCATAGTTCTCGAAGGCCTTGCACGACATGCATCAACACATGCAGCAGGAATAGTCATTTCCAACAAACACCTTACCGAGCACCTTCCCCTGTATAAAGGGCAGAAAGGTGAAACGGTTACACAGTACGCAATGAAAACCATAGAGAAGATCGGGCTTATCAAGATTGACTTTCTCGGACTTGAAACCCTTACACTTATGGACAGGGTGCACAAACTTTTAAAGTCAGAGGGTATAGATATTGATATTACAAAAATTCCCTTAGACGACCCGAAAACATATGAACTCCTTTCCTCTGCCGACACATCAGGCGTATTCCAACTTGAAAGCAGGGGAATGAGAGATTTACTCACAAAACTCAAACCGTCAAAATTTGAGGATATCATGCCATTAATTGCACTGTACAGGCCCGGCCCGTTAAAGAGCGGTATGGTGGATGATTTTATAAAAAGAAAAAACAACCCTTCGTTAGTCAAGTATGAGACCCCGATGCTCGAAGGGATCCTCCACGATACCTATGGTGTTATTATTTACCAGGAACAGATTATGAAGATTGCATCAATACTGGCTAAATTCTCTTTAAAAGATGCTGATGCCCTGAGAAAAGCCATGAGTAAAAAAACACCGGAGGTGCTTGAAAAATATAAGCAGCAGTTTGTTAGCGGCGCCATTGCCAATGGTGTTGCACCGAATATAGCCGAAAAGATTTACAGCGTCATTCTGCGGTTTGGAGAATATGGTTTTAATAAATCGCACAGCACCGCATATGGCCTTATAGCTTACCAGACCGCCTACCTTAAGGCACACTATTACACCCATTACATTACGGCTATGCTTACAGGTGAAGTTAACAATACGGATAAACTGATCAAATATGTTACGGAATGCAGGGAATCAGGCGTAGAAATACTGCCGCCGGATATCAACGAAAGCGATAAACCATTTACCATTGTGGGCAACAGGAAAATACGATACGGTTTATCGGGTATCAAAAATGTCGGAGATGCAGCTATCGACCATATATTGTCTGTAAGGGAAGAGCTTGGAGGATTCACTTCTATTGCCCAGTTTTTAAGCATAGTAGATTCAAGAAAGTCGAACAAGAAGGTCCTTGAAAGCCTTGCAAAAGCAGGTTGTTTTGATGCCATGGGATTGAAAAGATCGCAGGTACTCAATGTGATACTTGAAAAAGCGGATAAGCCGCAAAAAAAGGATGGAAAAAACGGTTACGATCAGATGGATATGTTCGGCGAGCAATTTGCCGTTAACGATACAATTATTATACCTGATATAGAAGAACTCACGCATGATGAAATGCTGAAAGGTGAAAAAGAGGCCTTTGGTTTTTACTTCAGCCAGCACCCGCTGAAACCATTTGAACGGGCAATAAGGCAGATAACCGGTTATGACAGCCAGAAGATTAAAGAATCTGATATAACTGAGGATATTGATTTTGTCGGGATAGTAAACGGCTACAAGGAGCTTACCACAAAAAAGGGTGATCGGATGGCCTATATTACCCTTGAAGATACGAAAGGGATTATCGAAGTCATAGTTTTCCCTGATCAGTTATCAAAAAATATTACCATTCTCAAGAGCGATAAGCCTATTGTGGTGAATGGATCGGTGGAAAAATCAGAGGATGGGACCGCTAAAATACGGACAAAAAATATTACTCTTCTTGAAGATTTAATCCGTGAAATGGATAAGATGGTGAAGTTCAAAGTTAATTGCGAGATTTTTAAAAAGGATGATATTAAAAAGTTGAAAGATTTACTTTATGGTATAAAAGGAAAATCGAAGATATCGATAGAATTTCAGCTCAACGGCGACAAACGCATGTTGCATGTCCCGGAACTTAGAATTGATCACAGCAAGCTGAACATTCTGCTAAAACATTTTCCGGAAGGAATAGATTATGAGGTGATGGATGAGATACTATCTTGAGTTTGAGAAGAGGCTCGAACCCTTAGAGAGAAGGATGCTTGAGATAGAAAGGTTTTATGGCATTAATGATCCCCGTTATGCAAAGGAAATTGCCGCACTATCAAAAAAGATCTCCAAGCTCGAAAATGAAATTTATAGTGATATGACAAACTGGCAAAAGTCACAAATGTCAAGGCACCTTGACAGGCCACACACACTTGACTATGTCAATAATATATTTTCGGATTTTACGGAATTCCACGGTGACAGGGCATTTAAGGATGACCAGGCCATGATAGCCGGGTTTGCACGTTATGAAGATATCAGTTTTGCCGTTGTGGGACAGCAAAAGGGAAAAAATGTAAGGGAAATGGCATACAGGAACTTTGGAATGGCACATCCGGATGGATACAGAAAAGCTGTGAGGGTCATGGATATGGCCAACAGATGGGGGAAACCCATAATAACCTTTATTGATACACCCGGCGCCTTTCCTGGTATAGGCGCTGAAGAGAGAGGTCAGGCAGAGGCTATTGCATCAAGCATTTTTTTTATGTTTTCCCTGTCTGTTCCTGTCATTACTGTTGTGATTGGAGAAGGTGGAAGCGGGGGGGCGCTGGCGATCGGTGTGGGAAACAGGATTCTCATGATGGAAAACGCTACCTATTCGGTAATATCGCCTGAAGGTTGTGCGGCAATTCTCTGGAGGGATGGCTCAAAGGGACCTCTTGCTGCCGACGCACTTAAACCTACTTCACACGATCTCTATAGACTTAAAGTAATTGACGAAGTTATTAAGGAGCCTTTTGGAGGAGCACACAGAAACTGGCAGAAGACTTTTTCAAATACAAGAGAGTCTTTATCCGGAAACCTGAAAGAGCTTATGAATGTTTCCGGGGAAGAATTGAAGCAACAAAGATATGATAAATTCAGAAAGATGGGTATCTTCGAAGATAAAAAATAACCGATAACCAGATATTACAACAGCTTAACGACTTTTCTGGAAATACTCTTTCACCTGATACATGAAGGCTTCGATACGTGTGGTTATATTCGTGGTACCCTGCCCATCATAGGCCACGTTGATAACGGGGACATCATATTGCTTCTGGATCAATTTCATGAGTGCGCTTGATATCGTTCCCGGCATACAGGTAAACGGCATTGTATTTACAATGCCTGAAACACCTTTATCAAAAAAATCCACCGATTTCCCCACACTTAATATTGCCTCTCCTTCAAAACTCACGTGGAGATAAGGGCTTGCCTTTTCAATAATTTCTTTTACCTTCGGTTCTTCACCATATTTCAAAAATTTTTTAAATACCTTTTCCATCTTGTGTTCGTCTTTTTTCTGAATATGTTCGGTAAGAAAAAATTTTAAAATGTTTTTAAAACTGTCAAACCTCAGGCTTTTTGACCTGTGTATATAATTTACATAGGCAATCCATTCGCTAAACGGCGCAAGCCAGACCTGCCCGCCGAATTCTTCAATTTTTCTAATCAGATTATCGTTGCTGAAACGGTTAGAACGGATGTAAATCTCACCGACTACGCCGATTACAGGTTTCTTTTCATTGCTGATTTTTATGCTGAGAAATTTATTCGTTATACCTTCGAGAATTTCGAAGATACTATTGCCGTTCTTTTCTATGGATTCCGAGATCTGTGCAAGCGCTTCCCTGTATACCCTGTCTGTCTCTCCTTTGGTCTTTTCGAGAGGTCTTATCTCGTGGAGCATTTTCATAATGAGGTCGGTGGCTATAATAGATCTCCATGCTAATCTTGCAAATTTACCTCCAAGAATATTGAGTTCGCTGTAGAACCTGTAATCCTGATTTGGCGCATATATGGGAACACCCTCAAAACCCATCTCATCGAGTATCAACCTGTGAAACCTATGGTATTGACCGAACCTGCATGGCCCACCGCCTGATGGCATAAAAAATGCGCTCTTTTCAGGGTCAAAGTCCTCTTTTTTAACGGTTTTCAGCATGTCGCCGGTTGTAAGAATACAAGGATAGCACTCTTTCCCTGTTGTAAATTTTCTGCCCCAATAGACAGTGGTCTCATCCGATTCCTCCATAACCTCGGCGTCTACGCCACAGGCTCTGAATGCGCTTGCAAGCGTTAAAGAATGGTCACACATCGGAGGGATATATAATTTTCTTTTTTTGCTTTCGGTATTGAATTTTGTTGCCCTTTTCCGTCTGCTTACTGTTTTGTCTCTTGCATTTTTTATGCTGTCGAGAAATGCCTCCAGTCTTGTAACAACTCCTGCATCAGCGCTATGCTCATCAATCTCAAGCTGTAGAAATGGCTTACCCTTTATAATATCTTTGAAAAAATGGGTAATGAATGAATCAGGTCCACAACCAAAATTAGTAATATAAATACCGTAAAAATTATCCCGGCTCATTGTAAGCTTTGCTGCCCTTAAAATTTTCTGCCCATACCCCCAGTACATGTCCTTCAGATCTTCATCGGTTTTTACACCATCCATCAACGGCAGCATGTCCAATGGCACAGGGTTTACGCCAAGGTCCATCAATTTTTTGTGAATGTTCAGGTTCGCTCCGGGATCAACGCTATTATAGGGTCTTCCGATAATGACCATTACTTTGTCATTTTCAGTAAGGTTTGCAAGGTATTGTAATCCCGCCTCCTGGCATTTTTCATAAAACATCTCCTGGCTTTTCATGGCAACATTAAAAGCCTTTTCAACCTCTTTTTTCTTTTTCTTAATGGTCCTGCCATATTTGATGAGGTTCTTTAAAACCTCTTCATCGTCCCTCCCGAAATATACTACCGGAGAATCTATCTTAACCCCTGGTGATTCGAAATCAATGGAGGCTTTAACTGTGTATGGGATAGATTGGGCATAAGGGCACGAAAACGTATTTGAAACATGCTTCGAAGGACTTTTGAGATTTATTACACTGGGAATGAAAATCCTTTTAACGCCTTTGTTTATAAGATTAAGAATGTGTCCGTGGGCGAGCTTAACAGGAAAGCACGACTCGACAATGATGTTTTCCACACCTTCCTTGATTGTCTTTTTATTGGTCGAATCGGAAAGAACCACAGTAAAACCGAGTTCAGAGAGGAATGCCTTCCAGAAAGGGAGGAATTCGAGCATATTCAGCATTCTCGGTATCCCTATGGGTTCGCCGCCAATAACCTCTTTGTCATACGCGCCATGGAGGATTTCGTCCCTGATTTTAAAAAGATCCTGTACGTTCTTTTTTTCTACCCTTCTGACAACATCATATTTCTCGCATCTACTTCCATAAAATAGCGGCGATTCATTCTCGACTGTAACTCTCCTTATTTCACAAAGGTTTTCACATCCCTTGCATTCAAAAGTATCGATCTCGTATCCACGCTTGCTTAGATCGAAACCCTTAAAACCGCTCTTGTCCCAGTTTTTTTCTTTCATAGCAAGGATTGCAACGCCGATTGCCCCTGTCACGTCGTGGTGTGGAGGGATTTTTATCGGTCTTTTCAACACCTTTTCAAAGGCTGCCGTAACCCCTTTGTTGAAGGCGGTGCCGCCCTGGAAAAATATCCTCCGCCCTACCCTCCTGTCACCGACTACTTTATTTAAATAGTTTGTTACTATTGAGTATGAAAGACCACTGACAAGGTCATCGGTTCCTGCACCTTTTTGCTGGTGGTGGACAAGGTCCGACTCTATAAAGACTGTGCATCTTTCGCCCATTTTCACAGGCTTCTTTGATGAGAGGGCCAGATTTCCGAACTCCTCTTTAATTGAAATACCAAGTTTCTCAGCTTGTTCTTCGAGGAACGAGCCGGTTCCTGCTGCACATGCCTTGTTCATCTCAAAATCAACAATTACGCCATTATCAATGCTTATATATTTTGAGTCCTGGCCGCCGATCTCAAAAACCGTATCCACATCAGGATCAATATTTATTGCTGCCTCTGCCTGGGCAGTAATTTCATTCCGTACGATATCGGCCCCTATGAAATCAGCGGTTAGATACCTCCCTGAACCTGTTGTCCCTGCGCCTACAATCTCTACCCGGTCTCCTATTTCTTCACCGAGTTCGGCAAAACCCCTCTTCACCGCCTCAAGGGGTCTTCCTTCCGTCATAAGATATCTTTTTGCAAGGATATTTTTGTTTTCATCAATTAAAACAAGATTTGTGCTTATTGAACCCACATCTACGCCGAGATACGCCTCTGTTTTTTTGCAGACGCTTAACATTTCGTAGGAAATATGAAGATTTTCTTTAGAGAGCACTAACGGTTCATGCCCTTCTTCGGCTTCTTTCTGTGTTAAGAAATCATTCAACTTTTCAAATCCGATAAATCTACTTTTCAATGCCGGTTCGTCGAGCACTGTGTATATGGCCCCTATGGCCCCCATGGAGGTAAAATATTCAGGAATGATAAATTCATCACCCTGTAAGGCAAAAACATCTCTGATCGCCTTTTTCATCCCTGCATTTGAAGCAACACCCCCTATGAATGCAACAGGATTTTTGATATCCTTGCCTTTGGCAATATTACTCTTAAAATTCCTCGCAAGCGCATAACACAAGCCCGCCACAATTTCGTAATCCGGAGTTGCAATTTGCTGGAGATGAATCATATCGGACTTTGCAAAGACCGTACATCTGCCTGCAATTCTCGGTGGATTTTTTGACTTCAGAGCCACTTCGCTGAACTCTTCGATGGTAAAACACAGCCTGGATGCCTGCTGGTCCAGAAATGAGCCCGTACCGGCTGCGCATAAGGCATTCATCGAAAAATCCTTTACCTTCAGGCTCCCGTCTTTACTGTTACCTTCAAATATAATGAGCTTTGAATCCTCTCCGCCTATATCGATAACGCTCCTTACGTGAGGATAAAGATGGCTGAATCCTTTTGACAACGCAACAATCTCATTTACAAAAGATGCGCCGATCAGTGACGCAAATGTCTTTGACCCAATACCGGTTGTTGCAATGAATTCTACATCATATGCCTTCACTGTTTCTTCAACAACTTCTATTGCCTTTTCGATTGCTCTGCCCGTGTGCCGTATATATTCGTCTTTTACAATACTTCCGGATTTGTCCATAACAACGAGATTTACACTTACGGAACCGATATCGATGCCCACTTTATTCATGCCTATGCATCTCCCGAGACACTAAAGGTTTTGATTTTATAAGGTTCTTATGTTACTTATAATAAAAACGGGTATCTAATCAATAAAAAACATCAATGCTGAAGAGATTACATATATTTGTTAGCGGGATGGTCCAAGGTGTTTATTTCAGACAGAGCACAACAGTTAAGGCTAAAGAGTGCGGTTTAAGTGGCTGGGTAAGAAACCTGAAGGACGGGAGAGTAGAGATTGTCTGTGAAGGAAATGAAGATAGTTTGAATATCATGCTTGAATGGTGCAAAAAAGGACCGGATAGGGCATTTGTCGATAATGTTGATGCCCATTGGGAAGAATTCAAGAACGAGTTCAACGGATTTCAAACCGTGTACTGAAAGACAGTGTCAAAAATATCCGCTAAAAACAACTATTATCCTGTTTTTTTTAACATCGCAGACAAACAATGCATCGTTATAGGCGGGGGAGCAGTTGCAGAACAAAAAGTAAAGATGCTTCTGAAGTTCAATACAAAGATCAGGGTAATAAGTCCCGCAGTTACAAAAAACCTTTCCATGCTCTCTCACAAAGGTAAAATTGAAACCATTTTAAGGGATTATAGGGACAGCGACCTTGCCGGGGCTATACTGGTCTTTGCCGCCACGAACAAAAAGGAAATAAATGAAGCTGTCAAAAAAGAGGCGATCAAAGAAAACATTCCTGTCAATGTGGTGGATGACCCCGGTCTTTGTGATTTCATAGTTCCATCCATTGTAAAAAAGAAATCCATCGTCATTGCCATCTCAACATCCGGAACCCTGCCTTTGTTATCAAAAAAATTGAGAAAGGATATCGGCAACTTAGTGTCAGAGGATTATCTCAAATATGCAGAAAAGATAAGCAAGTTCAGAAGGTTTCTTATACAAGGCGTACGCGATAATAAGAGAAGGAAAAAGATACTGGCTGAAATCGGCAGGATGGATGTTAAGGAACTTGCCGGAATGGACGCAAAAACGATTAAAAATAAATTTTTCAGAAATTCATAATGAATATTTATATGTTCTACATATCATTATTTTTTTATCTTCTGTCCACTGCTTGCTATTTGCTTTTCCTGCCTGTAAACAGGGTTATTATTGAAAAACTCGGGCACTATGCTTTGCTTTCTGGTTTTTGCATCCATTTTCTGGCTACATTCGTCAGGTATTTTAATGCCGGATATACACCGATAACAAATATCTATGAGTCTCTTTCATTTTTCAGCTTGTGTATAGCAGGTTTTTTTCTTTACCTTAAAAGGATATACAGGATAGAGATTATCGGGTGTATCATTCTACCCGTCCTGTCTGTATTGTTAATCTGGGCGGCAACTTTTCCCGCAGAGATCAGGCCTCTTCCGCCTGTGCTCAAAAGCTGCTGGTTGCCGGTACATACAATTTTTTCTTTTGTAGGGAATGCAATCTTTTTCGTCAGCTTTTTTATATCGCTTCTGTATCTTCTTGTAGAAAGAGGTATAAAGAAGAAAAGGTTTCCGTCTATCGCAAAAAGATTTCCATCCCTTGAGACCCTTGATTTAATTAACTACCGATGTATGTCCTATGGATTCCCTTTCCTTACCGTCGGCATCATTACCGGCTCCATCTGGGCGAGCGTTGCCTGGGGCTCATATTGGAGTTGGGACCCGAAGGAAACATGGTCGCTTGTAACATGGATCGTTTACGCCATGCTTATCCATAACAGGCTTGCTATCGGGTGGAGGGGAAGAAAAACCGCTTACATGATGATCATAGGTTTTTTTTCCATCCTTATAACCTTTCTGGGCGTTAACTGTTTTGCGGGAGGACTTCATTCGTACTTATAATGCAGCCGTTAGCAATTAGCTGTCAGCTTCGAACTTGAGAAAAATATGCATATAATCGTATTCGGCCTGAACCATAACACCGCCCCTGTTGAGATCAGGGAAAAGCTCTACTGTTCTGACAACGATATCCCGTTGATCCTGCAAAAGCTTAAAGATTGGGGCTTACATGAAAGCGTTGTTATCTCCACCTGCAACAGGACGGAGATATATTTCTGCTCCGATGACTCTGAAGAGTCTATCAAAAAGATAGAGGTTTTTTTAACGGAACATTTCGGGGTGGCGCTGGAGTGGCTGAAAAGCTATACCTATCGGTTTGGGGATGAAGAGGCATACAGGCATTTATTTCTTGTCGCATCGGGGCTTGATTCAATGGTCATCGGTGAACCTCAGATACTCGGTCAGGTAAAAGATGCATACCGGACTGCAACATCCCATAACACAACGGGATTTTTTCTCGATAAAGCCTTCCATAAAACCTTTAATGTGGCAAAGAGAATAAGAACAGAGACAAAAATCGGGTATAACCCTTTATCGATAAGCTCCATGGCAATTGAGCTTTCGAAAAAGATATTCGGCGAATTGAACCGAAAAGAAATCCTTGTCGTCGGCGCAGGCGAGATGTGCGAAATTGCACTGAAATACTTTAAAAAAGAAGGTTTAAGCAAAATATTCATTACAAACAGAACGTTGCAGAATGCACAGAAACTCGCAGAGAACATTACCGGCATCCCCCGTCCTTTTCAGGAGATCCCGGACCTGCTGACGAAGGTTGACATGGTATTGTCTTCGACAGGTTCCGAAAGGCCGATTATTGACAAAGAACTTGTTATATCGCTGATGAAAAAAAGAAAGAACAGGCCCCTGTTTTTTATTGATATTGCCGTACCAAGAGATATTGACCCGGAGGTAAATCACATTGAAAACGTCTACCTTTATGATATTGACGACCTTAAAGAACTTTCGCAACAACACCTTTCCGACAGGATAAAAGAATCAGAAAAGGCACATGCTATTATTGAAGAAGAAGTAGTCAACTTTTCTCACTGGCTGAAACAGCTTGAAAAAAATCCGCTTATTACACATATAATCGATGTAGTTGAAGAAACGAGAATAAACGAACTGAAAAAAATGACGCAGAAGATGAAAAATACGGATGAAGAAACGTTGAAAAGTATGGATTTACTTACAAAAAACATTGTTAATAAGCTGATACATCGGCACATTTCCTTGATCAGACGGAATGGAAGCCCTTCTTTGCTCGAGATTATGAAACAACTGTTTAAATTTGAGGAAGAGAATGAAAAAGAAACTGACAGTGGGAACGAGGGGAAGTAAACTCGCCCTGAAACAAACTGAAATAGTCATACAAGCCCTTGAAAAACTGTATCCGGATAATGAATTTACCATAAAAATTATCAAGACAACCGGCGACACGGTCTGGGACAAACCGCTTCACCTTATCGGCGGAAAAGGACTATTTGTTAAAGAGATTGAAGATGCCCTTTTGAAAAATGACATAGATATGGCTGTACACAGCATGAAAGACCTTCCCACAGACCTTGAAATTGGGCTTGTCATAGGTGCGGTACTTGAACGGGAAGACCCAAGGGATGTCTTTATCTCTGAAGTGTATGAAAATATTCAGGATATCCGGGAAGGATCCCGTATCGGTACGAGCAGTATGAGAAGAAAGTCTCAGATTCTTCATTTCAGGAAAGGGTTGGAAGTGGTTCCTCTCAGGGGCAACGTTGACACACGGATAAAGAAATTACATTCACAATCCCTTGACGGGATCATTCTTGCCTATGCCGGCGTTAAAAGGATGGGTTTTGAAGACTATATAAAAGAAATTCTCCCTTTTGAGATCATGATGCCTCCATCCGGCCAGGGCGCTATCGGGATTGAAACAAGAGATGATGAAGATTCCATTAATTTGTTAAAACCCCTGAATCATGAAAATACTTATCATGAAGTTGCAATAGAAAGGAAGTTGCAGTCTTTGATCGGAGGGGGTTGCCAGGTTCCCCTTGGAATAAACGCCGGCATAATAAACAACACGCTGACGCTTAATCTTGTCCTCGGCAGGGAAGATGGCAAGCTCCTTGTAAAAGAAACGTGCGTTGACAACGTGAAAAATGCAAATGACATGATATTGCATATTCTCGGCATAACAAAAGATAAAAAAAATGCCTCTCATTAATTTGAAAGGCATTTTTCAGAAAACCGTGTTAATTATCGGATTCTGCTAAATCGCTTCTTTAAAGGCTTTGCCTGCTGTGAATTTTGGCACCTTGCGGGCAGATATCTTGATTTCCTTACCTGTTCTCGGATTTCTACCCTTCCTTGCTTTTCTCTTGGATATCGAGAAAGTCCCGAAACCTACGAGCGTTACCTTCTCTTCTTTTTTCAAAGCTCCTTTAATGCCATCAACAAATGCGCCCAAAGCTTTGCCTGCTGCTGCCTTGGAAATTTTAGCGCCCGCTGCCATAATACCTATTAATTCCGCTTTTGTCATAGGACCCCTCCTTTATATTATTGATTTTGGTAGCTTTAACGACAACCACCCTTTGAATACTATATACTTCTTATTACAAAAAATATGCAATACATTTTTTCCATTTATTATTTTTTTTAGTTGCAGTTTTGCTGCAAACTTTTAATAGTGGAGAAAATTGTGGAGAGGTTGTATCATATCAGATACCCAACATTTATGGAGGACTAATGAGCGGCATTTTTGGTATTGTATCAAAGAAAAACTGTACAAATGACCTTTTTTACGGAACGGACTACCACTCACATATGGGAACCGAGTATGGCGGGATGGCTGTTCTGGGAAAACGTTTCTATCGTTCCATTCACGATATCAGCAAATCCCAGTTTAAGTCTAAATTTTACGAAGAATACAAAGGAATGGAAGGGAATATGGGTATCGGGGTCATCAGCGACCGCGACACCCAGCCCCTGATCATCGGTTCAAAATTCGGGACCTTTGCTGTCGTGTCTGCAGGTCTTGTGGAAAATGCCAATGAACTGGCAATGCAACTCATACAAAATGGTGAAACCTTTGGCGAAATGTCAAGCGGAGGGGTTAACACTGTTGAGGTTATCGCCAAGCTGGTCAATCAAGGAGAAACTCTGATCGATGGACTCGCGAAACTCTATGACCGGATCAAAGGGTCTGCCTCGATCCTTCTCATGAAAGAAGATGGAATTTATGCAGTACGGGACCGTTTTGGCAGAACGCCTCTCGTTATTGGAGAGAACGATGGGGATTATGTTATTGCAACAGAAACGTGTTCGTTTTTAAACCTCGGGTATCGCATTGCAAAGTATCTTGAACCGGGCGAGATTATTCGTCTCGGAAAGGACGGGCTGAAGGAACAGCTTTCAGGCGGAACAACTAACCAGATCTGTTCATTTCTCTGGATTTATACAGGATACCCCGCATCGAGCTATGAAGAAATAAACGTGGAACTTGTCCGTGAACGTTGCGGCAGGTTTCTTGCAAAAAATGACAATGTGGATGCTGATCTCGTAGCAGGCGTTCCTGATTCCGGAATTGGACATGCCGTCGGGTATGCCATGGAATCCGGAATCCCGTTCCGAAGACCATTAGTCAAATATACACCGGGATATGGGAGAAGCTATACGCCTCCAGCCCAGGAGATGCGCGACCTCGTGGCAACCATGAAGCTCATTGCAGTTAAAGATGTTATTGCCGGGAATCGCATTGTTCTCTGTGAGGATTCGATTGTCCGCGGTACACAGCTTAAAAATTACACAGCGAAAAAACTCTGGGAATCAGGGGCAAAGGAGGTACATGTCCGTCCGGCCTGCCCTCCCCTGATGTTCCCCTGCAAATTTGCCCTGTCAACCCGTTCTATGGACGAACTCGCCGCCCGCCGGGCCATAAAGGCGATCGAAGGTCATGACGCTGAAAACGTAAGCGATTACCTTGATGACAGTTCAGAGAAGTACCGGAAAATGGTAGATTGGATTGCCAAGGAACTTGATGTTACAACATTGAGGTTCCAGAGGATCAACGACATGGTCGAGGCAATCGGTCTTCCCCGCGAAAAGCTCTGCCTCCACTGCTGGATCGGAAAGTAAGTTTATAGCTGATAGATCATGGCTGATAGCTGATAGTAACTGTCTTAATGTTTTTGCCATGAGCTATCAGCTATAAACTGCCTTAGCGATTATCTCCTTGATTTAGCATGGCTTTTAGTGTATAGTATCCATTCGATAGTCAGAAACTTCATCGAACCATTCACACTAAAATGCAATGAGGGAGTATGGAACAGAGTAATATCAGAAATATCGCAATCATCGCCCATGTAGACCATGGCAAAACAACGCTGGTAGATAAACTTTTCAAGCAGAGCGGAATGTTTCGCGATAACGAAGCAGTGGAAGAACGCCTGATGGATTCTATGGATCTTGAGAAGGAACGGGGCATAACAATTACTTCAAAGAACGGCTCCTTCGTATATAAAGATTTCTTTATTAACATTATCGATACGCCGGGACATGCAGATTTCGGCGGACAGGTTGAAAGGGTCCTTAAAATGGCTGATGGCGCCCTTCTTCTCGTAGATGCAGCAGAAGGCCCAATGCCCCAGACCCGTTTTGTCCTCAAAAAGGCGCTATCCCTGAAAATGCCTGTTGTTGTGGTCATTAACAAAATAGATAAACCGGCAGCAAGGTGCGAATGGGTTATAGATCAGGTTTTCGATCTTTTTGTAAAATTAGATGCACCGGATGATATACTTGATTTCCCCTTTATCTATACCTCTGCAAAGGCCGGTTACGCAACATTTGACCATACACAGGATCAGGGTACAATGATTCCGCTTTTTGAATTAATTATAAATGCCGTTCCGCCTCCGACGGGCAATCCGGAAGCCCCGCTTCAGATGCTTGTCAGTTCTCTTGCTTATTCTCCCTTCCTCGGAAGGCTTGCCATAGGAAAAATAACCTCCGGGGTGTTAAGCATCAATAAAGACGTTATTGTTTCCAGGGCTGACGGTTCCATATCACCTGCACGCATCACGAAGATTTACAGGTTCAAGGGCAACGGCAAGGAAGAGGTCGAGACTGCAGGCGTCGGAGAAATCGTTGCGGTAGCCGGTATGGAATCCATTACAGTCGGTGAAACCCTTACAGACCCTGAAAACCCGCTTCCTCTTCCCGGTATCGATATAGACCCGCCGACGATATCCATGAACTTTATCCCCAACGACTCTCCCTTTGCAGGAAAGGAAGGAAGATTTCTTACTTCGAGGCATATACGTGAAAGGCTCTTCCGTGAGACGCTCTCAGATGTTGCGCTCGTCGTGGAAGAATTGACCGATAGTATCGGATACAAAGTGTCCGGCAGAGGAGAACTCCACCTCTCGATACTTATCGAAAAGATGCGCAGGGAGGGCTATGAGTTCCAAGCTACCCGGCCCAGGGTTATATTTAAGGAAGGAGATGATGGCAGCAGGCTCGAACCATACGAAGAACTCACCATTGATGTTGATGAACAATATTCGGGAAATATAATCGAAAACCTCGGGAAAAGGAAAGGCCTGATGGTAGAAATGCACCAGAATAACGGAATGGTGAGGATGAAATACAGGGTTCCCACCAGAGGGCTTATCGGTTTTCGTTCGGAATTTATGACCGAAACAAAAGGTATGGGCACAATGAGCTACATATTTGACGGTTACGACCGGTATGCCGGTGAAATGAAAAACAGGAACAATGGCGCCCTCGTGGTTATGGAAGAGTGTAGTAGCGTAGCTTATGCCCTCTTTAACCTTCAGGAAAGAGGACAATTGTTTATAGGACCGGGTGAAAAGGTCTATGGTGGTCAGATTATCGGGGAACATAGTCGCGAGAATGACCTTGTGATCAACCCTGCAAAAGGAAAAAAACTTACCAATATGAGAGCTTCGGGCACTGATGATGCCGTTATTCTTACCCCTTTCAGAAAAATGAGCCTGGAAGATTGTATCTCCTACATCAACGAAGATGAACTTGTTGAAATAACGCCTCTTTCGATCAGACTACGAAAGATCGTACTCGACGAAACCCAGCGAAAAAGGGCAAAAATAGCTGCCTCAAAAGCATAATAAACCCAACCTCATACTGAATTGCTCCGTTCGATGGAAACCCGGGAAAAGGATTCCCTTTTATTAAAGCGAAACAAATTCAGAGTTATAGGCTTAATACTAAAAAACGGAGTCTCATTTCCACAGTATCTCCTCAATAATCCTGTTAAGGAAGGTTAAGCCTGAACATTATTTATTATATTTATATAAACAAAGCCGACTTAAGTGCGCTCAACTCCACATTCAGTTCCTGACGGGCTACCTGCATCCCTATGAGGATCGCCTGTTTTGCGTCGATAGACCCTGATGAACCGGGAGCAGTGACAGTAAGGACGCCATCTTTACTGACCGACGCGGTAAGCTGCATTCTCATGCCGCTCTCCGTGACCAGGGTAAAGGATGCAGAAGAACCTGATGTCGCACCTGTGACCTGAGGCGCTGTCCATGTCCCTGTCACAGCGGTAAGTTGCATTCTCATACCGTTCTCCGTGATCAAGGTAAAAGATACAGAAGAGCCTGGTGCTGCGCCTGTGACTTGGGGCGCTGTCCATGTCCCTGTCCCTGTCGCGGTTGCTTGGGTCAGGGAAATGGTGTTGCTGCTTTGATGGACAACAAAATTTCCCTGCAGTAATGCAGGAGCATTGCCGCTTTGTGTAAAAACAGGCAGGGCGCCTACCTCAACCGGGGTGCCGGATGTTTCCGGCCTGCCCAATATCATGGTCGTCGTCTGACCGATTGTAGTTATCGTTACCGGCGTAGAGAAGGTGCTTGATGACAGGACAACATTCCCGCCGGCCTGAGGTGTTGCCAGGGCACTCGTCAATGCAGCATCAACGCTTTCTATTGTCGCTTTCTGGGTATTCGTCAATGCAGCACCAACGTTTTCTGTTACGCTTCTTGTTCTCGTAATGGTTAGAACGCCATTTACAAATCTGACGGCATAGTTGCCCGACGTGAGGCCGGAAGGATCGATACTGTATGCCCCTGCATTGACAGCCCCCTGGCTCGTACCGCCATATGCAAGCGTACCGCCGAGAACCGACGATGTCTCACCGCCGACAAATCCGGCATATGTAACGCCATTGCCGCCCCGATAGGGAGCGCCGCTGTAGGTCTTGCTGTCATCGTTGGCGGCTATGGAAAGATTTGCCTTTGTAATGTCGGCTGTCAGTCCGGTCGGTTGGGTCAGGCTGTAGTTCCCGGCATCAGAGTCGCCTAAGACCAGGGCTGCGGTAACGGCTTTTCCCGTTCCGACGTTCTTGTCGGCAAACGTGCCGCCGCCGGAGACGGTGACGGCATCGCCTGCAATGACGCCTACCAGGGTCTCACCGGTAATGGCGGCAGTGGTGGTTGCATCGTAGACTTTGTTCTGTGCTGCAGCGCCGGTGGCGGTCAGGTTCCTGGCGGTAATGTCGGCTGTGGTTGTTGCCGTAGAAGATACACGGTAATTTGAAGCGAGAGCG